>Ga0302326_10005379_pt1 | contig 29185 bp, 20 predicted proteins | sample Palsa_T0_3_FD_202264 | JGI IMG/M metagenome (GOLD analysis project Ga0302326, IMG submission 202264) | Peat permafrost microbial communities from Stordalen Mire near Abisko, Sweden - Palsa_T0_3 | ecosystem: Environmental > Terrestrial > Soil > Palsa > Peat permafrost | place: Sweden: Abisko... | reverse complement strand
TCTGCTCGACCAATCCCTCGCACCGCTCGCGATTGACCTGGATTCCCGCGGCGCACCGATCGGCGAACACCCGCGCGGCCCGCGACAACAGCTCGATCGACTGAAGCACGTTAAACGCCATCACCGGCATCATTACGTTCAGCTCGAACGTGCTGCCCATCGCGGCGGCCCAGGCGATGGTCACATCGTTGCCGATCACCTGCGCCGCCACCTGCAACACCATCTCGCTCATCACCGGATTGACCTTCCCGGGCATGATCGAGCTGCCCGGTTGGGTCGCGGGGATCGTCAGCTCGCCGATGCCGCAGCGCGGGCCGCTGGCCAGCCAGCGGATGTCGTTGGCGATTTTCGTGAGACTCACCGCGATGGTTTTGAGCAACCCGCTGGCCTCGACGATCCCGTCCTTGGACGACTGGGCCTCGAAATGATTGGCCGCCTCGACGAATTCGATGCCGGTCTTCTCGGCGATGATGGCGATCGCTTGCTTGGCGAAATCCGGATGCGAATTGATCCCGGTGCCGACCGCTGTGCCGCCCAGCGGCAGCTCGCGCAGGGCCCGCACGGCCCGAGCAGCGCGATCGACCGAGAGCCGGGCCTGGGCGGCGTAACCGCCCAGTTCCTGGCCGACGCGCACCGGCGTCGCGTCCTGCAAATGGGTGCGGCCGATCTTGACGATCTCGTCAAACTCCTCCGCTTTTTTCGCGAGCGTTTCGGCCAGATGCTCCAAGGCCGGAGTCAGCTTTTCCTTGATGGCGACGGCCGCCGAGACGTGCATCGCGGTGGGGATCACGTCATTGGAGCTCTGCTCCATGTTGACGTGATCGTTGGGGTGGATCGGCTCCTTGCCGCCGCGCTTGCCGGTGGCGATCTCGTTGGCCCGGGTGGCGATCACCTCGTTGGCGTTCATGTTCGTCGAGGTGCCGGAGCCGGTCTGGAAAATATCCACGATGAACTGATCGTCGAGCTTGCCGGCGATCACTTCGTCGGCCGCCTGATGGATCAGTTTGAGCCGCCGCTCGTCGAGCAGCCCGAGCCGATGGTTTACCTGCGCCGCCGCTGACTTCACCGTGCCGATGGCAGCGATGAACCCCCGGCTGAAGCGCAGATCGGAGATCGGAAAATTCTCCGCCGCCCGCGCGGTCTGCGCACCGTAATAAGCGTGCGGGAACTTTCATCTCGCCCATCGAATCCTTTTCCAACCGAAAGTTTTGCGACATGTCGGCATTATAAGAAAGAGCCGCGAAGACGCGATGGCGCGAAGGCGGCCGCGAAGGAAGCAAAAAAGTGAATGGATTGAGGATCCGTCCGCGGGCTTCCGCCCGCGGCTATTATTGTTGCGGTAATCCCTTCGTCCCTTTGTCCCTCCGTGCCTCCGTGCCTTCGTGCCTTCGTGCCTTCGTGCCTTATTCATTTCTTCGCGTCTTCGCGGCTCTTTCCTTATGATGCTGCGATGCGCAATGCTATTTTGCTGGTCGCTCTGCTCTGTCTGTTGGGATCGCCTGCCCTGGCGGAGCCGCCGACCACCGCGCCGGCGACTCAGCCGGCGGAGAAGCCCAAGGGCGACAGCGACAAGCTTTCCGTCACCGAGCACGAGATCACCATCGACGGCAAGCCGCTGAAATACCGCGCCACCGCCGGGCGGCTGGCGGTGCATGATGACGCGGACAAGCCCAAGGCCGATTTCTTCTTCGTCGCTTACGAGAAACTTCCCGCGGCGGACGATCCCTCCAAACGTCCGGTGACGTTCGTCTTCAACGGCGGCCCCGGGGCGGCGGCGGTTTGGCTGCATCTGGGGGCGGTCGGGCCAGAGCGCGTGGCGCTCGATGCCGCGACCGATCTGCCGGCGACGCCGTATCACCTCGAGGAGAATCCCGACACCTGGCTTCCCGCGACCGATCTGGTGTTCATCGACCCGGTTGGCACTGGCTACAGCCGCCCGGCCGAGGGTGAAAAAATCGAGCAGTTTTTCGGCGTACACGAAGACGTGAAATGGGTCGCGGCGTTCATCCGGCTCTACATCACCCGCTACCAGCGCTGGCTCTCCCCAAAATATCTGGCCGGTGAAAGCTACGGCACCACTCGGGCCGCGGGATTGTCGGATTATCTGCTCGAAGCCGATGGCATCAACCTTGACGGCATCGTGTTGATCTCCTCGGTGCTCAATTTCCAAACCATCGAGCCGCAGCCCGGCAACGACCTGCCCTATGTTCTGTATCTGCCCAGCTATGCCGCAGTCGCGTGGTATTACCATAAGCTCGCGCCGGATTTGCAGGCGGATTTGCAGAAGACCGTCGCGCAAGCCGGGCAGTGGGCCCAGGAATCGTACGCGCCGGCGCTGGCCGCGGGTTCGGCGCTGCCCGCCGATCAGCGGGCAACGATCGTCAAAAACCTGGCGCGTTTCAGCGGGCTGCCGCTGGAATATATCGAGAAGGCCAATCTGCGGATTCGGCCGGACCGATTCGAGGCCGCCCTGCTCGCTTCCGAGCAGAAAATCATCGGACGATACGATGGCCGCATCGCCGGCTTCAATCCCGATCCGCTGCAGTCATCGGCCGACTACGACCCGAGCCTCTCGCCGTATCTGGCGGCTTACACCGCAACGTTCAATGACTACGTTCGCCGCGAGTTGAAGTACGAAAATGACCTGCAATACCAGGTGCTCGCCGGCGTCGGGCCGTGGGACATGGGAACCGAAGGCGGCGGATTTCTCGATGTGTCGCAGGACTTGCAGCGGGCGATGATCAACAATCCCCCGCTACGGGTCATGTTCGTCAGCGGCTACTTCGACCTGGCCACGCCGTTTGCTACGGCGACGTACACAATCGACCACATGGCGCTGAGCCCCGAGCTGCGGCAGCATATTTCTCATAACTACTATGAGGGTGGGCACATGGTTTACCACCATCGCCCGTCGTTGGAGAAGTTGAGCGCCGACGTGCGGGATTTCATGCAGGAGCCATGATGCCGGCGCCGACGTTCGAAATGCGCCGATTGGACGATCGTGTTTAGCCGCGGCGTCCACGCCGCGTTTAATTCCTGCGGCGCTATGATGCGGCGTGGACGCCGCGGCTAAACTCGTTCGGCTAACCTGATCGTTCGTGTTTGAAGGCACGCAGCGCCAGAAACATCGGGATTTCTTTTCTTGCGTTGTTCTCGGCTTTGGCGCGGGGGCCGCTGGTGCTGGTTTTGTGGCTGGGCCATTCTTCCAGGGCGTCAATCAACAAGCCGGCTTTGGCCAGCGATTTGACGTACATCTCCAGCGGCTTGTGGAATGACCATGTGTAGATTCCGGGGTCTTTGCCGGGGTGGGTGGTGATCGGGGTTTTGCGCGGCTCGAGGTAGCGATCGACGCGACGATATTGAACTTGCTGCTGTTCGTCCCAGCCCCAGCTGGTTTCGGCGGGGCCGCGAAAACAGGGGTGCATCATCACGACCACGAATCGGCCACCGGGCCGCAGGGCGCGGCTCACGCCGGCGAAGACCGGTTGGACCGGATGAATGTTCTGAATGGCCAGCACGCAGGCGGCGGCGGCGAAACGAGCCGAGGGAACAAATTTCAGATCGCGGGCGTCGCCGGCGAGATAGGTGATCGACTCTGGGCCGCGGCGGCGGGCTTCGTCGATCAGGCTCTGCGACGCATCGACGCCGGTAGCCGTCGCGCCGCGCTTTTGGAGGACGCGGCAGAGAACGCCCTGCCCGCAGGCGATGTCCAGCACGTGTTCGGCCGGCTCGGTCGCCAGGAGCCGAAGGACGCCGGGGAGAATGATTTCGCGGTGATATTCGCTGCCGGACTCGCCGACGAGCTGATCGTACCACTCGGCGACGTTGTCCCAATCCGTGCGCATCGCACCAGCCGGGTCAGGCGCGGCGGGCCTTGGGCGCCGCGGCGGGTTTGCCGGCACGCAATAACGACATGGCGGCCAGCAGCTCGACCGCACCCGCCTGGGCCGCGCTCGCCACGACCGGCAGACGGATGCTTAGCGCCCGGCGATTCCAGCCGAGCATGTCCTTGTAAAACGCGGCGGCAACATGCGAATCGTTGCTCAGGCGAGTGATCGCCAGGCTCTCGTGGGCTTCGGGCAGCAGATATTCGATGGGTTGGCCCGGCTCGATGTGCCCTCCCCCCTTCTGCAGTGCGATCAGACCACCGGCAATCGCCTCGTCCAGGGCATCGCCGAGATAAATGCTCAGCACGCCGTCGCGCAGATCCTCCATGGCGAAGACCTGCATGCGATAGGGGCCGTCGGGGACGAAGAAGCGAATGCGCTGCTGCCCGTCGGTTTTGGCAAAGTGCGGCGCCAGCGTCATCATCGCGCCGGCGAGGCGGCGCCACAGCAGCGCGTGCCGCGGGTCGCCGGCAGCGTCGCAGGCCTCGATATGCCGGGTGACGTTCAGCCGATCCTTCGGGCTCAACTTCTCCAGGAATGCGTCATACCCCATCAGATTTTCAAGCGCCGCGCGTGCGGCGACCAGTGACTGGCTTTTAGGCTGTTTGCTCATGTCCCGGCCATTTTACCCGAGATTGCTCCGAACTGGTATCTCGCGGCCCCGGCGAAATCCCGAGGCCCAAGGCAAGCTCATTTGGATGGTTTCAGCGCGGATAGGGTTCAGGGTTCGGGATTCAGGGTTCAGGAGGCGACGGGAGCGCCGCGTAATTTGCATTTACTGAACCCTGAACCCTGAACCCTCCGCGCGGACAGTCCTCCAATGATTCTGCCCGCTCCCACGGCCTCCACGCCCCGCCGGGCGCAGGAAAATGCCCCGGTTTTGCCGGGGCGTTTTGCTTGCCTAGGGTGGAGGAGTGGTCGGATGACCCCGACGGGATTCGAACCCGTGTCGCGGCCTTGAAAGGGCCGTGTCCTAGGCCTCTAGACGACGGGGCCGTTCTCTTCCCGTGCGGAAGAACGGGACACTATGCAGATGATTATTGCGATGGCAAGAGCGGGTGAGAGGTCAGAGGTCAGGGGTCAGGGGTCAGAGGTCAGAGGCCAGGGTTCAGCACTTGCTCGCTAGGCGGCGCTCGACGTCCGCTCTTCCTGACGCCTGACGCCTGACCCCTGACCTCTGACCCCTGACCCCTGAACCCTGCCTTGGTGTTCCATACCATGCCCGCCGGGTACATTGTCCGGCCAACATGCTGCGCTACTTCAAGTTTCACCAGGATCTGCTGGCCCCGGAGCCGGGCAGGGAAGCGTACGTCAAGCGCGGACCGGGCAAGGGGTGGCCCGAGGAATGCCCACCAATCCGCGCGGCCAATGCCTTCGGGTTCGACTTGCTGGCCAACTTCGACGTGAGCTTCGTTCACTCCCGCAACGGTTGGCGCGTCGAGGACAATGTCGTCATCGAAAGTGATTTTGATTACGCCCAAAGCGAGTCATCGCCGGGCGTTCCGCTTCGGCAGGAGTATGCCTGGTTCTGGGAGAAGGGGCAGAAGCTGCCGCACGTGATCTCGGATCACGTTTATGCCCAGATTCGCAACCAGGCGAAATTGAGCACGTTTCTGTTTCTCAGCACCGAGCCCAACGAGTTGCTTTATATGACGGACGTGCCGAACCTCGCCCGTCCCTGGCATGCAATGACGGCTCTGGTGGACACCGACTGGTACCCCGCCAGCTATCCCTGGCACACCGTCATCGAGCTGGACCCCGCGGCGAAGCGCATCCAGATCAAGAAGGGCGAGCCGATCTGCCGGGTCATTCCGGTGCGGCGCGACACCTATTTTTCCAAGGAGATGTCGCCCGGCGAATTCGACGACTTCTTCGCCCGCGGCCAGCAGTGGCTCGCCACCCACGGCGCAGTTCAGCACGAAGGCACAGTCGATATCACCCGCAGCTACGGCCGCCAGCAAATCAGATCACGATTCGTGAGAATGTGAGGGCAGGCTCGACACTGTGTTGCGATTGTGCTACAATGAGACACATCACCAGAAGGAGTTCGCACATGAGCATCAAAACCGCCAGCGTGCATGCCCGAATTCAGCCGGCGCTCAAAGTCCAGGCGGAAACGATTCTTGATAAACTGGGTATTTCCACGTCAGAGGCGATTGCTATTTTCTTCAGCCAGATCGCACTGCGAAAGGGCCTGCCCTTCGATGTCCGGATTCCGAACAAAACCACTCGGAGGGCCATGCAGGAAGCCCGGCTTGGACGCACGAAGAGATTCTCTACCGCCGCCGCGCTGATGGAAGAACTGAATGCTTGAGATCGAGCGCACAAACCAGTTCAAGAAAGACTACAAGCTGGCACAACGGCGGGGAAAGAGGCTTGAACGGGTTGAGTCGGTAATTCACTCGTTGGCCAGCGAGGAACCGCTGCATCCCCGCCACAAGCCTCATAAATTAACCGGGGACCTTGGGGGATTCTGGGAACGTCACATCGAGTCTGACCATCTGATGATCTATCGGTATGCGGTCGGCAGCGTGGTACTCATACGCTTGGGCACTCATTCCGACCTGTTCTGAGCGGTCGCACCACTCAACTTCTCTCCGCAGCGCCAAGGTTCGCTCTTGCCTGCCTCAATAACACGACGAAATGATGGATCAGGAGGTAAGAAGCAGGAATACTCACGAACCCCGCGTGGGCGATGCGCGACTGCAGCAACCGTGGAAGACGCGGCCCGCGACCTCAATTCCTGACTTGCGCTGATAGGGCGCTCTTGGCGGCCTCAATGACACGTTGGACCGACGCTTCAACCTGCTCGCTGGTCAACGTCTCGCTGGCTGATCGAAACACCAGCGTGATCGTCACGCTCTTGGTCCCCTTCTCCAACCGCTTGCCGCGATAGGTCCCGACATACTCGACATCCTCAAGCCATTGCGGATGAGCCGAGGAAACCACAGCGGCGATCTGTTCGTAGCGCGTCTCTTCCTTCAGGTCCAACGAGAGGTCACGCCGCACGGCGGGAAACCGCGCCGGCTCGCGCAGCTGCGGCACACGTTGCGCCCCTGCCAATAGTGCCGACAACTCAAGCTCCGCGGCCGCCGGCGGCTCGCGCAGTGAAAGTTTCTCCGTGACCCGCCGATCGATTTTCCCGATCCAACCGATCGGCTTACCCCCCCACTCGACGCGACCGCAGGCCCCGGCCGCATAACCCGGATGCGCATCGGGGATCACCGCGACCGCTCGGTTGGCATCGAGCTTGCCAAGAATGGCCTCGACGACGCCGCGAACCTCGCGCAGATCGGGCCCGCCGACCAATCCCAGCCGACGGCGTTCCTGGATCTTCCCGGCATCGTCGTTCCAGAAAACCGAGCCGATTTCGTACAGTTTCGGATCGTCGATGCCGGCGCTCTGATTTCGCCGAGCCGCGTCGAGCAGGCCCGGTAGAAGGCTCGGTCGCAGCGACGCATCGGCCTTGCGCACCTCCGCCTCGACCCGCGGCAACGGCGCGGCCGACGGGGCAAAATCGCGGGCCAGCGAGTCGCTGACGAAGCTGAACGTGACGGCTTCAAAATATCCCCCCGCCGAGAGGGCCGCGAAAATCGCCGCCATTGTGCCAGCCGCCGGGTCGGGCGGCGTCAGACGAATCGCGATTTCCTCGCGGACCGGCACCTGCTCGTAGCCGATGACCCGCGCGACTTCCTCGATCAGATCGACTTCGATGTTGAGATCGAGCCGATCGCTGGGCACAGTCACGCCAATCACATCGCCGCGAAGAACCGGCGCGAGCCGGAGCCGACGCAGGGCCTCCATCACCCGCGGCGTCGGGAATTCCACGCCCAACAGGCGATAGAGCCGCGATAGTCGCAGTGAGAGATTGCGCCCGCCAACCGTCGCCGCGCCGGCGGCAACCGCTCCGTGCAGCAACTCGCCCCCGGCGGTCTGAAGAATCAACTCGGCGGCTCGTAAACTGGCGCGCATCGGGAGCATTGGCTCGATGCCGCGCTCGAAGCGGTAGGAACTTTCGCTGCCCATCGCCAAGGCGCGGGCCGTTCGGCGGACACACAGGGGATCGAATCGCGCTGACTCGAGCAGGATGTTGGTCGTCGCCGCCCTCACCTCGCTGTCGCGGCCACCCATCACTCCCGCCAGGGCGACGGGCTTGGCCGCGTCGGCAATGACCAGCATCTCCGGCGAAAGCGCCCGCTCTTTGCCGTCGAGGGTGACGAGTTTTTCGCCGGCTCGCGCCCGCCGGACCACGATCCGCCCGCCTTCGATACGGTCGAGATCGAACGCATGCAACGGCTGGCCGGTCTCGAACATCACATAATTGGTGACATCGACGAGATTGTTGATCCCCCGAATCGGCTTCTTTTCCGACCCCATGCACTCCAGCCGGCGGGTGAGCCACGCGGGGCTGGGTGCGACCTTCACGCCCCTGACCACCCGGGCAACATACTGCGGGCAAAGATCGACCGCCTCGATGCTGACGCTCACCGCTTGGCCGGTCGGCGAAGACGAATCATGCGGTCCGGGGACAGTCTCCCGCAACGGCCGATCGAGCAGCGCCGACAGTTCGCGGGCGATGCCAATGTAGGACAGACAGTCCGCCCGGTTACTGGTGACTTCGACATCGAGGACGCTGTCGGTCCCACGCTGCTCGATGGATTCGACGGGCAATCCGCCGGCCGTGAGTGCCTTGGCCGCGGTCTGTGCGTCCAGCGGGCCGGGCAGATAATCGCTGAGCCATTCGAGGCTGATCTTCATCCGTGGAGCGGTCCTTGTTCGGGGGAGCGGACCAATGTAAGCGACCGACACCGCGAGTCAAACCAGGCGATTTCTTCCGGACGGCTCCCAGGGAGCAAACTCCCTGGGCGTTCGGAGGATGCGCGGGGTCTGGCGCGCCTGCAAAAACCCCAACGCCCAGGGAGCTTGCTCCCTGGGGTTCGTTCGCGTGACCAGATGCGATCCCTCCGCCGGGCAAATTTGAGCGTTTTGCATCGCAACGCCGCCCTTGACGATCAGCGCCATTCGGGCGTATCATCCCGCCTCTTTTCACTCGACGGGCGGTGGTGTCGAGCGGGAAAAGCCTTCCGACAAGCAAGATTCGCGAAAGGAGCAAGGGGCTATAGTGGCAAAAGCATCCCTGAAGAAACCCTCCATTTCCCGCAAACCCGTTAAATCAACGGCCAGGAAACCCGAGCCGGCCAAGACAGATCGTTCAACCCGCGCAGAGGCGCCGCGTCCCGCTGTCGAGGCGAGAAAGTCGCGCCCGCAGACTGCGCCGCCGCAGAAAGTCGCCGTCGCACCGGCTCGTGTTACGCCTGTGAGACCGCGGCGGCCCGTGGAAGAGCCGGCGATTCTGCTGCCGATTCCCGAGGCTGTCCCCACCAACGGCAAGCCGCGCAAAAATCAGGCCGGGCTCAACTCCAAAGACCTCGAGCATTACCGCGATCTGCTGCTGGCCAAGCGGCGCGAGCTGGTCGGCGACATGAGCGCCATGGAGCGCGAGGCCCTGCGCACCAGCGGCGGGACCAACCTCTCGACCCTCCCCATTCACATGGCCGACATGGGCACCGACAATTACGAGCAGGAATTCACCCTCGGCCTGGTCGAGAAAGATCGCAATCTGCTCAAGGAGATCAACTCCGCCCTGGCCAAGATCATGAACGGCACGTTCGGCCTCTGCGAGGGGACCGGCAAGCCAATCACCAAGGCCCGCCTCGAAGCCGCCCCGTGGGCGAAATTCTCCATCGAGTGGGCCCGAAAGCTGGAACGACGCGGGCGGATGTAATGTCGTCTTCCACTCCAATCGAGCGCCCGCCTGGAAGCAGTTCTCTCGCCTACGGCAGACCCGAAAGCCTGTCCGCGGCTGGCTTGGTTCGATTCATCCTGGCGATGGCGATCGGCGTGGGAATCGACCAATGGACCAAGGTCCTCGCCTTCGAGAAGCTGGCCGATTGGCCGGCAGGATATCCGTTCATCCCCGGCTGGCTCCATTTCCGAGCCATCGAAAATCACGGCGCCGTCTTCGGCATCGCCCAGGGGCAACGCCTCTTGTTCGTCGTCGTTTCCATTGCCGCCATCGCGTTCATCATTCATCTGTTTCGCTGCAGCGGCCGGCAATGGCTTTACCAGATCGTGCTGGGGATGCTGCTCGCGGGAGTGCTGGGGAATCTGTATGACCGCCTGGCATTCGGGTATGTGCGCGACATGATTTATGCGTTGCCGGACCGGCGAATCTTTGGGCGGGAGATTTTCCCGTGGATTTTTAATGTCGCGGATTCGCTGCTTTGCGTGGGCGTGGGGTTCATGATGCTTCATAGTTTGTTTCACTCCCCGCAGCGGCACTCAAGTGCCGGCGCCGGGGCCAAGGCTTCCGTTCAAGAGTGAGGGCATCGTGCCGAACGGTGCCGACGACCAACGGTTTCTCCGGCAGGCGATGGAATTGGCCGCCCGCGGGCGCGGGCGAGCGGAGCCGAATCCGCTGGTCGGCTGCGTGATTGTCAAAAACCAGCGCGTCATCGGCCAGGGTTTTCACCAACAATTCGGCGGCCCCCACGCCGAGCCTAATGCCCTGGCCGCCTGCGACGAGTCACCAGCGGGCGCTACGGCTTATGTGAATCTCGAGCCCTGCTGCCACACCGGCAAAAAAACCCCGCCGTGCGTTCCGCGGCTGATCGCCGCGGGTATCGCCCGGGTCGTGATCGGTTGTGAAGACCCCAACCCCGCCGTCCGTGGGCGCGGCGTCGAACAACTCCGAGCCGCCGGCATCGAGGTAACCGTCGGCGTTTGCCAAGCCGAATCCAAACAGCTCAACGCCCCGTTCTTCGCCCGCCAGCTTCACGGCCGGCCCTACGTCACGGTCAAATGGGCCGAGTCCGCCGATGGCAAAGTCGCCGGCCCTGGCGGAGTCCGCCGGCAGATCAGCAACCCTTCGGCGATGAGCGTCATCCATCACCTGCGCGCACGCTGCGATGCGATCCTCATCGGCATCGGCTCGGCACTGGCCGACGACCCCCTGCTCACCGCGCGGCGGGTGCAATCGCCCCGGCCACTGCTCCGCGTCATTCTCGATTCGAGCCTGCGGCTTCCCCTCACGTCAAAGCTCGCTCAAACCGCCCGCGAGCATCCCACGCTCGGCTGCCACGCCGACAACTCCGAACTCCACGATCGCCGCGATGCCATTGCGCTAACTGGCATCCAAACGCACCGGCTCCCAACGACTAAGCCGGGCCAGCTCGATCTCCACGATTTGATGACTCACCTCGCCGCCGAGTGCGGCGTGACACATCTCTTGGTCGAAGGCGGCCCGACGGTTCACGCCAGCTTTTTCGCCGCGAATCTCGCCGACCGCGTCTGGGTCTTCCGCTCGCCGATGCGCATCGACTCGCCCACGGCGCCGTCGGCCGCCACGCTGCCGAAAATGTTTGTCACGACTGGCGGCGCCAGCCTCGACTCCGACCAACTGACCGAATACCTTAACCCGCGCGGCCCGGTTTTCTTCGCGCCGGAACCTTCGGCCGATCTGATACTGGCCCGCCGCGATGGAAAGCCCACATGAGCGTCTGGGAATATCGCGTCCTGGTGCGCGACGATGTCCGCCGGTACTTCGGATTTCCGCCGCGGGGCAATTAGCGCGGTTTGCGTCTCCGCTTAGCGGTCGCCCCGCAGGGGCACTCTTCTTCTGGCCGGAAGGAGTGCCCCTGCGGGGCGACCGCTACGCGGAAATAGACGCCACGAACTGATGCAACCCGCTCCAGCACGAGCTCGGGCGGTTGCAAATCGCCCCCGGACGAGTACGATTTTCCTTTCGATTGAACCAATCGACGGGCCTTCGAGTGCCGGAGCAAATGACGTATGCGAATGACTGAAACTCTCAAGCCGCAGAACATCAAGATTGGGATGGCGGCGACGACCAAAGCCGATGCGATCGCCGAGCTGGTGAATCTGCTGGCGGCCAATGGGGACGTGCAGGACCCCAAGTCGGTTCTGGCCTCGGTGCTGGACCGCGAGGCGACCCGCACCACCGGCATCGGCAACGGGCTGGCCATCCCCCACGGCAAGTGCAACGGCACCAGCCAGCTCACCATGGCCATCGGTCGACCGGCGACGCCGATTGATTTTCAATCCATCGACGGACGGCCGGTGACGCTGATCTGGCTGCTCACGTCGCCGCCGGACAAGACTGGGCCGCACATTCACGCCCTGGCGCGGATCAGCCGACTGATGACGATTGACAAGTTCCGTCAGGCGCTGGCGGCGGCGACGACGCCGCAGGAACTGTATGATGCGATCGTGCAGCAGGAGAATGCGCTGTAGGGAGCTTTTCTTTTCGGGAGGAAACCCCACGGAGAAAGCTCCGTGGGCGTTCGGGGGGGACTGAGCAATTTCCATTGATTGGGGCGGGGGCGTGGACGCCTCGGCTTACGCGCCGCGGCGGAGGCGGCGGACTTCGTCGCGCTGGAGGTCGCCGACGATGCGGGCCAATTGGGCCAGCTTCTGGCGGCCTTCAAGCTGATTGTCCAGCGCCTTGAACGCGATGCCGGTGCGAATGCCCTCGCCGGGCCCACCGCCGGAGGGATCGCGGACGTGGCCGTCGAGCAGGAGCGTGACTTCGGAGTATTTCAGCTCGATTCGCATGCGCTGGCCGGTGACCACCTTCGGATCGGACCCGTCCTTGGCCCGCAGAGTGACGCCCAGACCGCCGAGGCTGATGTCGCGCAGCTCGGCTTTGACTTCCTGCGCCGCCATCGGGCGGTCGCCCAGGTAGGCGTGCTCGGGAATTTTCCACATGCGGGCAACCAAATCGGAGTCCTGGGCGACGCGGACGCGATAGTGGCTGCGGCGCTGGATGGTCTTCACCTCCGTCGGGGTGGCCAGGAACAACGCCTCGACCTGCGTTTCGGAATTGACCGCGTGCTGGGCGTTAAACCGCTTGATGGGAGCGGCGAAGAGCACCTTGTTGGGGCCGCAGCGGAACGCCACGCCGACGGGCTGGCCTGTGTTCAGAAGCTCCTGGATGAGCGGCTTTTCGTTTGACGCCGACTCGACCCAGAATCCGTCGGCTTCCTGGGCGAGGAACCGTGATTTGTAGCTGCGCAGCATTCCCGCCGAGGGAAGCGAAAGCACCAGCGCGGAATTGCGCGCGATTGCATCCGAGAGAAGTTGGTTGTCGCCGCCGGGCATGGCCGTTGCGGCACCTGCGCCGCTGCATTTGTATCGGCCAAGCGCAGGTGGCGGTGAACTGAGGGGTTTGCCGCGAAGGGCAAGCGGGAGATCAGAACAGTTGCAGGCGCGGCAGCTCGGAGCGTCCCATAAGGAACTCGTCGACGCCGCGGGCGGCCTGTCGGCCTTCGCTGATGGCCCAGACGACCAGACTCTGGCCGCGGCGCATGTCGCCGGCGGCGAAAACGCCGGGGACGCTGGTCATGTAATTCTGCCCGACCTGCACGTTGCCGCGCGGGTCCAGCTTCAGGCCCAGTTGCTGCACCGGACCGGCATGCTCGGGGTGCAAAAAGCCCATTGCCAGCAGGCATAAATCGCAGGGCAGCTCGAACTCGGAGCCAGGGATTTCCTTCATCTGGTATCGCCCGGCGGCGTCCTTGCCCCATTCCAGGCGGATGCCGTTGAGCTTTTTCACGACGCCGTTCTCGCCGCTGAAGGATTTGGTGTTGATCGAGAAATCGCGAATCTCGCCGCCGAACAGCGCGATCGCCTCCTCGTGGGCGGAGCTGGAGCGGAAGATCATCGGCCAATAGGGCCACGCCAGGAGCCGGCCGTCCTTGATGTGATCGTGCGTGCGCGCTTCGGGGGGGCGGGGGAGCAGCTCGAACTGCTTGATGCTCAGCGCCCCCTGCCGCTGCGCGGTGCCCAGGCAGTCGGCGCCGGTGTCGCCGCCGCCGAGGATGATCACGTGCTTGCCCTTGGCGGAGATGAAGCTTTCGTCGGAGATTTCGTCGCCGAGGTTGCGCTTGTTCTGCATCGGCAGATAATCCATCGCGCGGTAGATGCCCTTGAGATCGCGCCCCGGCACGGTCAGATCGCGCGCGTGGGTCGCGCCGCCGCAGAGAACGATGGCGTCAAACTCGCGGCGAAGGTCCTGCACCAGCACATTTTCGCCGACGTTGGCGTTGACTTTGAAGGTGATTCCCTCGGCTTCCATCAGGCGGATGCGGCGATCAACGACGCGCTTTTCCAGCTTGAAGTTGGGGATGCCGTACATCAACAGTCCGCCCGGGCGATCTTCGCGCTCGAAGACGGTGACCAGATGTCCGGCTTTGTTGAGTTGAGCGGCGCAGCCGAGCCCCGCCGGGCCGGAGCCGATGACGGCCACTTTTTTCCCGGTGCGTTTCTCGGGGACGTGTGGAGCGACCCATCCCTGCTCGAAGGCGTGATCGATGATGTTCTGCTCGACAAGCTTGATGGTGACCGGATTGTCATTGATCCCCAGCACGCAAGCCTCTTCGCACGGGGCGGGGCAAACCCGGCCGGTGAACTCCGGGAAATTGTTGGTCTTGAACAACATCTCCAGGGCGTCGTGCCAGCGGTTCTTGTAAACCAGGTCGTTCCACTCCGGGATGATGTTGCCCAGCGGGCAGCCGTTGTGACAGAAGGGAATGCCGCAATCCATGCAGCGGGCGCCCTGGGCGCGAAGCTTCTCCTCGGGGAAGGGGTGATACACCTCTTCCCAATCGAGAATGCGCAGCTCCACGGGACGGCGTTTGGGCGTCTCGCGGGCGATTTCCTTGAATCCGGTGGGTTTGCCCATGGGTTGTGATTAGCTCCGCTGCGTTCTCCGCGGACTTCCGTCCGCGGCTATGAAAGACCCGAGTCGCCGCACAATCTTTTCTAGCCGCGGACGGAAGTCCGCGGGGCTTTCGCACTCACACCGGCGCCGATTGCCGTTGCGAGAGCAAACGCGCCCGCTGCTCCATCTCCGCCTGATGCTCCACGACACGCCGATAGTCGTTGGGCATCACCTTCACGAACCATCTCAGCTCCTTGTCCCAATCGTCGAGGATCGCCTTGGCGACGGGGCTTGCGGTCAGCTTGTGATGGTTCTCCAAAAGCCGGCGGATGGTGGCCACGTCGTCGGGCTTGTCGGGCGACTCAAGCTGCACCTGGTCGAGATTGGCCAGCCGCGGCAACTGCCCGCTGTCATCGTAGACGTAGGCGATTCCGCCGCTCATTCCCGCGGCGAAGTTACGGCCGGTCGGGCCGATGACCACCACGCGGCCGCCGGTCATGTATTCGCAGGCATGATCGCCGACGCCTTCCACCACCGCGTGCGCCCCGCTGTTACGGACGCAGAACCGCTCGCCGACCACGCCGCGGATATATAGCTCGCCGGCGATCGCGCCGTAGGCGATGACATTACCGGCGATGATGTTTTCGTCAGCCTTGAACGTCGCCGTCTTGGGCGGGTAAACCGCGATGCGCCCGCCGGAGAGACCCTTGCCGACATAGTCGTTGGCGTCGCCCTCGAGCAGCAGGGTCAATCCATGGGCGGCAAACGCGCCGAAGCTCTGCCCGGCCGACCCGGTGAACTTGAACGTGATCGTGTCGTCCGGCAGCCCGGCGAGGGCGTATTTGCGGGCGATCTCGCCGGAGAGCGTGGTGCCGACGGTGCGATTGATATTGGCGATCGGCATCTCGGCGAAAACCTTTTCGCCGCGTTCCAGCGCCGGCTCCGCCAGGGGGATGAGCCGAGTCTGGTCGAGCGACAATTCCAGGCCGTGGTCCTGTTTCTGAATGTTACGATGAGCCACGTTGGGGCCGACGACGGGGCGATGCAGCACGACCGACAGATCGAGATATTGCGCTTTCCAGTGCGACGAGAGATCGGTGAACTCCAGCAGATCGCTTCGGCCGACCAGGTCGTCGAACTTGCCGATGCCCATCTGGGCCATGTATTCGCGGACTTCCTCGGCGATGAAGAACATGAAGTTGATGACGTGCTCGGGCTTGCCGGTGAATTTCTTGCGCAGCTCCGGGTCCTGCGTGGCCACGCCAACCGGGCAGGTGTTCAGATGACAGACGCGCATCATGATGCAGCCGGAGGCGATCAACGGCCCGGTCGAGAAGCCAAACTCCTCGGCCCCGAGCAGCGCCCCGATGAGCACGTCGCGGCCGGTCTTGATCTGCCCGTCAGTCTGCAAAATGACCCGGCCGCGGAGATCGTTCATCACCAGCGTCTGCTGGGTCTCGGCGATGCCCAGTTCCCAGGGCAGGCCGGCGTATTTGATGCTGGTCAGGGGCGAGGCGCCGGTGCCGCCGCTGTCGCCGCTGATGAGAATGTGATCGGCCTTGGCCTTGGCGACGCCGGCGGCGATTGTGCCGACACCGACTTCGCTGACCAGCTTGACCGACACGCGGGCCTGCGGATTGGAGTTCTTCAGATCGTGGATGAGCTGGGCGAGATCCTCGATGGAGTAAATGTCATGATGCGGCGGCGGCGAGATGAGCCCGACGCCGGGCGTTGAATGGCGGATTTTGCCGATGTATTCGTCCACCTTCCAGCCGGGAAGCTGGCCGCCCTCGCCGGGCTTTGCGCCCTGGGCCATTTTGATCTGCAACTCCGCGGCGTTGACCAGATACTCGTTGGTCACGCCAAACCGCGCGGACGCGACCTGCTTGATGGCGCTGCGTCGCCAATCGCCGTTGGCATCGGGCTTGAAGCGCTCGGGGTCTTCGCCCCCCTCGCCGGTGTTGCTCTTGCCGCCGATGCGGTTCATGGCAATCGCCAGATTTTCGTGCGCTTCCTTGCTGATGGAACCGAAAGACATCGCCCCGGTCACGAAGCGTTTGACGATCTCCTTGGCCGGCTCGACTTGGTCGAGCGGGATGGGAGTTGGGGCTTTCTTGAAATTCAGCAATCCGCGGATGGTGCAGCGGTGACGGGATTCTTCATCAACAATCTTGGAATACTCCTTGAAAGTCGGGAAGCCAGTGATGCGGACCGCCTGCTGGAGCTTGGCGATGGAGTCGGGGTTCCACATGTGGTATTCCCCGTCGCGGCGCCATTGATATTGCCCGCCGTTTTCCAGAACTTCGCCGTTGACGCGGATCGGGGGGAAGCCGTGGCGATGGCGCTCCAGGCTCTCCTTGGCAATGACGTCCAATCCGATGCCGGCGATGCGCGAGGCAGTCCCGGTGAAGTATTTGTCGATCACGTCCCGCCCGATGCCGACCGCCTCGAAGATCTGTGCCCCGCGGTAACTTTGCACGGTGGAGATGCCCATCTTCGACGCGACTTTGATGATCCCCTTGTTGGCGGCCTTGATGTAATTTTTCTTGGCAATGTCGAGCGTGACGTCCTTGGGGAGCATTCCCTCGCGGGCCATGTCGGCCAGCGTTTCAAACGCCAGATAGGGATTGACCGCACCGGCCCCGTAGCCGATGAGCAGGCAGAAGTGATGCACCTCGCGAGCCTCGCCGGTTTCGACCACCAAGCCGCACTGGGTGCGCGTCCCTTGGCGGATCAGGTGATGATGCACCGCCGCGGTGGCCAGCAGGCTGGGAATCGGAGCCAACTCCGCATCCACGCCGCGATCGGAGAGGATGAGAATCGACGCGCCGTCCTTGATTGCCTTGGAAGCCGACTCACAGAGCGCATCGAGCGCTTTTTCCAGGCCCCCTTCGCCGTCGTTGACCGCGAAGAGCATCGGCAGCGTCACCGAGCGGAGATTCTCCGCCGGCCGGGACAATTCGCGGAGCCGCTCGAGATCGGCGTTGGCGAGAATCGGCTGCTTGAGCTTGACCAGTTGGCACGCCTTGGGCGATTCGTCCAGCAGATTCCCCTCGCGACCGAGGTAGGTATAGAGCGAAGTGACCAACTCCTCGAAATTCGCGTCCAGCGGGGGATTGGTCACTTGGGCGAAAAGCTGCTTAAAATAGGCGTACAAAAGCTGCGGCATGTCCGAGAGACAGGCCAGCGGCGTGTCCGTCCCCATCGACCCCAGCCCCTCCAATCCGCCGGTGGCCATGGGGTTGATGATGATCTTGATGTCTTCAGTGGTGTAACCGAAGGCATGTTGCCGCAGCAGCAACGTGTCGTGATCCGGTTGATGAACAGTGGTGGGAGCCGGCAGCTTGTCCAGCTCGATCATATTCTCTTCGATCCACCGCCGCCAGGGGCGCTTGTCGACCAGCTCGCTCTTGATCTCGCGGTCGTCAACGATGCGGCCCTGCTTCATGTCCACCAGGAAAATCTTGCCGGGCTGGAGCCGCCATTTCTTGGCGACGCGCTCCGGCTCGATCGGCAGGACGCCGACTTCGCTGGCCATGATGACCAGGTCATCCTTGGTGACGTAATAACGGCTGGGCCGCAGGCCGTTGCGATCGAGCACCGCGCCGATCACTTCGCCGTTGGTGAATGCGATGGAAGCCGGGCCGTCCCACGGCTCCATCAGGCAGGCGTGATATTCATAGAACGCCTTGAGGTCCGGTTCCATCAGCTCGTGCTTCTGCCAGGCTTCGGGAATGAGCATCAGCACCGAGTGCGAAATCGATCGCCCGCCGGCGTGGAGGAACTGGAGGGCGTTGTCGAGCGTCGCCGAGTCGCTGCCGGAATCGGTGAGCAGCGGATACATCTTGGTCAGCTCGTCGCCGAAGGCATCGGATTGGAGCGACCCGGCCCGGGCCCGCATCCAGTTGCGGTTGCCGCGGAGGGTGTTGATCTCGCCGTTGTGGGCGATCATCCGGTACGGATGGGCCAGTCGCCAGGAGGGGAATGTGTTGGTGGAGAAGCGCGAGTGAACCATCGCCAGGCCACTCTGGAACTGCGGATCGCGCAGGTCCAGGAAATAACGGCCGAGCTGCGAGGTGTTGAGCATGCCCTTGTAGACCAGGCGATTGGTCGAGAGCGTGCAGATGTAAAAATCCTCGCGAGCCGGCGCGGAGACATGCGGGCTGTTGAACTCAATCGTGTTCTCCGCGATCTGGCGAACCAGATAGAGCCGGCGCTCGAAATCCTTGCGGTTGTAGAATGACTCGCCCATGGCAACGAAGACCTGGCGAATCTTCGGCTCGCTGCGCCTGGGGGTCGGCCCGACCTGTCGGCCATCGACCGGCACGTCGCGCCATCCCAGCACGACCATCTCAAAATCGCGGCAGACTTTCTCGAAAATCTGCTCGCACTCATGGCGGGCGATCATGTCCTGGGGGAGGAAGAGCATGCCCACGCCGTAGCTGCCGGCCTTGGGGAGCTTGAAGCCGAGGGCTTCACATTTTTTGCGTAGGAAGGAGTCGGGTGTTTTGAGAAGAATTCCCGCGCCGTCGCCGCTGTCGGGTTCGCAGCCGCAGCCGCCGCGATGCTCCATGTTTTCCAGCATTTTCAGGGCGTCGAGCACGATCTGGTGGGACGGCTTGCCCTTCAAATGACAGACGAACCCGACGCCGCAGGCATCGTGCTCAAAGCGCGGATCGTACAAGCCCTGTTGGGACGGAGCACCTTTCATCAGCACACTCGGTTAAATTGCCGGACCGGCTGGCTGGACGGTCAGAGTTCCTCATGTTAGCAAAAAGCTGCCGCCGCGGCCAACCAAAATCCCGTTCGGAACAATAGACAACCAGCCGCCAAACTGCCTACTGGGCGCGCAATGACGCCAACGATTTCGCTTCAATTTTGGATTGGCAATCCGCGCGCCGCTGGCATGATTTCTGCATTATTGCCATTGCGGTATCATTTCTACCCGATTCGGTCTCTCGAATTGAATGATTCGTGGGCAGCGGGTGTTTGTTTGCCTATTACTTCGCCATCTGAATTTTCTGCTGGTTTCGTCAGCAGAACGTCACCCGGAAGAGCGGATCACTTCCCCAGAATATAGGCGAGCAGATCACGCAACTCCTGCGGCGTGCGGACCAGGCCCTGGGGCATCGGCGAGTGATCCTCCACCCGGCGGGCCGTCACCTGCGATCTGGGGATCACATGGAGTGAGGCGTCCGTGAGCCGCATTTGAATCTCATCCGCGGTTTCACCGACGACCAGGCCGTTGAATATCTGTCCGTCACGAGTGCGAATCACCGTCCAGCGGAACAATGGAGCCACCACTTTGTTGGGCAGCAGAATTGATTCGACGACATACTGAACCGTGAATCGCTTCCGCGCCTCCGCCAGGCTTGGCGCGCCGCCGCCCGCGGCACCCTTCTCGATCGCATGGCACGTGCCGCAGGCCAGCGAAGTGAAGAGCTTCTTGCCGTTGACGGCATTCCCCTTTTGCCACTCTGTTTCCCAATCGATTTTGACAAATTCGGGGGGAACCACCGTGCTGTCCGGCTGATGCTGCGCCTCCGCCAGGCGCTGCGCCAGCCGGGCCGAGTCCACCGCGTCCGGGAGAGACAGGTTTAACGCCGCGGCCGATTCAATCCGCATCGCAATCGGCTTGGCGGCGTCGCCGACATCGAAGCGCAGCAGCAAATCGCTGGTGCCGACCTGCAAATTCATCCGCACGTTGTTCCAGATTTCGGAAGTTGTCGGCAATACACTGCCGTTGAGCCAGGCTTCACCATTGCCGCGGTAGTCGGCCAGCAACATCGCGGGCTGTGCCGTGGCGCTGTCGATGCGGAGATAAGCGTAGACCGATGACGACTTTTGCAAGCCGGGAAGTTTGTCGAAGGCGAAATGCCCGCCGTCGGCTGACAGGCGCTGCCAGGAGGCAGTTGTCTGTCCCGCCGGGTATTGCGCGGCCAGGTTGATCGGCCCCTCGCCGCCAACCCGCACATCCCGTGGCAACGGACCGAGCAACCAAATTTCCGTGATCTGAGTCTGCTGGAGATTTTTGGCCGGAGGAAATTGTTGGCGAATTTGCGCAATCGTCGGCTCCGATCGGGGATCGTTCAGCAAGCGCAGGAAATAAGCCGCCTCCCATCGCACGGACGGATCGGCATCCCTCAGGCGATTGACCAACAGAGCGAAGAGCCCTTCCTGCTCCGGCGAATGGGGAACCTGCCTCCACAGGTCGGCCATCGTGAAGTTGCCGACGGGGCCGAGTTTTTTCAGGTTCACGCGACCGTCGGCCAGATTCAAAATGAAACTGCCGGGATTGGGTTGATCGAGCTTGAATCCAGCGGGCAGGTCGTCCGGCGGGGTTGTCAGACGAAACCCGGCGGCGAGTACGCCGGCCAGGCGGGCGCGAACGTCCGACGCCGTGCAGAGCGCGGTCAATTGGTCCATCGACCCGCGAAGGGCAAGCAGCTTCGTGGCGGCTTGGCGCAGATATGTGTCGCTGCTGAGCGCGGGCCCGGCGGCAACTTGCGGGGGCAACTCACCCTGCTGCGAAAAGAGTCCTTGGATGGCGGCAAGCTCGACCTGCGGATCGGGGTCGGACAGGGCGGAGGTGAACGCCTTCACCGATTCGGGCGTCGGCGGAAGCTCGGCCAAGGCGCGAACGCCCGCCAGCCGCGATGAGGCCCTTTGCGCGCTGGAAACCACGAGATCCGCTTGTCCCGTCGCGGCAGCCATCCACGGATCGTCCGCCGCGGCCGCCGTCAGTGCTTCCCCACCGCGGCGGAGAATTTCCTCATGCGCCGCCGACCGCCGCGACCAGTTCGCGTTCCCCAACTCCGCAGACAACTCCCGTGACGAGAGCGTCGTGATATCCCCCAACACTGGCGCCGCCGCGTCGCCCGCGGTGAGCATGATGATGTCACTCTTGTACGTCGGCGAAGTGTCATTGGCCGGCATGTAACAGACGGTGACGAAGACTCGGCCGGCGCGATCCACCGCCACGCCCACGGGCCGGGCGTCACCCTTGCCGGTCAGCAGATCGACCTCGGCGGCGCTGAAGCTGGCGCCGCGATGAACCAACGGATAGCGCGGCAGGCAATGCGTGCCCCAGCGATCCAGCAGCAGGCTCCCCGCGTAACCTTTGATTAACTCGTCGCCGTAAAACGCCATTCCCACGGGAACGAACCGCCCCAGATCGGGATTCATCGTCTCCAGCAGATCGGCACGATTCGGCTGATTCTGCGGCATCCAACCCCGCGGCCACATGAAGTCGCAGTGCGGCTCGACATGCAGCAATCGCCCCGGCACATACTCCGCGGGAATCTGCTCGTGATCGTTGTCGGCGGTGAAGAGATTCCACTGGTCGTCGAATGCCAACCCCACAGCGTTTCGCAGCCCCCGGGCGACAACCTGCAAATGGCTTCCATCCGGCCGACAGCGATAGACCGCACCGACGCCGCTGTAGGGAACCTTCGTGCCCTCGGGCTGGCAGAACCAGGTCCAATGGGTGAAATGATCCGCCCGATTGAAATCGCCATACGTCGGGGATGGATCGCCCGCGGTGAAATACAAATCCCCCTGCGGGCCCCAGGCCATGTCGTGAATGCACTGATGAATGTGCCCCATCGGTATGCCGAAGATCAGTCGCTTCGGCTTGAGCGCATCGCGGCGGGTGGCTGCGCCGGGGAAAAGGTAAATCGCGCTGACCGTGCTGGCGTAAACATCGTCGCCGCGCACGGCAATGTCATACACCCAGGTGTGATTGGCAAATCGATAGAGCAGTTGTCGGGGCCCGAAGCCGCCTTTGCCGTCGGGGTCATAGACGAACAACCCCGATCGGCTGCCGACAAACAGCCTGCCCGCGCCGTCCGGGCGGACGGCCAGGAATGACTCGGTGGGATCGGAATCGATCCGCGTGAGCCTGAGTTGCGGATCGCTCAGCGTGTAATCCGCATCTCCCCCCGCCCCGCGTGCCACCGGGCCGGCGAACAAGAGCAACCCCAGCATCAGCCAGGGGAGATTTGCGCTCGATTTCCCACAAGTATTTAGCCGCGGCGTCCACGCCGCGGGGTGGGCGGAGGGCCAGGACGCGGCGTGGACGCCGCGGCTAAACACATTCGCAATATCCGGGGCCGCGGGGTGGCGCGAGGGGCGCGAATCGGCTGGGATCGCATTCATGATTCAACTCCGCCCGGCGGTGATAGTACAATAGAGCATATGAAACGACGCAACTGTTCATCTCTCTGCGGGATCGGACTCGGTGTGGTGGCCCTGGCGGCGGCGATGGCCATGGCGGTCGATTGGCCCGGCTATCGAGGCCCGGCCGGCGACGGGATCACCACCGAGAAGATTGCCACGCACTGGCCCGAGGACGGCCCCAAGGTGCTCTGGACGACCCCGCTGGGGCCGTCGTTCGGGTCCTTCGCCATCGCCTCGGGCAAGCTGTTTATCTTTGAAGAGACCGACGACGACAAGGAAGCCTGCGCCCGGCTCGATCCCGACACCGGCAAGCAGCTTTGGTCCACCTCGATCGATCGGGCGATCCACGACAGTCAGGGCGGCGACGGCCCGCGGTCCACGCCGACCATCGACGGGGACCATGTGTACGTCCTGGGAACCTATCTCAAACTTTTTTGCCTCAGCGCCGACGATGGCAAAATCATCTGGTCGCACGATCTGGTGAAAGAGTTCGGCGGCAAGGTTCTTCACTGGGGCAGCGCTTCTTCGCCGCTGATCGAGGGGGATCTGGTTCTGGTCGACGGCGGCGGGCGCGGAAGTGCGATCGTCGCCTTCAATAAACAGACCGGCGAGGTCGCCTGGAAAGCACTCGACGAAAAGTACACCCACGCGACCGCAACGTCGGCCACCATCGACGACGTGCATCAGGACATTTTCTTCATGCAATCGGGATTGGTCTCGATTGACCCGAAGACCGGCGCCGTGTTGTGGCGGCAGAGATTCCCGTTTGCCACCATCACGGCCGCATCGTGCGCGGTGGATGGCGACACCGTCTATTGCTCGGCCGCGTATGGCGTCGGCGCGGGGGCGTATCGCATCAGCAAGGACGGCGACAAATTCACCTCGACGCAGCTCTGGCGAACCCCCGGAGCCGAGATGAACATCTGGAGCACGGCGGTCATCAAGGATGGCTACGTCTACGGCCTGTATGGCTTCAAGCAACTGGGCACCGCGCCGCTGAAGTGCATCGAATTGGCGACCGGCAAGGAGATGTGGTCCAAGCCCGGCTTCGGGCAGGGCGGTCTGATTCTGGTCGGCGACAATCTGCTCGTGCAGGGGGACGCCGGGCAGCTGGTGCTGGTGGAAGCGGCGCCGGCAGGCTATCACGCCCTGGCGATGACCCACCCGCTGGCGGGCAAGTGCTGGACGATGCCGGTCGTCGCCGACGGCAGAATCTACGCCCGCAGCACCAAAGAGGGCGTCTGCCTGGATGTTTCGCCCCGGTAGCCCGGGCCCGGATTTTTCACCACGGAGGCACAGAGCACACAGAGAATATCTTCAATGTGTTGTGTGGATCATCTTTTTTTGGGCTGCTCGAATAGGGTTTGTGACAGCACACTTTCCAACCAAATGCCTGCTCTGTGTCCTCTGTGCCTCTGTGGTGAGTCCTGAATTTTCCGGATGGGGCGGCGTTATTGGCGGAATTGATTGGAGAGCGCGCCGGTTCCGGCGCCGCGGGACAATCCGACGGGGGTGATCGTGATGCTGAAGCTGTTGATGCCGGTGGTGATGTCGTGATAGGCCGTGACGCTCACGAAGAACGTGTCGAAGTTGCGCTGCACGGTGATGCCGGAGCTGATGTCCTGGCTGGTGCTGAAATTGAACGATTGTGAAATGCCCACCACGTACTTGCTGCTGAGCGTGTAATTCAAGTCCATGCTGGTGATGTCGGCGTTGAGGTCCTGCACGTAGCGGTTTTCCACGTAGTAGCTGAGCCGATCGTTGCGGCGGACCAGTACGCCGAGGGCGGCGGTGGCCAGGTCCCCCTTGTCCAGGTTTTCGCTCATGTCGCCGAGCATGACCGTCTCGTCGGTCAGACGCCACATCGCCTGGGCGTTGACGGCGTTGCGCGGGATCGACGCCTCGGGCAATGACGAAAAGAACTCGCCGCGGAAATTCGCGGGGTTGAGGAACTTGGCCCGCGGCTTGTCGGCGAAGAAGTCGGCGTCAACGTTGAGGGAAAAAAGATCGACGTTGCGCCACTCGCCGGGCGCGCCGCGCTTGGTTTCCCACGTCTGACGCAGGCCGATCTGGGCAACGGAAATGCCGTTCACCGCGTCGGTTGGCTCGTCGTAGATGTACACGTCATCGTGGGAGATGTTCTGGGCGGAGGTGAACAGATTCAGCTCCGGCTGAATGACGTGACGAATCTGATGGATGTCGAACAGGTCGGACTCGGCGGTGGGATCGATCTTCCAGAACGCGGTGCTGAGGCGCACGCCCGCGCCGGCCATGAGCCGGGTGATCTCGCCGCCCATGGGCGAGTTGGAGTATTGGGTGAGAATCCCCAGGCCATAGGGGACGACGCGGAGCGGCCCGAGGGTGAAGGGGTAATCCACTTCCTGGCGGAAGTTTTCGCGGAAGACGGTATGGCCGAACACGCCGGTGGTTCCCAGCGAGGGAAGCCCGGGGGTGACGCCGTTCTTGGGGCTGTAACCCTGGTCCACCAGCGACGCGGTGCTCTGCTGGAACTTGAGGGCATCGAGCGTATTGTCGCTGAAGAGCGTGAGTTGATCGCCCGCGATGCCGTCGCCGATCCGCCGATAGCCGATCTCCGGATATTGCGCGACCTCGAACTGCTCCTGCTCGAGGTCGGCCGTGGTGACGACGTGGCTGGGGTCGAAGTTGAACAGAAGCGTGAACGCCTCGGTGTCCTTCTGGTGCTTGAGATAGGCCGAGACGTCCAGCGGAAGCTGCGTCTCGTAATCGCGGCGGAACCATTCCTCGAGGAACGTGGGGTCCGAGACCCACCCCGCGCGGAGCTGCGCTTCCCAGTCATCGGGGAAATAATGCGTGTGCTCCCAGAGCACCCGCCCGCGGAGCCGTTCCTCGCCATCGAAAGGGATCGCCCCGCGGTTGAGATCGTCGCGCCCCTTGTCGTCGACGAAATAGGCCTCGAAATCGCCGGTGAAGTCCCACGGCTGCTTGGTGGTGTCGGTGATGTATCCACCCTGGTACGCGCCGCTGATTCCAAAGCCCGGGCCGCGCTCGGAGAAGTAGTCCAGGCGATAGGCCGCGTCGAGATCCCGCGGCGGCAGGGCGCCCAGCGTCTCGAACAGGCCCCATTCCGTCTCGGGCCCGTAGCCGAAGTTGGTGCGATCCTCAAACCCGATGTCGCGCATCGCCCCGCCGTTGCCGTTGCTCGTGCCGGAGACCGACGGAAGATAAAAAACCGGCACGCCGAAGATGGGGAACTTGACGTTCTGGGCCTGATAGTAGGTTTGCTGCTCGGTGGCATCGTTGGGGACGTTCTCGGATTTCACGTACATTCGATCCGCGGCAATCGCCATCGACGGCAACGCAAATGAACTGGTGGTCAGCGTTGCTTTCTCGGCTTTGTATTCCCCCTGGGCTATCTGCCGCACGAGCTTGGCGCGCACGATGATCGGCACCTGCCGCTTGACGTCCAACGTGTGAATGACGGCGTCGGTGAGGATGGCGCGGTCGGTGACGAAATCGTAATAGACGCGGTCGGCCAGCAGGCGCTGCTCGGCTTTGATGTAGCTGGGCGAGGTGTAAATGATCCGCACGTCCCCTTCGAGATACGCGGCCTTGATCGAGTCCTGAATTCGCCGGGTGCGCTCGGTTTGACTCAGTTCCTTGATGTCCTTGACCGTGGTGAAGAGCACGGCGCGCTCCGAGGTCATTTCGATGATGTCACCCTTGGTCCGCGGCTGAAACAGCGTCACTCCCCCGCTGAGCACGACGGCTGTGAGGCCATCGGAGGTCTGGGCGGTCTCCACCTCTCCCGCGGCGAAATCGATCGGCTGCGTCGTGGGCTGGGTGGACGGATGACGGGCGGGCTTGGTGGTGGGCTGCGTCTCGGCTGCATTGCCAGTGGCGAACGCTTCCGCCGGCCCGGTGGTCGGCGCGAAGGGCTCGGTGACCGGCTCGGTGGCCGCGGATTCCGTGGTTGCCGGCTGCTGGGCAACGGCGGTGGCGGTCAGGTCGCGCAGGGCCACGGCGCTGCGATACAACTCCGAAGGCTCGGCTGGCGCTTCGCGGTGCTGCGCGGTCAAACGAATCGAGCCGCTCACTTCGGCGGTGACAAAAAGCTGATTGGCGGTGCGCGTGGCGATTTTCTGCTCGACGCGGGCATCGCCGATCAGGGCAATCTGGGCCTCCTGCGGCTGGTGGTCATCGGAAGTTGCCGGAAGCCAGATGACCGCCGAGTCGGCCGACAGCCGGGCGCGGTCCAACTCGATCGTGACGTTGCCGTCGAGCTCGACGATCGAGCCGCCCCCGTCGGGACGGGTGGAGGCGGTGTGCGCGGTGATGAGGAGGCGCTCGCTGGGGGCCTGATATTGACCGTGTGCGATTGCGGAGAGCGCCAGCAGTGCGAGAAAAGCGAATCCAACGCTACGCCGCACGCACCGATCTCCTTCCCTGCAATTCCCCTGCGCCGTGCCGAGACCGGCGGCATTATAGATGCGAGCCGGGGAGCGTCAATTTTGCCTCGTTGACCATTCGGACCGGCCACGTTGTCGCCGCGGCTGGATTGAACAATGCGAAATCAGCGGTGCCGCGAGCGGGCACGAGCTTTGCCTTGAACCAACTGTTCGCAAACCTTTTACAGGAGTCCGATCATGGCACAAGAAGACGTCGTCGCGGGAAAAGTGAAACAGCTCAGAGGCAAGGCCAACGACATCGCCGGCGCCGTCAAGGGCGATACCGCCCAGCAGGTCAAAGGCAAGGTGCAGAAAGCCGTTGGCAAGGTGCAGGAAGCGGCGGGGAAGGCCTCGTCGCGCAGGAGTGAAGATCAAGAGTGAGCAGAGTCCCCCACGGAGCAAGCTCCGTGGGCGTTGGGGGGCCCTAACATGAGGAGCTAGAGCACTTTTCAAGTTGATGTATCGCCGTAGCCGCAATGCTCGAAGTAGCCTTCGCAATCGTCGGGGGTGATCGCAAGGAGTGCATCCTTCACGGCCTCAACTACGGTGTCGAACGTACGGGCGGCTGTCTTCCGCAGGCTTGCCTTCACCTTCGACCACATGTTCTCGATCGGATTAAAGTCCGGTGAGTACGGCGGCAGGTAGACGAGCGTACATCCGGCATCTTCAACCGCCTGCGTGATGCGCACGCTCTTGTGAGCAGGTAGGTTATCTATGATCAGGATGTCGCCGGGCTCCAACTCCGGCACCAGGCACTGCTCAACGTAACCGGCAAACGTCTCGGCATTCACCGGCCCATCGAGCAGCATAGGGGCCACGACTCCGTCCAGGCGAATCGCCGACATCAGCGTCAGGGTTTGATAGCACCCGGCCGGAGCCGAATCGACCAAGCGCTCGCCTTGGAGACAGCGTCCCGAACGTCTGGCCATCACCGTGTTCACTCCGCTTTCGTCGAAGAAAACCAGCTTATCCAGGTCCAAGCCCGGCAGGCACTGCTCCCAAATTTCTCGCTTCTGCTTCACGTCGGCCCGATCCTGTTCGCTGGCGTGCAACGACTTTTTTTTAGCGTCAGTTTCATTTCCTTCAACGTCCGCCAGATCGTAGTGACGCTGACGGGGATGGATAGATGTTGCTTCAATTCATCCAGCGTGCAGTCGGGAGTCTTGTCCACAAGGGCGGCTAATTCCTTACGCTCCGCCTCGCCGAGTTTGGGGTCCGGCCCATGTTTCTGTTGAATCGCGTCCCGGAGATTGAATTCCTCAAAGCGGTGCTTGACGCGCCGAGCCCAAGAGCGGCTCACCTGATACATCTCGGCGATCTCCGCAGTCTGCGACTTTTCCTCATACGCGAGCAGAATCTGTTCTCGAACCTTTTGGGGATAGGCTTCCATGCCGTGACTCCTTTGTCAGACAACAGTAACATCTAATCGAGGCGGGCGCGCCAGCAAACCGAAAAGTGCTCTAGAAGCTGCTTAGATCAACCCGCCGTGAGTTGACGCGGTAAACGCGCAACAGCTCATCGAGATAAAAGCGGTAGCCGTCGTTCGCGGGGCCTCCGGGGGTTGTGTCGCGAGCGAGGTAGAGATGGCGACCGGTCGCCGGTGGATCGGCTGGGGCGCTTGCGACCTTCAGTTCGGGAAAGTGAGTCGCGAAGAAATCCAAAGCCGCCGGGGTTGCAAAGCCTTCCAGGACCAGGGCCGTTACGTCGGTGAGGCTCTGGGTCATTTCATGAATTGCCTGAAACGCGGCGGGGAGGGCGATCTCCATGAGGTCGCTGACCTGCTGTTGTTCTGTTCCCGGCCCGTGCCAGACGACCAGACGTCGGCGCAATGACAAAGCCATCAGCCAGTTTTTCGCTGAAATCGATCGGGCGATTTCCAAGGTGAGCTTGGCGTGAAGGAAGTTGTCGATCAGTCGCTTGGCGCCAAGAAACCGGGCTTCATCGACATGCGT
>Ga0302326_10005378_pt1 | contig 29186 bp, 26 predicted proteins | sample Palsa_T0_3_FD_202264 | JGI IMG/M metagenome (GOLD analysis project Ga0302326, IMG submission 202264) | Peat permafrost microbial communities from Stordalen Mire near Abisko, Sweden - Palsa_T0_3 | ecosystem: Environmental > Terrestrial > Soil > Palsa > Peat permafrost | place: Sweden: Abisko... | reverse complement strand
TGCACGACCCCGGAAACGACGATCGCTCCGCAGACCTACGTCCCGAAAATCGCCGGCTCCGCCCCTGAAGTAACGAGCGTCGCCTGGTACCTGGGCAACCTGACCGCGGCCCCCACCGCGCGCACGGTCGTTCTCGTCTACCGCGCCAGCGTGCGCGAAGCGCATCGCACGGCCCCTCATGAAAAGGTGCAGGCGCCCGCCGAAATCAAAAACTCAGCGACGCTCTTCTACAACCAGACCAGCAAGGGTTCTTTCGAAGAAAAAAACATCCCCAGTCCAGAATCGTTTGATCAGAAGACCCCGCCGGTGTCCACGAGCAGCAAAGTGGTCGAGCCGAAGCTGACCTTGACCAAGGAGGCCTCGGTCAATGGGGCGCCCTTCAGCGCAGCGTCGTTCACGATCGACGCTGCGGACGCCGTCACCTATCGGCTGCAGGTAGAAAACACGGGGACCTCGCCGGCCTTCAGCGCAGACGTCACCGATGTGATCCCGACTGGTCTTAGGGTGGTGTCCACCGTCCCAAACCTCGCCGCGACGGAAACCAAGGCGTGGAGCGAAGGGAGCCCCGAAATCGCCTGGCAGATCCCGGGGCCGCTGGAACCGGGCGAAAAAATCACGCTCGAATACTCGGTCAAGCTCGCGCCGAGCAGCGTCAAAGACGGCGAAGAGCTCACGAACACGGCGACCGTGCCTTCCTACTTCGGAGTCGCCGAAACGGAACGTAACGAAGGCAAAGAAACCTACTTCAAAGAAAAGATCCCCTACCGCACGTACACGGGCCCCTCTGCGCCGCTGACCGCGACGGTTGCGCTGCCGGTGCTCGGGGTGACGAAGACGGCACTCGAACCAAGCGTGATCGCGGGCAACAAAGTCTCCTACACGATCATCGTCGACAACTCCGGCACGAGCATCGCCCACGAAGTGAAGGTGGTGGACACACTGCCCGAAGGCATGACCTACAAAGCGGGGTCGGCAACCGCCAATCCGACGACCGGCTTCTCCGAGGAATCGGTCGTCGGCAGCGTCGTGACCTGGAAGATCGCCTCGATCGGCGTCGCTGAAAACGTCGAAATCAATGTCCCGGTCGGCATCGAAGCGAGCGTCGAAACCGGTAGCGAACTGAAGAACAAGGTTGCGGTTACCTCGACCGAGCAGACGACCCCCGTCGAAGCGGAAGGCTCGATCAAAGTCACCACCAGCGCCGACGTCGAAGCGAAAAAGAGCGTCCTCGAAGGCGCCACCACGGCGGTCCCGGGCGCTGAGCTGACGTATGTCGTCGCGGCGAAGAACGTCGCAGGGCCATCGGTTGCGCGCGCGGTCCACCTGATCGACGAACTGCCGCCAGGCGTCGCCTTCGTGAGTGCCCAGGCGGGCTGTACACAGAGCGCGGGCACGGTGACCTGCGAAGCGGGGAGTCTCAACCCCGAACAGGAAGCCTCCTTCCAGATCGTCGTCTCGGTGCTCAGCAACTACAGCGGCTCGATCTCGAACACGGTGCGCGCCGAAAGCACGGCAACGCCCGGGCATCCCGCCACGCCCGACCCAGACCCGACGAACAACGAACGCTCCGTGGAAGTCTCGACCCTGCCGAGCGCCGACCTCGAACTGGTGAAGATCGCGCTGACCCCGGAAGTCTTCCCCGGCCAGCAGGCCAGCTTCTCGCTCGTCACGACCAACAAAGGACCGAGCGACGCTCAGGAAGCGAAGCTCGTCGACACGCTGCCCGCGGGCCTGGCGTACGTGAGCTCAAGCGGCGCCTCCTGTGAAGCGGCCGGGCAGACGGTCACATGCGCGCTGGGCACCCTCACGGCGGGGAGCAGCGTCACGGTCGAGCTGATTACGCAGCCGGCGGGTCTGGGCTCCTACACCAACACAGCCGTCGTCTCCAGCACGACGCCCGACCCCGACCCTCAGAACAACTCCTCCGAAGCGACCGTCAAAGTCGTCCCCGTCCCGGTCGTCCCGCCGGCGGCTGTGATGTCCCCGGCCTCCGGGGTCAGTCCGAGCACCGCCGCGAAGAGTCGCACCCGCGTGACCCTGCGCAAGCTCGTGCGCGAGCGCGAGGTCGCCCCCGGCGGGCGCTTGGACTACCGGCTGATCGTGCGCAACGCCGGCGCGCGGACCGCCGAAAAACTGAGGGTGTGCGACGACCTCCCCGAGCAGACGACGGTCCTGGGCCGCGGTGGCGGACACCTCGCCGGGGCGCGGATCTGCTTCACGCTCGCGACGCTCGCCGCCGGCCATAGCCACACCTTCACGCTCGTCCTGCGCGCCGATTCCGATGCCCGCGCGCGAATCGTCAACCACGCGACGGTCACCGGCAAGAACTTCGATCCCGCCCACGCGCGGGCCTCCACCCCGGTGCAGAAAGCGAGTGTCTCCCCAGCCCGCGAAAACCATGTCACCGGTTAGGCGACGAGCGCGGGTCCTGCTGAGTACAGCCGTCCTGTCGAGCGCGGCGCTCGCGTATACGGCGCCCAGCGCAGGCGCGGGAGCATCGCTCGCCCGTGCCGCTCCCGCCGGGCCCCCGACCGCCGCGCAGGCGTGGGTCGCCAAGGTCGTGTACCCGACCATCGCCCGCGCCGCGCCGCGCCTCACCCACGTCAGGCGCCTGTTCACGGTCGCTCCGGTGTCCGCGTGGGGCACCTCGACCGAGCTGCTGGTCCTTGGCTCCCGCGTCGACGCCGCCGGGCACCCCTGGCTGCGCGTGCGGCTCGACTACCGCCCGAACGGCTTCGCCGCGTGGATCGACGAGGAAGACACGGTTATGTACAGGGATCCCTGGCGGATCGTGGTCTCGCGCGAGCGCCGCGAAGTGCGGGTCTACGATGCCGACCGCCTGGAGCGAACCTTCGCGGCCGTCGTCGGCAAGCCCTCCACGCCAACCCCCGCCGGCCTGTTCGCGATCGCCGCCAAGCTGCCCCAGCCCGACCCCGGCCAGTTCGAGGGCTCCTGGGTGCTGCCGCTGACCGCGCACTCAGAAGTGCTGCGCACCTTCGAAGGCGGCGACGGCCAGGTCGCGCTGCACGGCCGCGGCGGCGCGAGCCTCGCCGACCCGCTTCACAGTGCCCGCTCGCACGGCTGCGTGCGCCTGGCCAACGCGGCGATCGGCTGGATCGCCGGCCACGTGCCGGTCGGCACGCCGGTGCGTATTCTCTGACAGCGTGACTCCGCGTAGAGGTCGCGTGATCTCGCGCAGAGGTCGCCCGCGATGAGCCCCGGCGATCGCAAGATCCTCGCCGTCCTCGGCACCGCGCAGTTCCTGATGGTGCTGGACCAGGCCGTGATGAACGTGTCGATCTCGCAGCTCGTCTCGGACTTCCACACCGACGTGACGACGATCCAGGCGGTGATCGCGCTGTACTCGCTGGTGATGGCCGCGCTGATGATCGCCGGCGGCAAGATGGGCGATATCTGGGGCCGCCGTCGCGCGTTCTCGATCGGCCTCGTGATCTACGGCACCGGCTCGGCACTGACGGCGGCGGCGTGGAGCGTGGGGGCGCTGCTGGTGGGCTGGTCGCTGCTGGAGGGCATCGGCGCGGCGCTTGTGCTGCCGGCGCTCGTCGCGCTGACCGCGCGCTCGTTTGAGGGCCCGGCGCGCGCGCTCGCCTACGGCGTGCTCGGTGGCGTCTCCGGCGCGGGAATCGCGGTCGGGCCGATCCTGGGCGGCTGGGTGACTACAAACCTGACGTGGCGGATCGTGTTCGTCGGCGAGGTGCTCGTCGTGATCGCGATCCTGCTCGCGGTGCGCCTGCTGCCCAAGGAGGGAGGCCAGGAGGGCGCGGAGCTCGACCGCGTCGGCGCCGTGCTGTGCGCGCTCGGCCTCGCGCTCGTCGTCTTCGGCGTGCTGCAGGCGAGCACATGGGGTTGGCTGGCGCCGCGCAACTCCCCGATCGAACCGTTCGGGTTCTCCCTGACGCCGTTCGTGATCGCCGCCGGGCTGGCGGTGATCGGTGGCTTCCGCGCGTGGGAGCGCCGGCGCGAGCGTTTGAAAGAGCAGCCGCTCGTGCACTTCCGCCTGCTGCAGGTCCCGGCGATGCGCAGCGGGCTGACGACGTTCCTGTTCCAGAACCTGATCCTGATGGGCGTGTTCTTCGCGATCCCGCTCTACCTGCAGGTCGTGCAGGGCTTCGACGCGTTCCAGACGGGCGTCAGGATGCTGCCGGTGTCGGTCACGCTGTTCGTGACGGCACTTGTCGGCTCGCGCCTTGCGGGGCGCTACCCGGCACGCACGATCGTGCGCACCGGCCTGGGCCTGTTGCTCGCGGCCTGCCTGCTGCTGCTCGCGACGATCAAGCCGGAAATCGAGACGGTCCCGTTCGCGATCGCGATGGCGGTGCTCGGCATCGGCATGGGCCTGATCGTCTCCCAGCTCGGCAACGTCGTGCAGTCCGCGGTCGGCGACGAGGACCGCAGCGAGGCCGGTGGCCTGCAGTTCACCGCCCAGCAGCTCGGCGCGGCGATGGGCACGGCGTTGATCGGCGCGATCGTGATCTCAGGGCTCGTCGCCGGATTCTCCGGCAAGGTCAGTGAGGACCCACGGATCTCGGCCGCGGTCAAACAGCAGGTCGGGATCAAGCTGGAGGGCGACGTCAGCTTCGTCTCGATCGACCAGGTCCAGGCCGCTGCGGACGATGCCGGGCTGGACCGGCAGACGGCCGACGCGATCACCGAAAGCTACGCCGACGCACAGCTGATGGCGCTGAAGACCGGGCTGCTGATCGCGGGCCTGCTCGTCTGCGCGGCCTTCTTCACGACCCGGAGCCTGCCGAGCGAGGTCCAGGCGGCAAGACCCCCGCCGGCTGTCGCGACCTAAGCCACAGCTCGCAGCCGCCGGTAGGGCGTGCCGCGCAGCTCGCGCACGAGTGCGTCGACGACCCCCTCCTCGTCCTCCTCCAACCCGTCGGTGACGGCGCCGATCACGGCGCGCTTGCGCTCCAGCAAGGTCCCGATCGTTTCGTCGACCGTGCCGGCGGCGAGCAGGTAGGTGGCGTTGACCGTGTCCTCTTGGCCGATGCGGTGACAGCGGTCCTCGGCCTGGTCGTGCTTGGCGGGTGTCCAGTCGAGCTCGAGGAAGGCGACGTTCGAGGAGCGCGTCAGCGTGATCCCGTGGCCGGCGACCTCGATCGAGCAGACGATCAGCTGATTACCGGCGGAGTCGGGCTCCTGGAAGGTGCGCAGCGCCTCCTCGCGCGCGTGGAGGGAGTCTTCGCCGAGGATGTGCAGCGCGCTGGGGAAGCGCTCGAGCAGCGCGCGCTGGATCTCGCGATGGTGGGCGAACACGACCAGGCGCTCGCCCGAGGAGCAGAAGTCGTGGATCCAGGCGAGCGCGGAGTGGAGCTTGCCGCGCGCGGCAAGCAGCTTCAGCGCGTTCAGCCGCACGAGGCGTTCGGCGCGCAGCGCCGCCGCGACGCGCGCGTCGAGCTCGTGCAGGTCCAGCGGCTGGCTCTGCAGCCACGCGACGAGGTCGCGCTCGGCCAGGCGGTACTCGGGCTCGTTGTCGAGCTCGATCGGCACCACCGCGCGCGTCTTCGCCGGCAGCTGGGGCAGGACGTCGGCCTTCAGACGTCGCGCGAAGCAGCGCGCTCGCAGATGCCAGTGCAGGCGCAGGTGCGCGTCGGGGCCGCGGAAGCGCTTGCCGAACTGCGCCCCCGAGCCGAAGTCGGCCAGACGCCCGAGGATCCGCAGCTGAGAGATCAGCTCGGGCGGGCGGTTCATCACGGGCGTGCCCGTCAACGCGAGCACGAGCCCGTCGCGCGGCACCGCCGTGGAGAGGTGCGCCACTGCCTGGGTGCGCTTGGCGGCCGCGTTCTTGCAGTAGTGAGACTCATCTAGCACCAGGGCGCGGGGGGCAATGGCCTGCAGCGCGGGCAGCCGTCCGGCGACGATGTCGTAATTGACGACGGTCACATCGGCCGGCTCGATTGCTGCGCTAGCGCGGGTACCGGTCAGCGCCTGGGCGCTGCGGTGCGGAAGCCACAGCGAGAGCTCGCGCAGCCAGTTCAACTTGAGGCTCGCCGGGCAGACGACGATCGCGGGGTAGGCGCCGTCGGCCTCCAGCGTCGCGAGCGCCTCGATTGTCTTGCCGAGGCCCTGCTCGTCGGCGAGGAACGCGCGTCGCTGTGCGAGCAGGTAGCTCACCCCAGCGCGCTGGAACGGCTTCAGCTCGCCGCCGAGGGTGGGTGCGAGCGCCTCATCGAGCGGTGCTTCGGTTGCGCCCGACAGCTCCACCAGGCCTGCGGCGCGGGCGTGCTCCTCACGGATCTCCTGTAACAGCGTGAGCGCCTCGGGTGCGATCCAGGTTTCGTGGGCGGCGAGGAACTCGTCGAGCTCGGGAACGCAGAACGGATCGGCGCGGATCGCGGGCATCCCCGCGTGCTCGCCCGGAGCCCCCAGCGCATGTCCCCGGCCGCCGTGGCCGGACTTACCGGGCGCGGCGCCGCTGAGCGCGGTGAAGGCCTCGAGCTGCGCGGCGTCGTGACCGGGCGCGAGCACGAACGTCGGATCTTCGTGCAGGGCGGATACCTCCAGCACCGCGGGCGGTACGGGCCGGCCGTCGCGTAGCGCGGCGATGCAGCGCTTCGCGCCGGGACTGATCCAGCCGCGCAGCCGTCCGTCCATCAGCCGCCACGAGTCGAGCGTCAACGGCACGCTCGCCCCGCCGGGGACGGTGACGGCTCCTTCGCGCAGCTCCCGCGGCAGGCGGGAGGTTGCTCCCAGCAGTAGGAACACGGGTTGCTCGGAGGACCCCTCGACCTCGACGGTGCCCGTCCAGGTGGTGGCGCGCGCCAGCCAGCTCTGCACACGCGGATCGATCCGGTTGGCCTCCAGCTCGGCGATCAGCTCCGCGATCAACTCGGCGTCGTGCTCGACGGCGGCCAGCGCAAATGTGGCGTCAGGGCCCTCCAGCGCGCGCAGGCCGGTGCGGCCGGCGAGCACGCGGGCGAGTGGCGCGTGGATGGCGTCGATCATGATCCAGTGCTCGCCGCGGCGGTCGCGGCGAAATTCGACTTCGTGGGCGGGCGTGTTCCGCCCTGGCGCGCTGGAGGCGCCGTCGGAGGCGCCGTTTTTGATCTCGGTAAGCGCGTGCGCCGCGTCGTCGGTCAGGAGCAGGCGGGAGCCGGTCGCGGGCAGCTCCGCCACCAGGCGCGCGGCGTCGCCGTCGAGTGGGATCAAGGCCCGGCCGATCGCCGGTAGGCGGTAGCCGCCGGGATGCTCGAGCAGCCCCTCGGCGAGCTTGGGCGCGGTGTCGGTGGCGAAGCTCAGCCACCAGTTCTCATCGGGCCGGGCGAGGTCGAGTACGCACTCGTCCTGACGGCGCCTTCTGCGCTGGCGCGCGAGCGCGCGGGTGAGGCCGTCGGTTATCTCCGGTTCGACGGCGAGACCCGCGAACAGGCGCGTGAGCGCCTCCGCGCGCTCCGGATCGAGTGGAACGCACCACGCTCGCTTGCCGGGGTCCCAGCGGCGGCCCGGCAGAGCGCGCAGCAGTTGACGCAGGCCCTCGTCGTAGGGAAACTGGAGCACGGCCTCACCGTCGGCGAGCGAGGCGTGGAAGTTGGAAGGCGACACGAGCACTCCACGATAGGCAACGCCCTGGATGGGAGGGGTCGAGGCACCCCGACCCACCTCGATCGTCTTGCGCCGGCGAAAGACCGCAGCCGATGAATCCAGTGGCCGGGAGGCCGGCGCGCCGCTCAGCGATCCGGCGAGGTTGGGCCTTCCCCGAGGTTGGTCGTCGTGGTCATGACCGACGCGGCGCCGCCGCCCATCACACGTCTCACCAGCCCCGGCGTGAGGATCCGAAACGCCGCCGCGAGCGCGTAAGGGCGAGGGACGTAGCGCTCCGCCCGGCGGCCCGGACCGGCCTGGAAGATCGCCTCGGCGGCGTGCTCGGGCGTGGAGACGGCCCAGCGCGTGAGCGCTTTCTCGGTGAGCTCCGTCTGGGGAAAGCCCTCGGTGGAGATGAACCCGGGGAGCACCAGCCCGACGTGGACGCCGTGAGGACGCTCCTCCGCCCACAGCGCGTCCGACCAGCCGGCAAGCGCGAACTTGGAGGCGCTGTAGGCGCCGGCGCCCGCGCGCGCGACGCGGGAAGCGGTCGAGGCGACGTTGACGATCGCGCTCGGCGCGGAGGCCCGCAGTAGCGGCAGCAGCGCCTCGGTGAGGCGGACGGGCGCGTCGAAGTTGATCGCCATCGTGCGGCGCACGTTCTCGTAGCCGCCGTCGGCGAAGCGCGCACGCCAGCCGGAACCGGCGTTGTTGACGAGCAGGTCGAGGCGGCCATGGCGTTCTTCGACGTGCGCGCGGACGCGCGCGGGCGCGTCCGCGTCGACGAGATCGACGGCAACCCAGCTGACGCGACCCTCGCCCAGCGAACAGGACAACGCGCGCAGGCGATCCTCACGGCGCGCGACGAGCACGAGCGCGGCGTCCGGCTCGCGGGCGAGGCGGCGAGCCGCCGCTTCGCCGATCCCGCTGGAGGCCCCCGTAATCAACCCAACCATCTGCAACACCCTATCTCCCCGCATCGGCGAGCCCAGTACGGTGGGGGCATCATGGACACGGCGAGCAAGCAGAAGGCGCTCGAGCTCTTTCAAGGGTTGCCCAAGCGCTACGACCAATTGAGCGCGGCGTTGAGCTTCTGGCAGGACCCCCGCTGGCGGCACGCCATGGTGGACGCGGTGGCGCCGGCGGCGAATGAGCGGATCCTCGACGTGGCGACCGGCACGGGAATGGTCGCCGCCGAGCTGCGCGAGCGCGCGGATTGCACGGTCGTGGGGCTCGATCAGAGCGCGGAGATGCTCGCTGCCGCGCGGGCGCGTTTCGCGCGCGACGGCGCGCGCGTGGAGTTGGTCGAAGGCCAGGCCGAGGAGCTGCCGTTCGCGGACGAGAGCTTCGACGCGCTGACGTTTACGTACCTGCTGCGCTACGTCGACGATCCCCCCGCGACGCTGAAGGAGCTGGCTCGGGTCGTGCGCCCGGGCGGGCGGATCGCCTCACTGGAGTTCGGCGTGCCCCCGCGTCGCGTGCCGCGCGAGGCATGGCGGCTGTACACGGCGATCGGCCTACCGGCGCTAGGGCGAATCGCATCGCGCGAGTGGGCCGAGGTGGGGCGGTTCCTCGGGCCGAGCATCTCTGGCTTCTATGAAAGACACCCACTGGAGCGGATCGTCGGCTATTGGGAGGGCGCGGGACTGAGCGAGGTGAAGCTGCGGCGGATGAGCCTCGGCGGCGGAGTGGTGATGTCGGCGCGAAAGCCTGCCGTGCGCTCGTGAGGGCCTCGTTGTGAGCGCCGGGGGATCAGACGCGGGTGGGGGAGCGGCGCGAGGCGAGGTACTCCTGGTTCGCCCGGCGCTCGCCGCGGATCTGGATTGCGATGAAGATCAGGATGATGTTGACGAGCAGGCCGATTCCGCCGAAGACGGCGATCAGGCCGATGTCCTTGGAGACGGCCTGACTGGTGGCGAGCAGCATCGTGGCGAGCGGCATGGATCAGAGCCTACCAACGAGACGAGACGCGCGCCGGTGTCGTAGCCTTGGGCCGGCCGCTACAGAAGTGCAAGCCAGGAGAGGTGCCGGAGCGGTTGAACGGGCACGACTGGAAATCGTGTGACGGGGGAAATCTCGTCCGAGGGTTCGAATCCCTCCCTCTCCGTTATCGACCAGACAGGTTCCCCTAAAACGCTCGATCGTCCCGCGTTTTACGCCCTGCGCCCGGGAGGGTGGCGGGACTTTGTGACGGTCTTGCACCCGCCCTACACGGCCTGGAACCTCGCCAACGTGGCAATCGGGGCCGCGGTCGCCCCGCACCTGTACGCCGGCCGGCTGTTGGCGAGCCTGGGCGCGTTCCTGCTCGGGGTGGGTGTCTGCGCGCACGCGCTGGACGAGCTGAACGGCAGACCGCTCGGTACGCAGCTCTCCAGCCGCACGCTGGCGGCGATGGCGGGCGTATCGCTGGCGGGAGCGGTCGCGCTCGGGATCGTCGGGGCTGTGACGATCTCGCTGACGCTGATCCCGTTTGTGCTCGCGGGTGCGTTCATCGTGCTCGCATACAACCTCGAGTGGTTCGGTGGACGCTTTCACACCGCCTTCTGGCTCGCCGCCGCCTGGGGTGCCTTTCCCGCGCTGACCGGCTACTGGGTCAACGCGCTGGAAATACGCGTACCGGCGCTGCTCGCCGCGGGCGCCTGCTTCATGCTCACAATCGCCCAGCGGCGCCTCAGCACCCCGGTGCGCGAGTTGCGCCGTCGCACCGTCTCGCTCAGCGGCGAGCAGCGCCTCGCGGACGGCTCGGTCGTGCCGCTCGACGCCGCGCGTCTGGCCGCCCCACTGGAGGGCGCCCTGGGTGCGTGGGCGCTCGGGGTCGTGCTGCTCGCCGTCGGGATGGTGCTCGCGCGGTTGTGAGTGAGCGCGATGCGCGGGAGCCTCAGCCCGCGGCGGGCGCCGGCTCGACCTCGATACCACGTGCGGCTTCTGCGTGCTCGCGGCTGTCGCGCGAGGAGATCAGAACGGCGGTGAGGATCGCCCCGACGATCGCGAAGCCGGCGCCGACGAGGAACGCGCGGTCGAACCCTTTCGTCAGCGCGACCGACGTGCTGTGCCCGCCTGCGTGGAGCAGGCTCTGGGTGCGGCTGTTGGCGACGGTGGCGAGGATCGCGAGGCCGAGCGCGCCGCCGACCTGCTGGGAGGTGTTGATCAGCCCCGAGGCGAGGCCCGCCTCGTGTGGCTTGGTGCCGGTGACGGCGGCGATCGTCACGGGGACGAAGGAGAACCCGAGTCCGAACGCCGCGAGCACCGATGGCCCGAGCACGTTCGCGGCGAAGGATCCACCCGGCGCGGGGACACGCGAAAACCACAGTAGTGCGCCGGCGATCATCAGCAGACCCGCGATCAGCGTGGGCTTGAATCCCACGCGCGTGACGAGCACCGAGGCGGCCCCGGCGGAGACGATGATGCCGATCGCGAGCGGCAGGTAGGAGAGCCCGGCCTTGATCGGCGAGTAGTGCAGGACGTCCTGGAGATAGAGCGAGATGAAGAAGAACATCGAGAACAGCGACATCCCGATCAGCAGGCCGACGATGTCCGCCCCGCGCAGCGTGCGCAGGCGGAAGATCGAGAACGGCAGCAGGGGGTGGCGGGTGCGCAGCTCGATCAGGACGAACGCGACCAACAGCACGGCCGCGCCGGCGAGCCGCGACAGCGTGGCGGTCGAGCCCCAGCCGACGTTGACGGCGTCGACGACCGCGTAGACGAGCAGCGCGAGGCCGGCCGTGACCGTCACCGCGCCCGGGATGTCGAAGCCTTCGGTGCCGTCGTCGGCGCGGCTCTCGAGCAGTATTCGCGGCGCGAGCGTGGCGGCGATCAGGCCGATCGGGACGTTGACGAACAAGACCCAGCGCCAGCTCAGACCGCTCGTGAGGATCCCGCCGAGCAGCACGCCGGCCGCGCCTCCGGCCCCCGCGACCGCGCCCCAGACGCCGAGCGCGCGGTTACGCTCTGCTCCTTCGGCGAACGTCGTCGTGATGATCGAGAGCGCCGCCGGCGAGACGATCGCCGCGCCGAGGCCCTGTACCGCGCGCGCGATGATCAGCCACGCCTCGGACTGCGCCAGGCCGCCGGCCAGCGAGGCGAGCGAGAACAGGACCAGGCCGAGCATGAACATGCGCCTGCGCCCGAGCAGGTCGGCGAGTCGTCCACCGAGCAGCAGGAACCCGCCGAAGGTGAGCGTGTAGGCGTTGACGACCCACGACAGGTTGTCGCGCGAGAAGTGCAGGGCCGCGCCGATCGAGGGCAGGGCGACGTTCACGATCGAGGCGTCGATCACGATCACGAACTGCGTCATCGCCAAGAGCATCAGCGCGAGGTTCTTCTGCCGGGGCGTGTCGAGGCTCATCGGGGGCCAGGATAGCCGCGATAGACTGCGCGACCTTGCGCCCCCAGCTCAGCTGGATATCAGGGTCAGATCAGGTGCTCCAAGACTCCCGGGGCAGTTTTGACCATCTAGCTGCCGGTGACCGGTGTCTCGTCGCCCAGGTCACCTTCACCTGGCCCGTCCTCGATCTCAGCCGTAAGGTCGCCCAGGCTTGCGTCGAGAGCGCGCAAGAACTGCAGGACTGTGTGCCATCGGGTGTCCAGCCGACCTGTCTCGAGCTCAGAGATGTAAGCGACCTCTCGTCCCAGGCGTTCGGCGAGCTCGCGCTCGCGTAGTCCTGCGCGCTCGCGCAGGCGCCTGAGCGCTTGACCGACAACGGTCCGATCTTGGAAGCTCTGGTCCGTTTCCACCGATCGTACCCTTAGCCAAGATGCACTAAAGCTCTTGGCGGTCTTGGACCTACCTTGGCGGAAGCCACTTCAGTGCTTCCTCGTCGGGGTTGCCGCTGAGTCGAGGCGCCTCGTCGTCGTATAGCGTAAAGCGCAGCCGGAGAAACTCGGCGACTTCTGCAACATCGTGTACGCGAACGATGTGCGCGCCGGCTCGTACCCCGAATTCTATCGCGGCGAGCGTACCGGCAAGGCGCTCCTCAGGAGCTTTATCGGTGATCATCCCAATAAAGTACTTGCGTGACACCGCAAGCAGGATTGGACGGTTAAAACGTCTAAGCTCCACCAGCCGTCGCAACACCATAATCGACTCTTCGGGCGTCTTGGCGAAGTCGAGCCCCGGATCGATGATGATCTGCGCGCGATCAACTCCGTGGCTCATCGCTAGCTCGATTTGCTCGTCGAGAAACTCAATGACATCCGCCATTGGATCTTGGTAGCCAGGGAAGTGCTCGACCTTAGGCGCTGCCCGGGTGTGCATGACGACTAGAGCAGCGCCTGAGCGAGCGACCGCATCGGCGATCGTCGGCTGCGCTAGGCCGCTCACGTCGTTAATTACCGCAGCCCCCGCCACGAGCACGGCTTCGGCGACGTAAGGGCGCCACGTGTCTACAGACACAATGACGCCCTCCTTAGCAAGGGCGGCCACGAGGGGGACGAGTCGTTCGATCTCATCGTCCTCGGGTATGACCGGTGTGTCGGTTCTCCCCGATTGCACGCCAATGTCAACGATGTGGGCGCCATCTTCATGCTGGCGCATGGCGAGCTCGAGCTGGGCATCCAACGTCCGGAGCGACCGGCTATCGGCTACGGAGTCATCGCCGATATTAACGATCCCCATGATCAGGGGCGCCCCAGGCTCGATGTCCATCATGTGCTGCCTAAGCTGTAGCTTCACGTGCTACCCGATATCGGAGAAAGATAAAATTGTCGACAACTGCGTGGGCAACCAGTGAGAGTGATCTTTGAAGAGCACTGACGCCGACAATGATGCGCGGGCCTTCTCCGCCTGAGAGCCGAGGGGACACAACCATGATCAACTCGTCGATCGTACCACTCTTCACAAGGGAGCCGACCAGCGTTGGGCCGCCCTCGCAAAGCAGCCGATTGACACCGTGGCGCGCTTGAAGTCCGGCCAGCAGCGAGCGGAGATCGAGTCCGTCTGATGTCTCGCTTTGGTCACCGAGCACCTGCACTTGACGCGGCAGATCCTCGCGTTGTGCGGTGGCCTTCGTGAGGACGACGATCTGAAGGTCTCTGGCGCCGAATACCGGTAGCGACGGATCAAGCTCCGCGCTGGCGCTAACGATGCAAAGCACTGGTTGCGCGGATAAACCCTGTGCTTGGCGGTGAGCCTGCTCTGTGGATGTCAGCAACGAGGCATAACCCTCGACGCGGACCGTGGTCGCTCCAACCAGGACGCCGTCGTGGGCGGCTCTGAGTCGGTGCAGGAATGCTTGATCCGCCGGGCCGGTTAGGGATGAAACCTTGCCGCCCTCTGTCACGTGCCCGTCCACGGAGGACACCATCGTCACCGTCACGGCTGGTCGATCCGGATGCGGGCTGGCTGGCCCCGGCGTTGTCCATAGCTGCGCCCAGGCGGCGTCCGGGAAGGGCGGATTGGGGGAAGTCTCTAGTGCCATAGGTACCAGCGGGGGTCCCGATCGCCAACAGGCCCCACGGGATAGTCGGGCGGGGTCAGGTTGTTTTCGATGCACCCCGGCGCAGCCCATGTACTCGCGAAAGCTTCGCTCCACGGGTCGTTCGTCTGATCGCTCCAGCCGTCGCTCACGAGCGTCTGAGGGCCAGTGGCGCGAGGATTGCGGACGAGCTGCCTGATCTGGTAGGGCGCCTCAGCCCCCCGGCTGGGCATAGTGAGGAAAAAGAGGTCTCGGATGAGGCCGCCAACCCAGCTCCGATGCTCTGCGGCGCTACGCCCTTGCTCGCCCTCTGGTGGCTCCAAGAAGACGATGCGCCGCACGCTCAGCGGCTTATCAAAAAGAAACTGGGAGAAGATCAGTGAGTCGATCTGGTCCCTTACCCTAATCCAGTCCTCGTCTTCGACCCAGGCCGGTGATGTCTGTACAAGCTCGAGCCGATCCGGAAGCCGATCTCTATCGAGCAGGGTGGCGAAGTCGTCGATGGTCATCCTTGTGTCACCTCGGTCTGCTGATCGCGCTGTATGAAAGTGAGTAGATCGATGAGTCGCTGCGTCGGGCGCCTGGTGGCTATCGAGCCTTCTTTGGCGTCATCGACGTACAGGATTTCTTGTGCTAGTAAAAGGGCTCCGTCGAGTAGCGCAGTGGGTAGCCGGTCGAGAAACCGCTCGAGCTCTGCATATGAGTCAGATTCCGTACGCGGAGCCAGATGGGCGCTGACCGCGAGGACGGCTGCGGCAGGCCGGTGCTGAGGGAGGATGATGGGCGGCACTGCCACGATTGGCAGTCTCTGAGTCGTTCGTCGCACCAGCGCGGCCAAGCCCCTGTGTTCTGCGCCACGTGAAATAAGAAGCGTCAATGCATCGAGAGCATCGCCGGAGTCCTTCACCCACGCCTCGCCGGTACGCGGAAGGAACAGCCGGGCTCGTCGCGCCAGTCGGCGTGGGTCGTCCCAGTACGCCCAATTCTGCTCGAGGCCCGCCGGTATCGGCCGTCGGCGATCTCGCCAGCTCGCCATGCTTGTCGCGAAGAGCTCGAGTGCGACGTTGCGCAAGCCTCCATGAGCCTCGACTACTTCATGCGAGCGCAGACTGCGCGCAGATCTGCCTGGGGCGTCCGTGTCGCCGAGACGGTCGTCGAGCTCACTCAGCAGGTAGCGGTTCCCCCAGCCAAAGCTGCCGAAGAACTTTTCGCCGGTGAGCATAAAGATCGCCGCGTAGAACGCTCGTCCGTCGTGCGATCCGTTGAGATCGCAAAAGCACCACCACCACACCAAAGCAGCCGTCGGATCAACGAGCCCCTCACGCCATGTATGCCCAGCTGGTAGGTGGCGTGAGGTATCAGGGTCAACGGCGTCCAGAATCTGGTCTCGGGCCGTCACGCTTCCCGCCGCCGCGGCGTTTAGCGCAGGTGGCGCCTGCTCTTTCTCTGTGGCGTCGCGATAGGTCGCGGCACCGATCCATGCAAAGGTCCGAGCTGCCTGGCCGAGATACGTAGCTGCCGCCAACTGAATCCGATCGGTCTCCACGTCTCTCGGTACCGCTGTCGGGCGCACCTCCAGCGTTCGTCCTGCGTGGTCGACGACGAGCTGCCCGAGGCTGGGGAAAAGCACCGAACCAACCTCTGGAGAGTCCAGCCTACCGAGGATCACGGCGCGACCGAGATCTCGGAGCACGCGTAGGTCGAGGGCGAGCAGCGCGCCGATCTCGGCGGGTGAGATCGTGTTTCCAGCGACGGCGAGCTCCGCTATCCGGTCGCGTAGCGCCGTGATGTCGCTACTGTCGATCGCGCTCTGGAACCGAGACAAATACGATTCAACATCAGGGTTATCCGCGGCATCTCCTACGACGACATCACCCACAGACGAGCCGAGGCCGACACGACTGACCTGTCGACTGAGCAATCGCCCGAGAAAATACTGACGGCCTTCGCCTGTCGAGATGCGAAAGAGATGGTAGAGCGATAGTGAACCCAGAAACCCGCCGGCCAAGGACAGTGTTATTGCCAGGGTAGTTACCCATCGCGCCTTGGTGGCGTCATCAAAAAATGCCGCCAACGTGATGGCTGTCATCGCTAGGACGAACCATCGAATCAGGTAGGCCTCTGTAGCGATGTCCTGGAGGCTCGGCCACCGCGAGTCGACGTCCAAGGTCAAGAGAATCACTAGGGTGATCGCAGTTAGGAGCGCCGCGAACAATCCGACAGCGAGTGTGACGACGGAGCCCCCCGCGTGTCGACCGATCAACAGGCTGACCGCGATGGCGACGGTCACGCCGAGGGGATACATAGCGGACAACGCCCGACGTCGGCGTCCCACACTGCGTGCTATCGATACCTGTGTTCCGAGGTGAGTCACGTGCTCAGACCTTCTCGATAGCCCCGCATCGTTATGGGCTGGCAGCGTAAGTGCGAGGCTTTCGGCGCGACGGTTCCAAGTCCAGCATGGGCGGTAGCATAGTCAGATGCAAAGCGCGCTGAATAGAGCTCAAGGGAGAAATCCCTGCTAATGGTGTGTTCTGGTGAGTGAGGGTGAGCGCGCCCGAGAGGATTCGAACCTCTGACCTTCGGTTCCGTAGACCGACGCTCTATCCAGCTGAGCTACGGGCGCAAGGTCGCCCAGTCTAGACGGCCCACGCCCCGATCCCGCTCACGTCGCCTCGGCCAGCACCCGCTCGATGTACGGCCCGAGCAGGGTGGTGACGGAGGCGGCGGTCATCCCTGTCGGCCCTGCCGGCAGCGCCGCGTAGCTGATCGCCAGACGCACGAGGCACTCGGCGAGCAGCCGGGCGTCGGCCGACGCCACTGTGGGCCAGCCGGAGAGGATGATCGCGCAGAGGCGCTCGGTCGCGCTTTCAACGACGGGCTCGCCCTGGGTGGTGATCAGTGCCAGCAGGCTGTAGGCGCCCTCGCCGGCGAGCAGCGTGCGCACGAGCGGATCCTCGGCGGCGGCGGTGAGGAACACCTCGAACGCCGCCGAGAGCGCCGTGGCCGGATCGTCGAGGTGCTCACGCACGGCCTGCTCGACAGCGAACAGGAAGCGATCGCTCTCACGCAGCACGAACGCTTGCGCGAACGCCTCGCGCGAGCCGAACTCCTTGTAGAGCGTCTGGCGGCTGACGCCGGCGGCGGCCGCGATATCGGCCATCGTGATCTCCGCCCAGGGGCGGCGCTGGAGCTCGTCGCGGGCCCCGTCGAGCAGCGTGTTGCGCAACAGCTCACGCGCGGCGAGCGCGTAGGTGGTGCGCTCGGGAGCGCGCTCGAGGGTCGCCATCGGCTCAGCCCTCCTCGAGCGGCTCGGCCTCAACCAGCTCGAAGTCGAGCTTGTCGCACACGCCACAGTCAGGGCAGACCCACTCAACGGGCACCTCACTCCATGGCGTGCCCGCCGGAAAGCCCTCGCGCGGGTGCCCGGCCTGCTCGTCGTAGGTATAGCCGCAGCCAGGGCAGTGCCAGCGGCTCACCGCTGCGCCTCCGCGCTGCCGCCGCCGGCCGTCTCCACACCAGCGCTCCCGCCGCCCGCCACACCGTCGCCTGCGCTCGCCGCGACGAGCGAGCCATAGCGCGCGAGTACCCGCTTGCGCGCCCGCGGCTGGATGTTCACGCGCTCCAGATCCCCGCCGTAATGAGCGAGCACGCGATGGTCCATCACGCGCCGCCACAGCGGGGGGAAGGCCGCCGTGACGATCATGCCCGCATAGCCGGTGGGCAGTTGCGGGGCTTCTTCGAAGTGGCGCAGCGCCTGATAGCGGCGCATCGGGTTGGCATGGTGGTCGGAGTGGCGCTGCAGGTGATAGAGCAGCACGTTTGAGGCGACGCTGTTGGAGTTCCAGCTGTGCTCGGGCGCGGTGCGCTCGAAGCGACCGTCCTCGCGCTTGCCGCGCAATAGTCCGTAGTGCTCGAGGTAGTTGACGACCTCCAGCAGGGAGAACCCAAGTACCGCCTGGATCAGCAGGTACGGCAGCACCACGACCCCGAAGATGGCGGTGAGCGCCCCAAACAGCACGATGGTCATCGCCCAGGCGTTCAAGATGTCGTTGCCAAGGCTCCAGTGGGACTTGCCCATGCGGTTCAGGCGCACCCCCTCGAGCTCCCAAGCCGAGCGCAGGCTGCCGGACACAGTGCGCGGCCAGAACGCGTAGAAGCTCTCGCCGAGCCGTGAGCTGGCGGGGTCATCAGGGGTGGCGACGCGCACGTGGTGGCCGCGATTGTGCTCGATGAAGAAGTGCCCATATGCGCTCTGCGCGAGCGCGACCTTGGAGAGCCAGCGCTCGGAGCTGGCGCGCTTGTGGCCGAGCTCGTGCGCGGTGTTGATCGCGATGCCGCTGACCATCCCCATCGTAAACGCCAGCCCGATGTCATCGAGCGTCGAGAGTTTGCCGCTGGACCACAGCCAGCACGCAAGCACCAGCCCGGCGTACTGGATCGGGATGTAGAGGTACGTGCACCAGCGGTAGTAGCGGTCTTGCTCGAGCCACTTGATCACGCTGTCGGGCGGGTTGGTGGCGTCCATCCCGACCGCCAGGTCGAGCAACGGGAAGATCACAAAAACGAGAAACGGCCCGTAGAGCCAGAAGATCCCAAGGCCCGTGATTTCGACCAGTCCAAAAGCAAGGAAGGGCAACGTGGGAACGATCAGGCCTAGCAGCCAGGCATACCGCTTGTGGTCGCGCCAGTGCCGTGGCTGTGCCGCACTCTGTTCACTTACGATCGATGCCATACTGTACGCATAGTATACAAATACTCTGTCGTTGTCAACGACGAGTACGTGGAGTCAATAATTGTTCAACAGGTGAGACCTAGGTTGCGAGCTTCGCCGGCGCCGCTACGCTCGGGCTGGATGTGGCCATGGCCTGCGCGGGTCCGCCGATCGCGACGAGCGTCGCTCCGGCGAGCAGGCTGGCGGCGATCATGAGCTCCCAGGCCGCCTTGAAGTCGCCCGCGGTGTGCGGGGTGCCGAGCACCGCCACGAGGATCGCGAAGCCGAGCGCCGAGCCGATCTGCCGGCCGGTGGTCTGCACCGCGATCCCGGTCGCCAGGCGCGCGGGGGCGAGCGTCGAGGCGACGGCCCCCGTCAGCGAGGGGATCATCAAGCCGACGCCGAGTCCGCCGATCATCATGCCCGGCAGGAAGTCTCGCGCGTAGTGGGGCGCGCCGGTCAGGTGCGTGACCCACCATAGCCCGCCGAGCGCGAACAGCAGCGCGCCGACGGCGCCGACGCGCCCGGGGCCGAAGCGCGCGCCCAGCCGCGCACCGGGAACCGCGGTCGCGGCGGCCATCGCCGGGCCGGGGAAGATCTCGAGACCGGCGGTGAGGATCGGCTCGTGCCAGATCCCGGTCAGAAACAGCACGCTCGCGAGCAGCATCGCGGCGAACGCCATGAAGAACAGCAGTGAGGCCGTAGTCGCGAGGCTGAACGTCCTGACTTTCAGCAGGGCCGGCTCGACGATCGGGGAGGGGTGAGTGGCGATGCGGCGGCCGACGAGCGCGATCAGCAGCGCCGTGAGCGCGAACAGCCCGAGGATCCGCGGGCTCGCCCAGCCCCAGGTGGCGCCCTGGATGATCGCCACGACGAGCGTCGCCATCGCCGCGGTGAGCAGGCCTGCGCCGAGGAAGTCGGGGCGCGAGGCGTCCGGGTGGCGGACCTCGCGCAGGATGTACCAGCCGGCGATCAGGCTCGCGAGGCCGACCGGCACGTTGACGATGAACACCCAGCGCCAGCTGATTTGAACCAGCAGACCACCGAGCGGCGGTCCGGCGGCCGCGGCAATGCCGCCGACGGCTGCCCAGATCCCGATCGGGATGTGGCGCTGCTCGGGTGGGAACTCAGGCAGCAGCAGCCCGAGCGAGGCCGGCATCAACAGCGCCGCGCCGAGACCCTGCACCGCGCGTGCCGCGACGAGGAAGGGGATCGTCGGCGCCAGCGCGCAGGCGGCCGACGCCGTCACGAACAGGCCGCTGCCGAGCAGGTAGGAGCGCTTGCGTCCGAACGTGTCCGACCAGCGCCCGGCCGCGATCAGGAACGCGGCGAACACGATCGTGTACGAGTTCAAGACCCATGTCAGCGACCGGAGGCTCGTCCCTGGGAAGTCGGTGTGCAGCTGCGGGAACGCGATGTTGACGATGAACACATCGAGCCCAGCCATGAACACGCCGGCGACGACCACGATCAGAACCCTCCACCTGCGTTCCACAGCTCTCACACTCCCGTCTGGTTCGCACAACTGAGTTGCGTGACGGAACCGACCCTAGCACAGAGAGTTTTATCACGCAACTAGGTGATAGGATGGGGGAGATGCTGGGGAGTGACTACAAGGGTCAGAATTGCTCGATCGCCCGGGCGCTTGAGCTGGTAGGCGAGCGCTGGACGATCCTCGTGCTGCGCGACGTGTTCCTCGGACGACGGCGCTTCGACCAGATGCAGCAGAGTCTCGGCGTCGCTCGCAACGTGCTCGCCGCGCGTCTCGACCGGCTCGTGGCCGAGGGGATCCTCGAGAAGGTCCCCTACCAGGAGCGGCCGGTGCGCCACGAATACCGGCTGACCGGTAAGGGCCTGGACCTGTGGCCGGTGATCGTCGAGCTGCTGCGCTGGGGCGACCGCCACGCCGCGTCCGAGGCGGGGCCGCCGATCGTGCTGCGCCACAAGGGCTGCGGCGGCGAGCTCGGCGAGCATCGCATCTGCGCGCGCTGCGGCGAGACGCTGGAGGTGGGCGACGTACGCGGCGAGCCCGGGCCGGGGGCAGGCGCCTTCTCCGGCGTGCGAAGATCCGCGCGTGCATCGCGCCCCGCTCGTCCAGCTGCCGCCTGAGCTGGTCCCGCCCGGCGTAAAAGCAGAGAGTGGCGGGACCGCCCGCTACGTGCTCGGGATCGACGGCGGCGCCACGAAGACGCTCGCCGCGCTGCTCGACCTGGAGCTGGGGACGCTGCACCTGGGACAGGGAGGACCGAGCAACGAAGACGCCGTCGGCACGCGGTCCGCTGTCCAGGCGCTGCTGCAGGCCGCGGACGAGGCGGTGGGCAAGGCCGGCATCGACGGGGAGACGCTCGACGCCGAGGTGATCGCGTTGGCCGGCACTGACACCGACGCTGTGGCCCGGCACGTGCGCGCCGCGCGCTCGGAGGATTGGCTCGTCGTCAACGACGTCGTTGCGGCCTGGGCCACGGCCACGGGCGCGCAGCCCGGGATCGGGGTGATCTCCGGCACCGGCAGCAACGTGTTCGGTGTCGGCTCAGACGGGCAGGCCTGGCGCGCGGGCGGCTGGGGTCACCTGCTGGGGGATGAGGGCAGTGGCTACTGGTTCGGGATCGAGTCGATCAAGGCGGCGCTGCGCGACCGCGAGGCCTCCGGCCCGGAGACCGCGCTGAGCGACTCGGCGATCGAGTTCTTCGATTTGCAGAGCGTCGAGGCGCTCGCCGCGCTCGTGTACTCCAAGCCGCTGAGCAAGGGCGAGATCGCGGCGTTCGCGATCGAGACCGCAAAGCTCGCCGCGGGCGGCGACGCGGTCGCGTGCGAGCTTTACCGACACGGGGCCGGACTGTTGGGAGAGCAGATCGCCGCCGTGATCCACCGCACCGGCTTGCAGGGTGCTTTCCCGGTGGGCCTGATCGGCAGCGCCTTCAAGGCCGGTGCCGTGTTCGTCGAGCCGCTCACTCGGGCCGTGCACGAGCTCGCTCCCGAGGCGCGGATATTGGTCGTCGAGATGGCCCCGGTAGGCGGCAGCCTGCTGCTGGCGATGCGCGCGTGCGGTTGCGAAGGCGCGCTGTCGGTCACCGAGCTGGAGCGACTCCTCGACGAGGCGCTCGCCCCGGAGTCGAGCGCAGCCGCCTGATCTCAGGGCAGCCGGGCCTCGATCGCGCTCCGATTGCCGATCGCGTCCGCCCCGGAGCCTTCGATCCGGATCCCCGCCGCCGCGCCCGCAAAGGCCGCGGCGCGCTCGGGGGGTAGGCCTTCATGGAGCGCTACGAAGAACGCCGCCGCGAACACGTCGCCCGCGCCGAGGTCCTCGCGGGGCTCGGCAACCGCGGGGGCCTGCACCCGGATGCACTCGCCGCCGGGCGGCTGAACGCTCGTTGCGCCTGGGCCGGCGGTGATCGCGATCACCGCGCCGATATCCGCCGCGGCGTCCAGGAGCGGCGCGCAGGCGACGTGCTCCTGCTCGCTGATCACGACCGCGTTGCAGGGGTGGGGCAGCAGGGCGTCGAGTGAGCCTCGGTCGCTTGGTAGCGGTGTGGAGCGGAGCTCGCCGCCCACCTCTCCTCCCTCAGCCGCGCCTTCACGCGCGTCTGCGTCGTGTGTCTCTCCGGGGCGGGGGTCCCACATGCGCGCGAGCCCCTGGGGGGTGAGCCCGATGAAGCCGGCGTGCCCGCGCCACGCGGCCGAGGTCTCGCGGGCGACGGGCGCGAAGTGCAGAATCTGGGTGTCCACCGCGATCGTCTCGGCGATCGGCCCGGCCCAGGCGAGCACCTGCTGTGTGCGCCGCCCGCGCGGCCAGGACGTGAGCAGCGTCGTAGTGGCCGGCGCCGGAAAGATGCGCAGCTCGAGCTCGTCGCGGTAGGGCGCGAGCAGCGCTTCGATCTCGGGGGGCGAGCCCTGCGTGACGATCAGGGCGCGCAGGCCGAGCCGGGCGGCCTGGAGCGCGCTATAGAACGCGCCGCCGCCCGGACGGCGCGTGCAGTCGGTGGCGATCACGTCGACCGTCACGTGGCCGACGGTCACGTAATCGAAATTGAAGGAGTTGGGCCCGCGGATGCGTACACCAAATCAAATGGCCCGCCCGACTGTTCTGCTTGCTGAGCGACGATGAGATCACACGCCTATCCCCCGCATACACAAAAGGCGCGTCGTGGCATGCTGCTGCTGGGTCTCGTGGCCGCGGCTTGCCTGCCATCCGCGTCCGTCGCGTCCGCCTCGTCGACCGCGAAGAAGCCTGCGGCGAAGCATGCCCCGAAGAAGCCGAAGCTGCCCGTCAACGCCGAACGCGCGCAGCTGGCGTTCGAGGCGATGCAGAAGACCTACTACATCGAGGGTTCGGGGCTCTATCAGGGAGAACCGTTCTCGTTTCTGTGGCCGTTCTCCCAGGCGCTGGCGGCGACTATGAGCGTGGCGAACATCCCGAGCCTGAAGAGCGTCTTCGCCCATGAAGTCTATGCGCGGCTCGTCGGCCTGAAATCGTATCTGGACCTCAACAACTCGGGCGCTCCGGAAGGGACCTACTCGAGCACGCTCGCCGCCTACGACGGGACTGTCGCGCCCCCGGCGGGGCCGGGCGGGGCGAAGTACTACGACGACAATGCATGGGTAGGGATCGAGCTCGCGCGGATGTACGAGCTGACCCACGTCGCGGGCGTGCTCGGCGGCGCCGAGGGGATCATGGCGTTCGAGATGGCGGGCTGGGACGTCCAGCCTCAGATCGCCTGCCCGGGCGGCATTCCGTTCTCCAACTCGCCGGAAGACGTCGAACGCAACACCGTCACCAACGCGCCCACGGCCGAGCTTGCCTTGCAACTGTACAAACTGACCGGCAACGCCCAGGACCTGCAGTTCGCCGAGATGGCCTACGAATGGGTACGAACCTGCCTGACAGAGCCGAATGGCCTGTACGCCGACCACATCGGCCTGCACGGGAAAATCGAACCGACGGAGTGGAGCTACAACCAGGGCACGATGATCGGCGCCGGCGTGCTGCTCTATCAGGCAACCGGCAACAGCGCCTACCTCTACCAGGCGCGCCAGACCGCCAAGGCGGCGCTTGCCTACTACACGCCGGAACGGCTCGGTCAGGAAAACCCGTTCTTCGTGTCGGTCTACTTCCGCAACGTGCTCTACCTCGACTCAGTCACGCACGACCCACCCGGACTGGAGCTCGTGCAGGGCTATGTCAACTACGCTTGGGAACACCTGCGGTTGAGCGATGACGTGTTCGTGTTCGGCTCGCCCGCCACCGCCCAGCTGCTCGTGCAGGCGGCGATCGTGCAGGACTACGCGCTGCTGTCGAGCGCGCCGACCACTTACTTCTGAGTCACGCGCCCGGGGCGAGCTCTTCTGGTCGAGTAGGCTCCACGCGGATGAGCGACGCCACAAACCTGATCACCGCCGAAGGCCTGCAGAGTCTGAACGCCGAGCTGGCGGAGCTCGAGGGAGAGGGCCGCAGGGAGATCGCCGAGCGGATCAAAACCGCGCGCGAGTGGGGGGACCTGAAGGAGAACAGCGAGTACCACGACGCCAAGAACGAGCAGGCGCACCTGGAGACGAAGATCGCGCGCGTGCGCGAGAAGATCGCCGCGGCGATCGTAGTCGAGGAAACGCCTACAGCGAGTGGGGTGGTCGGCTTCGGCTCGACGGTGCGCGTACGTGCCGAGGACGGCGCCGAGCACACTTGGCGGATCGTCAGCTCCCACGACGCAGCGCCCGCCGAGGGCCGGCTGTCGGCCGACTCCCCGGTCGCGGTCGCCCTGCTCGGGCGCGGCCGGAATGACAGCGTCTCGGTGGCGCTGCCGCGGGGCAAGCGCAAGTTCACCGTGCTCAGCGTCGACTGAAGCGCCGGTCCACGAGCCCAAATACCACCGGCCCGTCCACCGAGTGTCGCTGCTCCTTACGCGCGTACAGTCGCTGGTCGGCCAGCTGCAGAACTGCGGCCGTGTCGCTGCCCTCGGCGGGGATGCTCACCTCGCCGTGCGCCGCGCCGATCGAGAAGCCCGGTCCGTGCTCGGATAGCGCCGCCACGCTGGCGTCCACCAGCGCGTCATCGGCCGTCGTGGTGCGGATCAGGACGCAGAACTCATCGCCCCCCATCCGGTAGGCGGTGCCGTGCGGGGAGACGATCGCGCGCAGCCTGCCGCTCAGTCGCTGTAGCAGGGCATCCCCCGCGGGATGGCCGAAGGTGTCGTTGTAGCGCTTGAAGCCGTTCAGGTCGTACAGCACCAGCTGCCAGCGCTCGCGTGCCCGGTTCTCCTCGCAGGCGAGCTCGAGGTCTTCCATCAGCTGCCGGCGGTTGCTCAGGCCGGTCAGCGGATCGGTTAGCGCCAGCCGTCGCGAGCCGACGAGCATCGCGAGGTTCTCGCGCACGGTGAGCATCAGCCGCGCGCAGACGGCGAGCACCGTTGCCGTGGCGAGGATCAGCGCTCCCAGCGTGAGCTGGTGGTGGAGGTTGCCGTAGATGAAGACGCCCAGCGCGGTGAGCAGCGAGATCCCGGGCACCGACACCAGCCGCCAGTCCTCCACGCGCCGGCGTTTCGGCGGTGGCCATGGCGTCCAGGCGGCGATCGCCAGGAGCACGGCCGCGGCGGGCCACATGGCTTCGACCCAGCTGCCCGCCTGATAGGTGCTCGTGGAGGTCTGGTAGAGGTAGGTCGTGTCGGCGATTGCATTCAAGAGCATGCTCGCCGCGATCAACAGCCACACGCGCCCTGGGCGCCAGCCGGTGATGCCGAGCGCGCCGATCGTGAAGATCAACAGCAGCAGGTCGCCGATTGGGTAGGCCAGCGAGATCGCCACCGAGGCGATGTTGCCGTGGGTGTGGTCGATGATCGGTGGCAACAGCACAGCCGCTCCGAGCGTGGCGGCGGCGAGGCCGCCGATCAGCCCGTCGAGCCACAGGCTTACGCGCAGCTCGCGCAGGTGCGCCCCCAGCAACAGCATGATCGCCACGTACAGACATGGGTACATCGCCAGATACAGCCCATCGGCCGGGGAAACGCTGCCGGTGGCCACACCGGAGCCTTCGACAAACAGGGCGAAATAGAGTTCGCCGAGGCTCCAGCAGAGCAGCCCCGCGCCCATCGTCAGCCACGCCGCGCGCTGCTCCCTGAACGCGACGGCGCGTGCGATCACGACGAACGCCGCGCCGAACATCAGCACGTCGTAGACGCCGTCGTCGACCACACCGTCGGCGCCGTGACCGCCGAGGCCGACGGTCATGTGCAACACGAGCACTCCCAGTCCTCCCAGGAGGAAGGCGAGCAGGAGGTTCGATGATGTGGTTCGCGCGCGCATGGCCGAAGTTGGCCCCACGCCTACATCGGCATTTGCCTCAGAACCTGGAGGTTCTCCTGTGGGCGCTGCGCACGCGTCGTAAGAACTTCTTCGGCCGGCGTCCGTACAGGCTCTCTCCCTTGCGCAGCGCGCGCTTGCGCAGCTGCCTGCGGCGACGTTCGATCCGCTTGAGCAGGGCCCTGCGCGCCCGCTTGCCGCGCTTGCCCTTGAAGGGCGCTCCCCCGGGCGGGGGGAGCAGCCCGGCGAGCACGACCAGGTCGTGCTCCTCGCCGAGCACCTCGCCCAGTTCGTCGGCCCGGTGGGCGAGCGAGCGCAGATGCAGGATCTCGGCCGCGTAGCGCAGGTCCTTGACGCGTTTGCGCCATTCGTGGGACGCATGTGCGCCGCCGTTGCCGCGCGCGAGGAGGCGCATGCGAGCTCGCCCTTGACGGTAGACCCGCCTCAGGTCGTTCTCCACGATGGCGATGCCCGGCCGTTTGGGAAGCTCCCATCGCTGGGCCCGTTCGCGCAGGCCGCTGAGCTCGCGCAGCACCTCCTCGCGTGTGGTTTGGTCACCCAGCGTTTGCCGCGCGGCCACCGCGCGTTCGGCGACGAGCAGCTTGCGCAGCTCGATCAGTGGGCGTCGGTGGCCGAGCTTGCGTGGGTGACGCCGCAGGAGTGCGTCGAGCGTGTCGACCATCACCTCCGCGTCGCGTGCGCCTGCCAGCCGCCGGGCCGCGTCGCGAAGGATCGCGTGCTCGCGCCTGAACTGCGGCTCTCCAAGCTCCTCGCGCAGCAGACGTACCAGTGCTCGCAGGCGCTTGAGTGCCTTGCGCGTCTCGTGGATCGCCTCTCTGTCGAGGGCCCGCCCGCCGCCGCCTTCGTCGCCCAGCAGCTCGATCGCGAGGTCGAGCTGGCCGAGCGCCATCCGCCGCAGTCCCTCTGAAAGCGGCTCGCCGGGCAGGGAGGCGAAGCGGCGCTCGCGCCTCAGCCGGCGCTTGGCCGAGCGGCGGGAGCGCTCCGCCTGCGCCAGGGCGACGCCGACGCCCACGGCCACGCTCGCCACGAGGGTGGCCGCGAGCGGCGTAACAATGGAGCCATGTCCAACCTGCCGCCCGCCCCGTGGTGGACGGTACGCCGTGCGGCGAACCGCAAGCCGGCGACGTACCGCTGTCCAGTTTGCGGCCATCATTTACCCGCGCTCAGCGAGCACATGCTGATCGCCCCCGAAGGCGACACGCGCCGCCGCCGGCACGCGCATACAGAGTGCGTGCTCGCCGCACGCGTGCGCGGCGATCTCCCGCTGCGCGAAGAGTGGCTGAAGACGCAGCCACGCCCACCGTCGCTGTGGCGGCGTCTGCTGCGGCGCGGGTAGCCGCGCCGGCCCGTCCACCGGCCCGCGCGAGCTCGGTCGCGATCGCTCAGCCTCCCCAGACCTTCGTGTGCTCGGGCTCGACGCGAATGATCAAGCGCTGTTCGCCGGGCTGGCGAAGGGGGTAGCTGTCGGCGTCCATGTACTTCTTCGCCATCGCGTCGATGTGCTCGTCGGCGCCCTCGTGCGTGCGCTCGGCGACCGTCCCGCGGATCTCCACGTACTCGTACGGGTTCTCCAGGTTCTGGACCGTCAGCGTCACGCGCGGATCGCGCTCCAAGTTGCGCGGCCACGCGCGTCCCTCGGCCGTGTTCAGCACTGGACGCCCGTCCTGCACATCGACCCATACGGGAACGCCGTGCACGGTGCCATCAGCACGCAGCGTGGCCACATGGCAGAAGTTCTTCCCCTTCAGCAGTTCCTCGGCACGACCATCGATCGTTGCGCTCATGAGACGACCCTTTCCTCGTGTTGGAAGGTGTGGAAGGGTTGTTTAATACCCTTTCCGTTTACCCACTACGATAGGGCCTTCGCGATGACGCGTGCAGGGCCCTACTGGCGGCTGCTTGCCGAGGGGATCGCCTCGAGCGGGACCAGTTTGCCGTTGTTGAGCTGGAAGCGCACGGTCGCCTGGCCGCCGCCGGAGAGGGCATAGGCCAGCGTGACTTCGGTGTCGCCCTGGCTGACCACGTGGACCTGGGCGCTGGGCTGCTTGGCGTCGGTGCCGATGTAGCGTCCGTCGACGAAGAAGAACGCCTGCTGGCCGTTGCCTTCCGCCGCGCCTGTACGTGTGCCAACGAGCACGCGCAGGGTCTGGTCGGGGTGGTAGTCGGAGGCGGAGCTCACGGTGAAGCCCTTCGCCTGCACGACCGCCTCGGCGGCGCCCAGCCCTTCCGCGCTTTCGCCCGTCGTCGTCGTGCCGGTGCCTCCCCCGTGGGTGAACGCCGGCGCGGTCGCGGTGCGGGTCGTGCTCGGGCTTGCGGTGCCGCCGCTTTCGCTCGGTGTCGTCGTCGTGTTCGTCGGCGTTGTCGCCGTGGTGGTCGTCGTGCTCGTCCGCGGCGCGGCGGTCGAGGTCGAGTGTTCGGGCGGCGGGGTGTTGGCGACGGTCACCGTCTTCGTGGCGCCGCCACAGCCGGCCAGCAGTGTCGCGAGCGCCATCCCGAGGAGGGCCGTGGGGATCGTAGGGGGGCGTCGTCGCATGGCTTCGATGATATTCGCCGCGCGTTCCGCTCCTCCTCGGTTGCCCGTGCCTCGCGCTTACTCGGTTGGCTTGCCGTGCCCATCCGCTGCTGCCTATCTGGCTTGAGATCCGTCTTGTCCGGACCGGCCCTTGACGCTCTTATTAGTTACTGCTAATCTTCCCGAACATAGTTAGCACTCGCTAAGAATGGAGCCAGAATGATCGACAAGCGCAGGAGCAATGGCTGGACTTTGGGAATCGTCTCGGTGGCGCTGTTCATGGCGGTGCTCGACAACCTCGTCGTGAGCGTCGCGCTGCCCACGATCCATCGCGACCTCGGCGCCTCGATCCAGTCGCTCGAGTGGACCGTCAACGCGTACGTGCTCGCCTACGCGGTGCTGCTGTTGACGGGCGCGGCACTCGGCGATCGCTTCGGGCGCAAGCGGATGTTCGTGATCGGCCTCTCCATCTTCACCGCGGCTTCGGCCGCTGCTGCGCTCGCGCCCAACACCGACCTGCTCGTCGCCGCGCGCGCGGTGCAGGGCGCCGGCGCCGCGATCGTCACGCCGCTCACGCTGACATTGCTCGCGGCCGCCTTCCCGGCCGAGCGGCGCGGGATGGCGATCGGCGTGTGGTCGGGCATCTCGGGGACCGCCGTCGCGATCGGCCCGCTCGTCGGCGGCGCGG
>Ga0302326_10005376_pt1 | contig 29195 bp, 29 predicted proteins | sample Palsa_T0_3_FD_202264 | JGI IMG/M metagenome (GOLD analysis project Ga0302326, IMG submission 202264) | Peat permafrost microbial communities from Stordalen Mire near Abisko, Sweden - Palsa_T0_3 | ecosystem: Environmental > Terrestrial > Soil > Palsa > Peat permafrost | place: Sweden: Abisko... | reverse complement strand
AAATGCATCGGGTCTTTCGGCAAATCGGACAACCAGGATTTGTAATTGAAATGGCTGGGACGCAGGGATTCGAACCCCGATACGCAGCTCCAGAGGCTGCAGTCTTACCGTTAGACGACGTCCCAATGGGCCAAAACGTATTTTAGCATTGGGCAGGGGCGATTGGGGGGCCCAATGACAAGGATGACGGAAAGCATTGCTTATGGAGCGGGCCGGGTGTATAATCGGGCAAGTTTTCTCAAACTGCCGGGCAGATCATAATGCAAGGTTAGGGAGACGCATTCAAATGAAAACGATGAAGACAGGCCGCGGGGTTCTAGCCGTACTAGCGTTATTGCCCTGGACGGTCCTCGCCCAGGAACAAGGGGCGGCGGCCATCCAGATCCAAAAAAAGCTGGTATCCGAATACCAGCTCACCAAGGTCAACTACGACAAGTCGGATATCGTCACGGCCGGTTCCGTAATCGTCCTGCAGAAAGACAAAGTGTTGATGCTGGTTGCTTCCAGCACCAACCCGTGCAGAAATACCTACAAAGACGGGCAAGTCAAGCAGAGCGGCCCCTGCTCGGCCAACGAAAAGGCAAAAAAATTCTCCATGATTAAGAGCCATATCCCGGGTGTGAGCAGCATCCCGGACGCTCCGGCCAGCCATACTTTTGTCTCAGGCGAGAAATTCTGGGTAACGAAGATCGAAGTCAGGGACGGCGGCAAGGAGCCGGGCATTACGTTCAGTTTCTTCACCGATGCCATTAGCGACGTGCGCTATGCGACCACATTGCTGATTCCCTTCGGAGGCTCGACGCCCACACCGGACCAGGCGCTGAAGATGGCCCAAGATGTGATTACCGTGGCGCCTTCGGATGACGCCAAGGACGCCAAGAAGGACGACAAGGCGCAACCCGCGCAAAGCGGGCAGCAGGACGCGGCACCGGCCAGCCCGGCATCGACGCCCGCTCCTGCCGATGCGCCCGCTCCCGCGGCGGAAGCTGCACCGGCGCCCCTGGCGCCTCCGCCACCCCCGCCGGCGGACCCGCCGGAAGTGTCGGAGGGGCAAACGATCGACCAAGTTGTGGCGGCTTTTGGGCAGCCCCAAAAGAAGGCCAAGGTTGGCACCAAGGAAATTTACTATTATAAGGACTTGAAGGTGACTTTCGTCAACGGCAAAGTGAAGTCTGTCGAGTAGCCGCATGGGGAAAGACCACACGAGGAGATTTCAAATGAACAGACGTGGAATTCGCAACATTTCGACCGGCAGATTCCTGGCGGGGTGCGTTGCTTTGCTGTTTTTGACTTATCCGGCGCTACGCGCGGATAAGAAATCGGCCCCGGCGCCGGCGCCCAAAGCTGCACCGGCCAAGCCGGCAAGCGGCGGCAGCAGCGCCGCGCACCCTTCGGGCGCGTCGACCGCATCGCACGGTCCGACCACTGCATCGCACGGTCCGACCACTGCATCGCATGGTCCCACGACTGCGTCGCACGGCCCGACGACTGCATCGCACGGCGCCACGACCTCCTCGGCTGGTCATACGACGACTACGGGCAGCGCCGGAAAAGGCGCGACCGGTTCCACCGCCGGAAAGGGCACGACCGGATCCACCGCTGGAAAGGGCACCACCGGCTCCACTGCCGGAAAGGGCGGGACCGGCTCCACTGCCGGAAAGGGCGGCACCGGGTCCACCGCTGGAAAGGGCGGGGCTGGTTCGACGGGCGCCAAGGATGCCAGAGGCGCGCCCGCCGCGAAAGGCCAGAAAACCGTCGCGACCAAGAATGGCGCCGTTACCAAACGGGCGGATGGCAAAATCGCCACGGTGCACGATACCAAACGCGGCATGGATGTCCACCGCAACCTGAGTGGAAACCGGCGCGTAGTAGTGGAACGCTCCGACCATTCCCGCATCGTCGCCGACCGGCGCGGCGGCTATGTACAGAGGCGCTATGATTTTCACGGCCACGAATACGCCCGGCGATCGGGCTTTTATCGCGGCCGTTACTACAATCGCTACTACGGGCGTTACTACTATCATGGCCTGTACGTGAACCCGTACTTTCCGAGTTACTATTACGGGGCGGCTTTCTACGGCTGGGCCTATAATCCGTGGGCCGCGCCGATCGCTTACGGTTGGGGCTGGGGCGGCAATCCCTGGTTCGGATACTATGGCGCGTTCTTCACGCCTTTCCCGGTGTACGCCGGCCCGTCGTTCTGGCTGACGGACTATCTCATCGCGAACTCGCTGCAGGCCGCTTATCAGGCTCAAGCCGCGGCTCTGGCCGATCCCGCGCCGCTGTCGCCGGATGTGAAGAACCTCATCGCCGACGAAGTAAAACAACAGATTGCGCTCGAAAACACGGAGTCCCAAGCCGCCACCGCCCCGAATGGCGAACCGGACGCCGCCTCCAGCAGCATCGCGCGCCTGCTTACCGACGGAAAGCAGCACGTGTTCGTCGCCGGCACGGATATAGACGTAGTGGACGCCGGAGGCACGGAGTGCGCCCTCAGTGAAGGCGATCCCATCCAACTCACCGGCACGACCGCGCCGGACGCGCAAGCCGCGACACTGGCTGTTTTGGCCAGCAAGGGCGGCAAGGAATGCCCCAAGGGCGATACCGTTTCCGTGAATCTGTCGGATCTGCAGGACATGCAGAACCATATGCGCGAGACCATCGACCAAGGCATGCAGGAACTGCAAAAGAAGCAGGGTTCGGGTGGTTTGCCGGCAGCCCCGTCTTCCGCCAAGGCCGCTCCGGTAGAGAGCCCCATGGCCGCGATCGCGCCGCCGCCGCCGCCGGAAAGCGAAGTCAAGGGCGAGCTCCAGGGCGAATCGCAGGAAGCGGACAAAGCGGAGAAGGAAGCCGCCGCCGACGCAGGTTCCAGTGGGGGACCCAACGCCGAGACACCGTCCGCGGAGCCGGCCAACATCGAATTGGGCCAGACCATCGATCAGGTGCAAGCGACCCTGGGCAACCCCGTGCGCGTGGTGAACCTGGGTCCCAAGAAAATCTATGTCTACAAGGACATGAAGATTACTTTCAAGGACGGGAAGGTCGCGGACGTGCAGTAAGAAGGAGACAGGAGTCAGGAGACAGGAGTCAGAATAGAAGCTGCCGCTTCGTGGCACTGCCGGGGCTGCTATTCTGACTTCTGAATTCTGTCTTCCGACTTCTTGTCGCCGTACTGCAACAACGCCATAAACCCATAGTCCATGTGAAGCTGCATGTGGCAGTGAAATAGCGACGGACCTGGGTTGTCGGCCACGAAATCGGCTTCTACCTGGCGGCGAGCCGGCGCCACTACCACATCCTTGACTACTCCCGACGTCGGTGTGCCGGCGAACTTAGTCAGTTCGAACGAGTGACGGTGCAGGTGCAGGGGGTGTGCTTCGTCGCTTTGGTTGTCGAACCGCAGCCGGTATCGTCCGTTCGCCTGGACCCGAATAGGGTCGGTCTTGGGAAAGGATTTTCCGTTGATGGTCCAGTAATCCACCCAGCGGTTCCCGGCAAACTTCCGCCGGAAGACGAGGGGGATCACCTCGGCATCGTGAGGCGCCGGGCCCGCGGGGCGGCCGAAGAGGGTATAGTCCCAGCGTGCGGCGGAGGGTGCGGCCCACTGCGGCGGACCTTTCCGGTGAGTGTATTCCACGACCGCTCCCAAGCCCGCGTTGCGCACCTTGTCGTCCACTTCGCCTAGAATCCAGACGCCCGGTTGGCGCATGGTCACGACCGCATCGATCCGCTCGGCGGGGCCAAGTTCGAGCATGTCCACTTCGTGCGGCGCGGGCACGGGGTTGCCGTCGAGAGCGACGACTTCGAACTTGTGGCCGGCGAGCGCCAGGCGATGCAGCATGGTGGCGCTGGCGTTCAAGATGCGAAACATGATCCGTTGGCCCTCTTTGACGCGGATGGGATCGCCGTAGCCCAGCGAGCGGCTGTTGACGGAGTAACTCCGATAGATCGCGTCGAGGGTGCCTTCGCCGCCGTCCATGGCGCCTAGATAGGGCTCCCATCCATGCAGCGCCAGGAAGACTTCGGCATCATACTGGGCGGGATCGTTCTTAGGTTCCACATACAGGAATCCGAACTGGCCGGTATAGGTGCCGCGCTTCAGGTTCCGGCCGGCGGAGACGTGCGTGTGATACCAGCGCGTTCCCGAAGGACGGGGCACGAAAGTGTAGCGCCGGGAGCCGTGCGCTGGGATCATGGGCGTTCCCTCTTCCATGGCGCCGTCCACTTCCGGGGGAATAAAGAGGCCGTGCCAATGGACGATCTCGGGGGTGGGCGTTTCATTGTGTACGTCCACCGTGACGAACTGGCCCTCGCGCACGCGCAGGACGGGGCCCGGAACCGAACCGTTGTATCCGATGGTTTTGATGGTGCGGCGCGGGGCGATTTCGATTTCTACAGGGGAGATGTGGAGGGTTATGTCGGGGGTTTGGGCGGGCAGGCGTGACGCGGCGGCGATTGTGGCCAGAAATTCGCGGCGGTTCATGGCACGGTTATTATTGCACAGGTTTGGGGCGAGCTGCGCTCGCCTGCGCCGGCGGGAGTGTCGGCGCGGCAGGCAGAAGCGCCTGGCAATACCGCCCGCAGACTGGCTTTTCAGCCGGCTTAGTTAGCCGCTGAAAGGCGGCCGCGCGGCCACAATTGGGCGCCCCACAACTGTTTCCACGCGCCAGATTACTGCGCCGGCTCCACGAAGACGGCCGTACCGTACGCCAGCACTTCGGTAACGCCGCTCATGATCTCGGTGGCGTCGTAACGCGCGCCGATCACGGCGTTGGCGCCCAGTTCGGCGGCGTGGCTCAGCATCAGCTCGAAAGCGTGCTGGCGGGTCTTCTCGCAGAGGCTGGAATACAGCGTGATGTTGCCGCCCACCAGCGTCTGCAAGCCGGCGCCGATGGTGCCGAAGACCGAGCGGGAGCGCACCACGATGCCGCGCACTACGCCGAGGTTGCGCACGGTCTTGTAGCCATCCAGGGTGAAAGCGGTGGTCACCATGGATTCGGGGACGATCCCAGGGGGATCTGCCATGAGCCTATCTTAATATAGAGTGACGGTAGTGGATCGCGACGCGCGGACGGCCGATTGGCAATCGGCCCGCAGGATACCATCGATACCATCCTGCCCCACAAAAGTGCGGGCTTCATCACCGCCCCGTAGCCAGCCTATCGGCCAGCAGCGGCGGAAGCCCGGCGCGCCGGATTTTCGTCTGCGCTTTGCGCACATCGTACGGCGTCCGGTAGTAGGTCAAGTAATGCTCTTGCGGGTTGTACAGCCCGTAGGCGGCGCGCGGGTCCGCATCCCTGGGCTGGCCCACGGACCCCGGATTGATCAGGTAGGCGCACTCCGGATTCAATTCGAGCGTCAGACGCTCTGCGGCGGCGGGCGTCTTCTCCACGGCCTCCACGCGCGCATGGTTCCAGATGAAGCCGCCCTGCAGGTGCGTGTGTCCGAAGAACGTCAGGGGCGTTTCCAGGTATTCGAAGACCAACGCGGCGTCGGACACGCCCAGAATGTATTCGTCTTCATCGAGCGGCGAGCCGTGCACCAGTTGGAAGCCGTCGAAGTCCAACGGTCCGCAAGGCAGATTGCGGATATACGCGGCATTGTCGGGGGTCATCTCGTTGTGCGTCCATACGGCTGCGGCGCGCGCCACGGGATTGAACCACTCCAGGTCGTCGAGTCCCACGGAAGCTTTGTCGTGATTGCCGCGGACCACGGCCGCCGCGTGGGCGCGCACCCAATCGGTCACCGCGTTGGGATCGGCCCCGTAGCCGATCACGTCGCCGCAGCACAGCACCTGATCGTACTTGCCGGCGGCATGCTCCAGAGTCGCCTCCAAGCCTTCCAGGTTGGCGTGTATGTCGCTCAGGATGAGGTATCGCACGCCGCCGCTTATGCCTTTCTCAAGCGCAGCAGCGCGATCTCGGGCGGCGCGCCGAAACGCACCGGGACGCCGATGGTGCCGATGCCGCGCGTGACATACTCCGCGGCCGCGCCGCGCCGGTACAATCCATACACGAACGGCGTATAGAACCGGGCTGCGTTGACCGGCTGGTGCAGGATTTCCACGGACACCTGGCCCCCGTGCGTGTGGCCTGCCAGCGTGAGATCGTATCCTTTTTCAACGGCCGTGGGAAAGACATCGGGATTGTGCGATAGGAGAAGGTTGCAGGCCCCGGGCAGCACCAGGCGCTCGGCGCCGCGCAGATAGTCCCGGCCGGACCGCTGATAGTCCACGCCGGCCACGTTCAGCACTGCGCCGCCAAATCGCAGAGGCCGCGCGCTTCCGCGCAGAAACGGAATGCCGAGGCGCGCGGCCTCCTGTTCCGTGACGTTTTCGGAACCGGCGTAGACCTCGTGATTTCCCATGCATCCGAGAATGCCGGCGTCCGCGCGCAAGCGGGCAATTTGGCGCAGGCAGGCATGCAAAGGGTCGCCGGCCGCGGTGATCAGGTCGCCCGTCACTAGCGCCAGGTGCGGGCGCAATTCGTTGGCGCTATCGATGACGCGCGCCAGATCCTTCTCGCTCAGGAAGGCGCTCAGATGGATGTCGCTCAAGTGCAGCAGCCGGAGGCCATCGAGGCCGCCGGGCAGATTGGGAATTGGGATATCCACTTCGCGTACGTGAAAATCCAGGCGCTCGACCAGCGCGCCATAGCCCACGATAGCGAACGGCGCGGCCAGCAGCGCGCTTCCGGTGGCGTTAAGCAGGCGGCGGCGCGATGGATCGAAGGTGGGTCCCCAAACGCGGTGCGCCAGCAGACGCACGGCGAGGTAAGCCAGGTATCCGGCGGTGGAGCTGAAGAGCCAAATCTGTGCAACGGCGCCGGCAGTTTGCGCGGGGCCGGCGGGCAGATGGTACTCCGTCGCCAGGCGGCTGGCGAGGAAAGAGAAGCCGAGCGCGAACCCCACGGCCATGAGGAAGTAGAAAACCGCTACGGCCCAGCGGGCGGCGCTGAGCTGGCGCGGGGACAGCCTGCGTCCGGCGGCTGCCAGGAATTGCCGGCGCAGGTGCCACTGCGTGAGGATGACGATGAATATCGCTAGGAGATCGAAAGGCGTGTGCAAGAAAGCTTCCCTATGCTTCATTCTAACTGAGACGCCCACCACGCATGGGTGAGGATGCCGGCGGCGGCGATGGCGGCAGTTTCGGCGCGCAGGATCAGAGGCCCGAGCGAGACCGGCGTCCATCCGGAGGCAATCGCCGCGGCCCGTTCGGCGCCGGTCCAGCCGCCTTCGGGACCTGTCAGGAGCGCGACGGTATCCGAGCCGCGGCGTTCAGTGGAAAGCGGTTTTGCGGCCGCGAGCGGCGGCGCGCCGGGCTGCTCGTCGAGGAAATAACGGTAGCCGGCATCTGCTGCTATAGCCGCTACCAAGGGAATTGGTTCGCCGATTTCAGGCGGGCCTACGCGGCGAGCCTGCTGGGCGCTTTCGTGGGCGATGCGCCGCCAGCGTTCCGCGCGTTTGCGGGCGGCGGCGAGGAGACCCTTCTCGCTGCGTGCGGCATCTACGGGGACGATCGCCGCGACGCCCAATTCGGTGGCTTTCTCGACGATCCACTCGAAGCGATCGAACTTGATGAGTGTGGCGAAGAGCGTGAGGCGGACGGGCGGCGGTGGCGTGTCGAGCGTTGCGACCACGCGGAAGGTCACGCGGTCCTTTTCGACGGCGGCGATCTCAGCCAGATAGACGCATGCGCCATCCGATATTTCGTATTGCCCGCCGGGTTCGGCGCGCAGCACGCGGGCCAGATGACGGGCGTCTTCGCCGCGCAATTCGGCGGCGTTGTCGCGGATGTGTTCGACCAGGAACCGGCGGCGGGCCATGTGACGATGTTCGCACGGCCCGCGTGGCGCACGCACCCTGCGTGCCGCGACCCACCCCAATCTTTTCCCTCCCAAAACGCGATATCCGCCTCATGTCGGATACCTGCTATCGCTGCCCACGGGCCGGATAACCACGCCGAACATGCGTCTGAACCGCCACGCTGAAGCTCTGAAGCCCACCGGCTCCCGGCGACGTCCCCATCGTGTCCGGCGATGCGGATAAGAACGCCATCGTGCAGCGCATCTTCGCCGGTGTCAAGCCCCTGCTGGATGAATCGGCTGGCGACGGAGATGTTGACGCGATCCGGAAAGGACATGGCGCCGATGGCGAAGATCCGGACGCCGCGCGGGGATCAGGCAGCCTGAAGGGGCTTTACCGTGCGCGCGATCTTGCCGCCAGCCTTGCGCTCGGCCACGCGCAGGTCGTAGAGCGACTGGAGAATCATTCGCGATCCTCCTGGCCAGTGATAGTCGGCGATCTCGACACGAAGGGCCTGAGATCTCCTCGATCCGATTCCAAGAAATACGCTCTCGGTTTCGGTGTTCCGAAAGGATCGAATCGCACCTTATCGTATATCGGTGGTTCGATACACAGTCAATGGATTTGCACACACAAACCAGAGTGCGGCAGAAGGGCGCGACTGGGCCGGCTTTCGCATTGGCAAGAAATGTGCTGGTGTCGCCACCGGGATGCCATGAGACTCTTCCGCCGATCATACTCGCCTTGCTGCTGTTCGGTTGCCGGACCAACGAATCGCCCGAGGACCAGTTGAACGATCTGGAAATCACCACGCAACTCAAGTCCAAGCTCGCGTCCGATATAGGTGTTTCCAGCGTGACGAACATTTCCGTTAACTCCACCAATGGCGTGGTGACGCTGTCGGGCCAGGTCGATTCCGAAACGGCAAAATCTAAGGCCGCCGCCCTGGCCATGGCTGCCCCGAAGGTGGTTCGGGTCTTAAATAATTTGCAAATCGTTACCAGAAAGGTGGCTATCGCATGTTGTGGACAATCTTCGTCGTTCTCTTGATCCTGTGGTTGTTGGGTATGGTGACGTCGTACACTCTTTACGGCTACATCCACCTTCTTCTGCTGATCGCCGTGGTAGTTCTGGTGATTCGCTTGATTCAGGGCAGAAGAGTCGTGTGAGCGATCTCCGTTCGGCGGGTCTTGCTTTGTCTTTGGCCCGCTCAACCAAGAACCGCGCTTCACTCGCCTGGCCGGTGGCCCTGCTCTTTGTGATGCTTCATCACCGTGCGGGCCGCGACCTCTTTGGCGCGCCGTCCGTAGCGGCCGCTCTGCTCGGCGGCTTTCTCGATGTGCTCGTATTGCCGCTGTTCCTTCGCACCTACTCCGTGCAAATGCTTCTTCCCCGGCATAGTGTCCTTTCGTCCGGCGGAGGTTCCGCCGACGGTAGGACCGATGCAATTGGAGGACCATAGGGGGTCCGCCCATCGCCGAACGCTCCTGACCTAGCCCTAAATTGGCACCCGTCCTCTTCAGATCGCTGGCAGCGATATAGTGGAATCCGCCCGAGGACACATGGCGAGCGTAGCTCGCCTAGCCGGACGAAAGCTACGCCATTTTCGGTCAACGGTCAACTTGTCCCCGAGGAACTCATCAAGGAGGAATTCGAGCGGCCCCGCCAGGCCATTGCGCCCCGTTGTACCATATTCCACATGCCGCACGCGGAGCGAACCGTCCCGCTGATCGCCTGCTTGGCCCTGGCGGCCGCCGCCGAACCGGTCAAGTTCAATCGCGATATCCGCCCCATCATGTCGGATACCTGCTTTCGCTGCCATGGGCCGGATAAGCGCGCCCGTATGGCGGGCATGCGCTTGGACCGCCGCGAAGAAGCGCTGAAGCCGACCGCTTCCGGCGCCATCCCCATCGTGCCTGGCGACGCGGATAAGAGCGCCATCGTGCAGCGCATCTTCGCCAACGACCCCGCCCGCCGCATGCCCCCGAAATACGCCGAAAAAACGCTCACCGACGCGCAAAAAGAAACCATCCGCCGCTGGGTCGCCGAGGGCGCCGTGTACGAAGGCCATTGGGCCTACCAGCCGGTGAAGCGTCCGCCCGTTCCCGAAGTCGCGGACGCCAAGGCGCCCATCCGCAATCCCATCGACAACTTCATCCAGGCGCGCCTGGCGCGTGAAGGGCTCACGCCCTCGCCCGAAGCCGATCGCCGTACTCTCCTGCGCCGCGTGACCCTCGACCTCACCGGAATCCCGCCCACGCCGCAGGAGGCCGATGCGTTCCTCAACGACCGCTCGCCGGACGCCTACGACAAGGTGGTCGACCGTCTGCTCGCGTCGCCAGCCTACGCCGAAATGCGCGCTATGCACTGGCTCGACGCGGTGCGCTTCGCCGATAGCGCCGGCTTTCACGGCGATAACCTGTGGCCCACCTGGCCCTACCGCGATTACGTGCTGCGCGCGTTCCGCGACAACAAACCGTTCGACCAGTTCACGCGCGAGCAACTGGCCGGCGACTTGCTGCCCAATGCCACGCGCGAGCAAGAAGTAGCCGCAGCCTACAATCGCCTGAACCGCGCCTCTGCGGAGGGCGGCCTGCAGCCGAATGAGTATCTGGCCAAGTATGGCGCGGATCGCGTGCGCACGCTGAGCACCGTCTGGCTGGGATCCACGATGGGCTGCGCCGAGTGCCACGACCACAAGTTCGATCCCTTCACCAACAAAGATTTCTACGCCATGAAGGCTTTCTTCGCGGATATCCGCGAAACCGGACTGATCCCCGACCGGGGCCGCGGCGCGTGGGGCGAGAAGCTGACCCTGCCGACGGAAGAACAGGCCCACCGCCTGGCGGCACTCGATGAACAGATCACGGCCGTGCGCCGCGGCTTGGATGCGCGCGCCGGTCAACTCAAGAAGGAACGCTGGGGGTGGGAAGACCGCCTGCTGCCCGATTTCGAGGCCGGCAAGCTGGCCTGGCGATATCAGCGGCCCGTGGCAGCCACCACCGCCAACGGCGCGACGCTCACCATCTATAACGACGAAAGGGTCGACAGCAATTTCTATCTGCATGGCTCGCTCAACTCCGAACGCAAGCGCGGCGAAGGCCTGATTGTGGCCTCGGGGCCGAATCCGGACAACGAAACCTACACGGTCACGCTGAAGCCGGGCGAGGGCGCTTGGACCGCGCTGGGCCTCGACGTCTTCCAGGACGAGAGCCTGCCGGGCACCCGCTTTGCCCGCGGCGCGGATCGCTTCGTGCTCACCGAGGTCGACGCCGAACTCACCGAACCCGGCGGCGCAGCCCGCAAGCTGTCCTTCGTGCTGGCGACTTCGGGAGGCCTTGGCGAACGCGTGGAGAACCCGCCCATGGCCGCCATCGACGGCGATCCGAAGACCGGATGGGGTGTCACCATCATCGAAGAGTACAATCCGTTTCTGGCGCTACGATTCGCCGAACCGTTGCACACCAGCACCGATTCCGTCGTGACCGTCCGCCTGCATCACGATTCCGATTTGCGCCACGCCACCATCGGACGATTCCGCCTGGCGCTTTCGGCGGCTACTTACGCCTGGCCCGAGAATGGCGAATCCGCCGCCAAGACGGACGCCAGTCCGGCCGATAATCCCGCGCTTACCCTGACCGTCGCCGCCGGCCGTGGCCTGCCGCCCGATCTGCCCAAGATCCTGCGCCGGCAGGAAGACGAGCGCAGCGCCGAGCAAAAAGACGCTGTGCTGGACTTCTTCGAGTTTTCCATGCCGGAACTCCAGCCCGCCTACGTACGTCTGGCGCAACTGCGCTCCGAGCGCGATCTGCTGTACGCCGCTATTCCCCGCGTGGTGCTCACGGAAGCCACGCGCCCCCGTATCACGCGCATTCTGCCGCGGGCCAACTGGATGGATGAAACACACGAAATCGTGGAGCCGGCCGTCCCGGCGTTTCTGGCCAAGCTGGAAACCGACGGCCGCCGCGCCACGCGCCTGGATCTGGCGAACTGGATCGTCTCGCCGCAGAATCCGCTCACCGCGCGGGCGTACGTCAACCGCTTGTGGCGCGAGTTTTTCGGAACGGGCCTTTCGAAGGTTTTGGAAGATCTCGGATCGCAGGGCGAGTGGCCCGTCAATCCCGAATTGCTCGACTGGCTGGCGGCGGAGTTCATGCACGATTGGGACATGCGCCGCATCGTCCGCACCATCGTGACCAGCCACACCTACCGGCAATCGTCGATGAGCACCGCGCAGATCGACGAGCGCGACCCCGACAATCGCCTGCTGGCGCGGCAGAATCGCTATCGCGTGGATGCGGAGATCGTACACGATATCGCGCTGTCTGTATCCGGCCTATTGGTGGAACAGTTCGGCGGTCCCAGCGTGCGCCCTTACGAGCCGGAAGGCTATCTGGCGGCCATGAATTTCCCCAAGCGCGAGTATTCCGCCAGCCGCGGCACGGATCTTTACCGCCGCGCGCTTTACACCGAATGGCAGCGGACCTTCCTGCATCCCACGCTGTTGACCTTCGACGCGCCCACGCGCGAGGAATGCACGGTGAACCGCGTCAGCTCCAATACGCCGCTGCAATCCTTGGATCTGATGAACGATCCGATCTTCGTCGAGAGCGCGCGCGTGTTTGCCGAAAATATCGTGCGGCAGGGCGGCGCGGCGTTCGACCGCCAATTGGATTGGGCCTTCGAGCGCGCCATGAACCGCGCGCCGGGCGCAGAGGAGCGGCAAATCCTGAAGGATTTGTACCGCAAGAATCTCGACCGTTTCCGTGCCTCGCCGGAATCCGCCGCGGACCTGATGAGCGTGGGCGCGGCGCCGCAAGCCGGCGATCCCAAACCTGAGACCGCCGCCATGACCCTGGTGGCAAGGGCAATTCTGAACCTACATGAAACCATCACGCGCAACTGAAGAACACAACCCAGACCCCACGCCCCCGACCCCTGGCTCCGGCGAGCAAAGCGAGCCCTGTGATATCTGCCGCCGCACCTTCCTGCGCAACGGCCTCTCCGGCGTCGGCCTGCTGGCCCTGAATTCGCTGCTCGACCGCCGCCTGCTGGCTTCCACGGGCGTGGTCAACCCGCTACATCATCCAGCCAAGGCCAAGCGCGTCATCTTCCTCTATCAGGCCGGCGGTCCCTCGCACCTGGAGACTTTCGACTACAAACCCAAGCTCGCCGAAATGACCGGCAAGCCCATGCCGGACTCCTTCACCGCCGGGCAGCAGATCGCGCAGCTTCAGGGCCAGCGCCTCACTTGCTTCGGCCCGCAGCATCCCTTCCAGAAGTTCGGCAAATCCGGCCAGGAGATCTGTTCGCTGTTTCCGCACATCGGCAGCGTAGCCGACGATATCTGCATCGTACGCTCCATGTGGACCGAGCAGATCAATCACGACCCCGCTCACACCCTGATGAACACCGGTTCCATCATCACGGGCCGCCCCAGCATGGGATCGTGGGTGTTCTACGGATTGGGCGCGGAAGCCGATAACCTGCCCGGCTTTGTGGTGTTGATGTCCGCCGGCAAGGGCGGCCAGATGCAGCCCATCGCCGCGCGCCAGTGGTCGAGCGGCATCCTGCCCAGCCGGTTTCAGGGCGTGAAGCTGAATTCTTTCGGCGACGCCGTGCTGCACGTCAAGAATCCGCCGGGCGTCAGCGACGCCGCCGAGAGCGAATCGTTCCAGGCCGTGAACGCGCTGAATCGCTTGGAATACAAAGCTACCGGCGACCCCGAGATTCTGACACGCATCGCGCAGTACGAAATGGCGTTCCGCATGCAATCGAGCGTGCCCGACCTGGTCGATATGAGCAAGGAGCCGGCCAGCGTGCTGGAGATGTACGGCGCCAAACCCGGCGACGGATCCTTCGCGTCGAACTGCTTGCTGGCGCGCCGTCTGGCCGAGCGCGGCGTGCGCTTTATTCAGCTTTACCATCGCGACTGGGATCACCACTCGGGGGTCAAGGCGAATGTGGTCATTAAGGCCCAGGAAACCGACCGGCCCACGGCGGCTCTGATCACAGACCTGAAGCAACGCGGCATGCTGGACGACACCCTGGTGGTGTGGGGCGGGGAATTCGGCCGCACGCCGATGTCGCAGGGCGATGGCCGCGACCACCACATCAAGGGCTTCAGCTTCCTGCTGGCGGGCGGCGGCATCCAGGGCGGCATCAGCCACGGCGCCACCGACGAGTTAGGCTACGCGGCGGTCGATAAAGCCGTGGCCGTGCCCGATTTCCATGCCACCATGCTGCACCTGCTGGGCATCGACCACAAGCGCCTGACGGTGAAGTTCCAGGGCCTGGACGCGCGGTTGACGGGGATCGCGGGGAATGTGGTGAACGGAATTTTGGCGTAACTTTTACGGCGGCACTCTAACGGTGCGCATCAGCTTGTTGCCTCGGGGCGACCGCGAGCCTGAGCCCCAGCGAGCCAAGCACTGAGTCCAAGCTGCTCAGCGAGGGGTTGCCCGCTCTCGACAGCATGCGATACAGATTCTCCCGGTTAAGGCGGGTTCGCCCCGACAGCTTCCGGACCCCGCCCTGCGCATCGGCCACGTCCCGAAGCGCCAGCAAGAACACATCTACGTCGCTATCCTCCAGGCATGCGGTAAGGTATTCCGCCGCGGCGTCCGGGTTCTTCAACGACGCCAACAGGTTCTCTTTATAAGATTCAGTCTTTACCATCGAGGTAATCCTTCCAAAGCGCTTGTGCCGTTGCGATATCTTTGCTTTGAGTTCGCTTGGTCCCGCCGCAAAGCAGGATCACAACCGACTCGCCGTCCCTTCCGAAGTAGACCCGGTACCCAGGACCAAAATCTATCCTCAACTCTTCGACACCACCCCCTACCGGTTTCGAGTCCCCGAAGTTGCCCAGCCGGATCCGGTTGAGACGCGCCCGAATGGCCGCCACCGCCCGCTTGTCCTTGAGAGCGTCCAGCCACCTGGAAAACCAGGGGCCGTAGATGCGAAGCGCAACCGGCTCGTCCACGTGCCCATGGTAGCATAAAAGCTACTCCGCATGGCCCGGATGTCCCGGCGACGGAACCTTCGCGTCCAACTGCCTCTGGCGCGCCGCCTGGCCGAGCGCGGCGTGCGCACCGCGATTGGGATCACCACTCGGGCGTCAAAGCCAACGTGGTCATCAAGGCCCAGGAGACCGACCGCCCCACCGCCGCGCTGATCACCGACCTGAAGCAGCGCGGCATGCTGGACGACACGCTGGTGGTTTGTGGCGGCTCGGACGCACGCCGATGTCGCAAGGCGATGGCCGCGACCATCACATCAAGGGCTTCAGCTTCCTGCTGGCGGGCGGCGGCATCCAGGGCGGCATCAGCCATGGCGCCACCGACGAGTTAGGATACGCCGCGGTCGACAAAGCCGTGGCCGTGCCCGATTTTCATGCCACCATGCTGCATCTGCTGGGCATCGACCACAAGCGCCTGGCGGTGAAGTTCCAGGGCCTGGACGCGCGGCTGACGGGGATTGCGGGCAACGTGGTGACGGGGATTCTGGGGTAAAGCAGCCATCACAGCGTCAGCGCCGGAGAAACAGCGAGTGGTTCATTTATTTGTGGGGCAGCCAATCTTGGCCGCAGCCGCATTTTAGGCGGCCGGAGCCGGCTGAAAGCCGACTGCGGGCAGAATTGCCCGCCCCACAAGACCCCAAATTGACCACTACCTAGAACTAGTGTGTCTTGACCACATCAGAAGCGTGCCTTATAATACAACAACCCCAAGGAGTGTCATTGTTGCCTTTGAAGATTCGACTTTTCGCCGTTTTCGCCGTCGGCCTCACCCTGGCCGCCGGCTCCCTCATGGCTCACGATCCTCACGATCCCATACAGGTGGTGGCGATATCGCCCAACTTCGCGGTGGATCATACCGTTCTGGCTGCGACCAGCACGCTGACCCTCAAACTGGGCGCGATCGTGCTCTTCAAATCCACCGATGGCGGGGTCAACTGGTCGATCGCGCCGGGTCTGAACACCAACACCCCAATTTTTGCAGTGGCGTTCTCGCCGGCTTATGACCAGGATCAAACGGTCTTCGTCGCGGGCAGCGGCGGGCTGTTCTCTTCCACCGATGGGGCAAACTCGTGGACCAAGTTGTCGGCGGACCAACTGGTAGATCTGGCCTTGTCGCCAAACTTCGCCAACGACAACATGTTATTCGTAGTCACCAACAAAAACAAGATTTTTAAGTCCACGAACCGCGGGACGACCCTGAAGGCCCTAGCGTCGCCCGCTTCCCTGACTTCGCTGCTGAGCGTGATTGCGGTTTCTCCCAACTTCGCCAACGACCACACGCTGCTGCTGGGGTCCGGCGCAAACGGTATCTTCAGGTCCGCGAACGGCGGCGGCACGTGGCTTCCGGTTACGGTCGGAGTGACTCTTCCCAAGGTGACGGCGCTGGCTTTTTCGCCTGACTTTAGTTCCGATAAGACGGCTTTTGCCGGAACGTTGGGCGGCGGCGTCCTGATTACCAAAAAGTCCGGAAGTTCTTGGTACGTCAGCAACGCCGGCCTCAAGGATACCAATGTCAGTTCCCTGGCACTATCTCCAACTTATTCGCAGAACTCGACTCTATGGGTCACCACCGCCACGGATGGCATTTTCCAATCGACCACCGGCGGGAGATCCTGGGGACGGCCGGTTACCGTAAGCCGCCAGTTATCGGACCTCACGTCGGTTCATTACCAGACTATCGCAGCTTCCGCTGACATCCAGTTCCTGGGCATGTTCGAAGGACTGTGGACCTCCACCAACGAAGGCGCTTCCTGGCAATATGTCGACACTTGCCCGACGCGATTCGTCCGTTACATCAATATGTCCCCAGCCTTTCCAGTGGACCAGACCATATTCATCAGCACCTATGGCAGCGGCAACCTATGGACCACCAACGGCGGCGCCTCATGGGCATTGCAGAACACCGGAATGGTGGGTCCCTACATCGACGGATCGGCCATTTCGCCCAACTTCACGGTCGATGGGACGGCGTTCAGCGGCAACGTCGAAGGCTTGGAGACGACTTCTAACGGCGGGGCGACGTGGCAGTTGGCGGTTGGACCTGGCCAATCCGCGTATCCTAGAGGCTTGGCCGTCTCCCCCAACTTCGCACACGATCAAACCGTCTATATCGGGCTGACCGCCGCCGCGGGACATCACACTTCACGGGCGGACCCGGATGCGAACATACCTGCTGGCTTGTATATCTCCACCAATGCCGGGCAGAACTGGACTCTTTCCAGCCTGAAGGGGATCGGGATTGTTTCCATCGCCTTTTCACCCGCATTTGCCACCGACTATACTGCGTTCGCGGCGGACCAGACGGGCGGTGTCTATATGACCACCAATAGCGCCGCAACTTGGACGCCGCTTACGCTACCCGGCAGTCCCAAGGGAATCGCTGTGGTGGCCCTATCGCCCAACTTCGCAGTGGACGGCACCATGTTAGCCGCCGGTCTGCAGGGCGGCATCTACCATTCCGCCAATGGCGGAGCGGCCTGGACTGAGCTTCCCGGCATGGGCGGCATCCGCGGTCTGGATATCAAGTTCTCACCTAACTTCGCGAACGATAACACCGTTTTCATCGGTACGATTCAATATGGTTTGATGGAATCGACTAACGGCGGCACGACATTCTCCCAGGTGACTTCGTTTCCCGACGTCTTTGTTTCGGCCGTAGGCATTTCTTCCGGCTTCGCGAACGACCAGACGCTGTTCGCCGCGGGATATCACGGCCTGTTCGAGTCCAACGACGCCGGCGCCACCTGGACCTATCTGCCGACTCCGGCGCGAATCGAGGAGTCCCGCAACGTGGTCAGCGCCCTGCAGGAGCCTCCGACCATTACTTACCAGGGCGCATGGACCATGATCACGCCTACCAGCCAGGCCAGCACCAACCAATACGCCACCACTACGGAATCCCAGGACACCGCCGTCCTCGAGTTCGTCGGTACCGGCGTGGACTGGGTAAGTATCACGGGACAATTTCAAGGCAGCGCTTCCATTACACTGGACGGAGTTTTTCAGACCACCGTTGCCCTGGGCGGCTCCGGCCCCGATCTATTCCAACAAACCGTTTGGACCCAGCAGGGCCTCCCGTGCGCGAACCATACCCTGACGATCACGGCATCGCCGGAAGTCGCCCAGAGCGTCGCGCTGGATGCCTTCGACGTGTGGGTGAACGACTGCCAATATACAACCTTCAACGGCCCGAAGGCGCACTAATCCGTTTGTAGCTCCTCCAAAGAAAATTAAAGAAAATGCACACCTGCATAAATCCCCACAGCCTCCGCAAGAAACAGTAGGCACGCGGTGACGACGAACGTAGTCCCCCAGAAGCCGCCTGTTTGCGACGCGACGTGGTCGGGGCCCATCGCCATAAAGTGATGGTATAAGCCGAAAACCAGCGACCCGGCCATCGTCAACGCCAGCGGCCAGAGCCCCAGACGCTGCCACGCGGTCCACAGCAGCGCCATGGCCAGCAGCGGCCCCGCGATAATCACCGCTGCCACAAAGAGCGCCTCGGCCGCGCTCAATCCGATTTGCAATTCCCGGTGGGCCGCCCCATGCACGAGATTGACCACCAGGTTCACGGCGACGATAGCAGTGCCGTAGCTTCGGGTGCGCGAAACCATGCTGTCTCCTATTCGCATCGCTTGCCGGATAGCAACTCCTTCCGCTCATCCAGCAGCCAGCAGCCGGCCGCCGTCGCGTTGGCTGCTTCGGTGCCGTTCCAATTGATTTTGGCCGGCAGCCAGGCCTCGGGCAGTGTCAACTTCATTTGCGCGATCGCCCGGCTGACCACCTCGACTTCCTGCAACTCCGGCAAGTACTGCGCGCGCACGCGAGCCGTGACAGGCTCGGCGCGCGGCGCCAAAACGAATCTGGTTTCCAGACGCAGATGCTCCTTGCCGCGCTCCACCATCGCCACCACCGGCTTCTCCTCGAACGTCCGATACAGGATCTGCGCGAATTCCGCGCCATCCTTCAGTTCCTTGCCGCCCAACTCCATGATGCGGTCGTTGACCTTGAGCGGCCCGGAATATTTTTCGGGCAGCGATGCGACTAAAACACCCGGCCCCGGTTCGCCGGTCTTGTATCCGAACGGGCCGATCCCCAATACCGCGCCCGATCCCAGCGGCTGCACGCGCGTGGAATCCAGCACGTCGTTGCTCTCGGCCGGATCGAACTTGGTGACCTCCACCCAATAGCAGTGTGTGAACAGAGGGCTGCCGGTTTCGCAATCGGCGGTGCTGGGGAACGCATCGCGGCGCCGCACGTTGAGCCACTCGAAAACCGCGGCCGGTTGGGCATTGTTTAACTCGCGCCACTCCAGATTGAAACCGGCCGACCGCAGCGCCTTGCCGAGAGGCTCCTCGTCCTTGTTGGAAAACAGCCAGAGCACCGGAAGGTTGGTGGTGTTGGCGGCGAATAGGCGATTGCTATCGATGGCCGCCCGCGGACTTCCTCCCACGCCCACCGCGGCCGCCCAAAGGTCCGGCAGGCGGGCTGCCAAATAGAACAGCGTGGAGACGGATCCGCCCTGCGCCGCGAGGTAGACTCGATTGGGGTCCACGGGAAGCCGCTTTTCGGCATCCTCCACTTCCGCGGCCAGGGCTTTCACGCGTTGGTCGGGGCTGGTGCCCGCGCTATCGCTTTGCGGCTGCAGAAAGTGCCAGCCGCGTTCCGCGCATGCGGCTTGCCAGGTTTTAGCGTCGCCACCGAGCAGCACCAGAAGCGCGGATTTGGGGTTCTGCGCAATTGCCGGCGGTACGAGGATGATCCCCAGAACAAGCGCCAGGCGCGAGCCTCGGAAACGTGGAGTCACGTTAATGTACCAGTCGCGAGTGGATCCGTTTAGCCAGTTTCTCGATTTCTTCGGTCTTCTTCAGACTGGAGATCGAAAGCACGTGGCGGTCGTTTTTTTCCAACTCCTGCTTCAGTTGCTCGGCCAGATCGATGAGCTGGGCTGCGTCCTTTAAGTCCTTCTCGTGATCGGCTTTCAGGATTTCGTCCTCTTGAGGTTTGCCGTTGGGGGCGTCCGCATCGTCTTGGCCCGGGGGCCTCTGGTGCGGCGGGTGGCCCTGCGGGGCCTGCGGGACTTGCGGAGCGGCCCACGGGATCAGGGCCAGCGCCATACACGCCACCCCGGCGAAACGTAATAAGAGCTTCATGGTTGCGGCTCCGTCATTGCGGCAGATCTTTGTACGAGTAGCTGGCTTCGACGCTTGTATATTTGCCGCCATCCAGTTCGACGTACGGATACACGAAATAGTTCAAAGGAGCGCCCTGCTGTGCGGGAACCAGCGTGACATCGCGTCCCTTGCTGAGATCCACGCGGTTCTCGTCGTGCGCGCCGAAAAAGTACTCGCGCCTGGCCGGATTCTTGGCCGCTTCCGACGCGTCCACCGGCACCCAGCCGATGCCCTTTGCGTAGAATTCCGCCCAGCAGTGATAGCCGGCGATCTTGCCCGCGCCGCGCTCGGCGGGCAGCGGAAAGCCGATCGCGAAACGGGCGGGAATTCCCACGGCGCGCGCGTAGCCGATGAAGATGGCGTGGAAGTCCGTGCAATTCCCGCGCCGCGCATCGCAGGCGTAGTAGATGTCGCCATTGCCCCATCCCTTGCCCGTCTTGTCGTATTTCACGGTGGCGACCACATGATTGTAAATAGCCCGCGCCATTTCCAGATCGGTCTTGGCGCCAGCCGCGTCCACTACCTCGCGCGCCCAACGCCGGATGGTGTCGTCGAGGGGCACCAGCCGGTCGGGCTGCAGATAGCGGTCAAGGCCCGAAGGCTCCGCGGCGCCGTTCGCCGGCGAAACCGCTGGCAGCGGCTGGACATGCTCCTTGCGCACGGCGTCGAAGCGCATAGTGACGGCAATGGCCGGCTCTTTGGGATCGGCGACGCGGATATGCAGGATATGGTTGTCTTCCGTGCCCGTCGCGATCTCGTACCGGTAGGACGTATCGACGCGCAGATTGGCGATGCGTTGGAAAGCATCGTCGTGCGGCGCCGGCAGCCAGATATCGACCGTGTGCGCGCCCGTAGGGACGTCCTTCACGGTGACCGCGTATTCGAAGCTGAATGATCGCTCGCGCGGGGCGGGCAGGTTTGCCGCAAAACCCAGCGCGCCAACAAACGAGAGTGCCAAAACAGTGCGCATACCCTTATTATTGTATTGGGTGAGGTTGCCCGTGGGGCGGGCCTCCAGGCCTTGCGCGGGTTCTCCAGAACCCGCTCTTCGGCGAGCGAAGCGACGCCTCGGGCGACCGTCGGCCTATAGCTTCACATCGAACGATAGCTCTTCGATGGTGCGGTCCAATTCGGCCTGCGCCGCGTCCTTCTTGGCTTCGAGCTCCGCGATTTCCTTACGCAACGTTTCCAGACGTGTTTCCTGCGTGTCGAGTTGTTGCACGTACCGCTGCACCAGCGCCTTCTCTTCCGGACTGCCCTTGAGCGCTTTCAGGTTCTCGCGCAGCCGCTGCTGATCGTCATAGATTTTTCCCATTTCCGCGTCGCGCGCATTCTTCTGCTCCTCCAGAGCGTCGATCGCATCCTTCTGCGCCAGCACCTTTCGCAGCGCCTCTTCCACGCTCTTGTCGATCGACCCTTGTTGCACAAACGTGGCGATCAACTTGCCGTCGATGTTCGAAATAGAATAGTTGGCCATCGCCGGCCGCGCTTCCTCCACCACCAGCACCGCGGTTTGCTTGGCGCCCACTTCCAACCGAAAGCGCATCCAGGCGGCGGTCGTCTCGGTCGGCTTCGCCGTGCCGCGCAGCACGTAACCGGAGCGCACCGGGTGTTCCACGATGACGGTGCGCGGCGAGCTGTCTTCATTCCGGAATGTATAAGTCTTGGTCTCCCGGACTTCGCTTTCGTGGGTCATCATGCCGCGAATCACACGCACGCGAGTGACTCGCTGTTGCTCGCTGCCCTGCGTGGAACTGACGTTCAATGCCAGATCGGTGGCGTAAGATACCAGTCTCTTCTCGTCGGGACGAATCGGGTCGAAGATGCCTTCGCCGGCGAATGTCTCTTCTTCCAGCACGCTGAAACTGCCGCCATCCAGCGTGAGTCCGGTCGAATTCGTAAGCCACAGCGCGCGTTGCGGACGCCTGAGTCCGGCCTGCTCGTTCCAGACGGAAACCTTCTCGGCGCCGATGGCGGATTGGACCACGGGCACCAGAGCGGACCGGTTCTTTTGGATGCTGATGGGTTCTTTCAGCTTGTATTCGAAGAGGTCGCCCAGTTCCTGCGCCCGCGCGGCGGCCTCGGAGTCGGCGCGCGCCTTGTAAACGCCGCCACCAAAACCTCCCCCGGAGCCCGGTCCGAAACCGGAGCCTCTGCCCCCGCCCACGCCGCGGCCGCCTAGCGCGGCGCCACTGCCTAGCGATCTGCCGCCGCCAACCCTAGACATCTGGGCGCTATCCGTTTGTACGCCCGATGCCGCCGCAGACACTTCGACCGCTTGCGAAACAGATCCAATCTGCAGCCGCACATCCTGATGTCCGGGCGTTGTAGCGGAAGCCACGATGCCATTGACAATCGCCGTATTGAATCCTTGCATTGCAACCTCCAGGCGAATCGCGCCCTCGGGCACGCGCAACTCGTACGTTCCGTCGGTGTTGCTGGTGGTCTCGCCCACCACAGAAGAGCTGGCATCGAATGCTTTGACGGTCGCACCCGGAGCGGGGACACCGACCGGATCGGTGACCCTGCCGGTCAAGCGCGCGCCCCCCGGAATCAGCGTGGATTCGTACGTTTGCGGCACGGCCGATACGCTCTCCGGCAACGGAATGACGGGCCGCTGCGTGTAATAAGGCTGCGAGAGATTCTGAATGAACGATTGCGGCGCGCCGGCCACCAGCGACAAGCTCACATGCTCCCAGTCCTGCCCCACTGTGTTATCCACGATGGCCCATCCCTGCAGCAACGGCTTTGGGTCGGCCTTCGAGTCGAGCACGATGCGGTAAGTCGTTTTCCACACGGGCGCTTCACTAATGTAACTGACGAATAGGTCGCGCTCGCCCGATCCCGCTGTCGAAATCGTCATCTTGCGCGTGTCCGGCTCCCGCGCCGCGGAAACCAGGTCCAGAAGGCGCTCCACCTTGCCCGCCAGACCCCGGTCCAGCAGCCGCACCGAGAAAGCCGGTGAAATCTCCGTGGTGTGCAACTCGCCCGAGTCCGTCATCAACGAGAGATAATCGATCTCCAGCGTGGTTCCGCCCGAAATGCGCGTCTTCCGCTCGACGCTGAGCAGCCTGCCGGTGATCGTGTTGGACCCGTTGCGCACCTCCAGCCGCGCGCCCCGCAGTGCGCCCAGGAACTCCGCGAGCGAGGTTTTGTCGTCTGTGGGAATGCGCAGGTCGCCCAATTGCCGCTCGACGGGAGCGGCCGATCCGTATGCTACTCCGGTAATGCGCCCGCCGTTCAGATCCAGAACGGTGAGCGACTTCAGCACGTCGTTGAGCTGTCCGGATGTGAACGAGACGGTCACCTCCTGATTGTCCCGCACGCGGCCCAGATGTTCGAAGTAACCGATGCCGTTTTTATACAGAACCACGCGCTTGATGGGCAGGTTCACGGAGGCATCGGCCGGCAGGACCTGGCATTGGAAGACCGGCGATGCGGGCAAGGTGAGAAGTAACAAATGTAAGCAACGGCGCACGAGCCACCTCCTGGCGTATTCGGACGCACCACTTATGCGGATAGTTTCTCCAAATCGGCGGGCTCGCCGAACCGATAGCCTGGCAAGCTCGGATCGATGGAGCGCAGCAGACCGGTGAGCACGCCGCCCGCGCCCACTTCCACGAACCGCGCGACGCCTTGCGCCGCGAGATACCGGATGGAATCCGCCCAGCGCACCGGGTTGGGCACTTGCTCGTATAAACCCTGCCGCGCTTCCGCGCCCGTGCGCACTTCCCGGGCCTGCCAGTTGTTCACCAGCGGGCATCTCAAATCCGCAAAGTCGGTGGCATTCGAATCGGCGGACAGGCGCTGTTGGGCGGGCTGCATCAGCGCGCAATGGAACGGTGCGCTGACCTGCAACAGAATCGCCCGCCGCGCGCCCGCGGCCTTGGCCAGTTCGATCGCGCGATTCACCGCGCCGGCATGTCCGGCAATCGCCACCTGGTCGGGCGCGTTCAGGTTGGCGGCGCTCACCACTTCGCCCTGCGCGGCCTGTTGCAGGATGCCGTCCAGCGCGCCCTCGGGCAGCCGCAGCAGGGCGGCCATCGCGCCCACGCCGGGCGCCACGGCGTCCTGCATGTAGCGGCCGCGCTTGCGTACCAGCCGCACCGCATCGGCGAATTGCAGGCTGCCCGCCGCCGCCAGCGCGGAGTATTCTCCCAGGCTGTGGCCGGCCACGAAGTCCGGCGCGAAGCCGCGCTCGGCCAGCACTCGAAAGGCGGCCGTCGAGACGGTGAGCAGCGCCGGCTGCGTGTTCTCAGTTAGCTTGAGCGCGTCTTCCGGCCCCTCGAAACACAAGCCCGAGAGCGAAAATCCCAGCGCGTCGTCGGCTTCTTCAAAGACGGCCCGGGCCACGGCGAATTGAGCGGCCAAGCCCTTGCCCATGCCGGCGTATTGGGATCCCTGGCCAGGGAAGAGAAATGCGGTTTTGGGTGTCAAAGGCGATTATAACTGGAGCTACAATATAGGGAATGTCGACCGTTGCCGTCGTTTCCATCGAAGAATATCTGTCCACCTCCTACCGGCCCGATTGCGACTATGTGGACGGGGAAGTGCGTGAGCGAAACTTGGGAGAATATCCGCACAGCAAGTTGCAAAGCCGCCTGGTGATCTGGTTTGGGAGCCGGGAGCGCGATTGGAATATTCGCGTGCTTTCTGAACAACGCATTCGCGTAAGTCTGCGCCGCTTTCGCATCCCCGACGTTTGCGTGCTGCGCCGCGACCAGCCCATCGAGCCGGTATTCACCGCACCGCCGCTTATCTTCATCGAAGTTCTCTCGAAAGACGACAGCCTCCGCGGCATCCGGGAACGCGTCGACGACTACTTCAACTTCGGCGTGCCCAATGTGTGGATTCTCGACCCCGTCTTGCGCAAGGCGTACGTCTGCACCCCAAACGGGTTTCTGGAGCCGGAGGGTGGAGTCCTGCAAGCGGCGGGGTCGCCAGTCCGGTTACCGCTCGCCGAAATCTTCGCCGAATTGGACCAGTGAGCATAATGTCGACCGTTGCAGTCGTTTCCATCGAAGAATATCTGTCCACCTCCTACCGGCCCGATTGCGACTACGTGGACGGGGAGGTGCGCGAGCGAAACGTGGGAGAATACGATCATGGAAGGCTGCAAGCGCGGTTGGCGATTTGGTTCGGAATTCACGAGCGCGACTGGCATGTTCGCGTGTCGGTGGAGCAGCGGGTTCGCGTAAGATCCGGCCGTTACCGCATCCCGGATGTATGTGTAATCGATTGGGACCAACCTATCGAGCCCGTGTTCACGGCACCGCCGCTGATCTTCATCGAAGTTCTCTCGAAAGACGACAGCCTTCGCGGCATCCGCGAGCGGGTCGACGACTACCTCAACTTCGGCGTGCCCAATGTGTGGATTCTCGACCCCGTCTTGCGCAAAGCGTACGTATGCACGCCCACCGGATTTCAGGAACCGGAAGGCGGAGTCCTGCGGGCGGGCGGATCTCCGGTCCACCTGCCGCTCGCCGAAATCTTCGCCGAATTGGACCAATAAGCCAACGCGTGATCGTCTACTTGCCTGAAACTTCTTTTCTTCCAACAGCGTCGTAGGGGTATGGCGCCCAAGACCCGCTTCGATGCGCGATAATAATTCAAGGGCCAATCAGCCGGTTGCACATTTTGCAACCGCAAAAATATAGAGGAGACCTTCTGACGTGAAACGAATCTGCCGTTACCTTCCAATTATCTTCCTTCTGTTACTCTGCGTACCGTTTGCCAGCGCGCAGAGTTCCGTCGACTTCATGTTGGGTTTCGGGACCGCGCACGACAGCGCCAACGGAGGCGGCCTGGAGAGTTCCCAATCCGTGAACTATCTGAACCCCTGCACGCCGGGACCAACTAGCGACGGGTATTGCCTGAACAACCCGGCCCTCAACGGCTTCTTCCTGGGCTTCGGCGGAGACGTGATGCTCGGGAAGAGATTCGGTATTGGAGCCACGGCCGATGTGATGCCCGCGCGCAGCAATTATGGCCCGTTGCTGTACCGGCAGGCGTTCTACGACGTCGATGGCATATTCCGGCCCTACAGCACCAAGCGCGTGGTTCTGCAAGTGGAAGGCGGCATTGGCGGAGCGCACACGGGTTTCGGCATCAACGAGGCCGGGGGCTGCGTGGGAACCGCCGTTTGCGTTCCCGCCACTACCGAACCCGTCGGGAGCTCCAACCACTTCGACATCCACGCTGCGGCGAGCGTGTCGCTCTTCGTCACAGAGCATATTTTTATCCGCCCGGAGTTCGATCTGCATTACGCGCCCGGCTTGACCGACCAGTTCAATAGCAATGTCGTGCCGGCGGCCATGGTCTGGGTGGGCTACAGCTTCGGCGACCGGTAGGCTGGAGGCTGTGTCAATCGGCCAAGGTGGGGCAGGCGCTTTCGCCTGCCAGTCTCCCGGTCACGAAGCCGCGCGGTATTTGTCGCGGCAAGCGGCCGAACAGAAGTGCACCGTCTGGCCGTCGATGCGTTTGGTTACGGATGTGTCCGCCGATACATACGTCCCGCAAACCGGATCTTTCTTGAGTTCGCCGCCCGTGGAAACGGGGGGCGCCTGCCGCGCCGGCTTGGCCGCCACCTGGGTATTCAATCCGCCAAAAATGGACGCCAGGATGCTGCGCAATACCCAGAACAGCAACAGCGGTACCACCACGAAGCGAAACAAAAATCGCATTCTGACTTCTGTCTCCTGCCTTCCGCTGCTTTAATTCTTCTTGCTGGTCTTCTTCTTGGCGGCCGCGGGATTCTGATACGACGTATCCACCGACGCCGACAGGCTGGCCAGCATGCCCTTGGCGGAATCCGCGTACGGCCCATCGGGCTTCAAATCTAAGTAAGCCTGAAAGGCTTCCCGCGTTCCGGGCACCGGATCGTACTTGCCGTCGGCAGCCAGCTTGGCTTTGCCGATCAGGTAGATCCCATATTGATATTGCGCGTCGGCGTATTTCGGATCGGCGTCGATGGCCTTCTTGAACGCCTCTCCGGCCGGCTCGCTCTGCCCGCTATTCACCAGCAAGGCGCCCAGATTGAAGTAGTATTTGCCGGCGCTCGGCGGATCCAGTTGCGCCGCCTTGGCCAGTTCCGCCTGCGCCTCGTCGAACTTCTTGGCCTGGGCCAGCGCGAGCCCGAAATTGTTGTGGATACCCGCATCGTCCGGCTTCAAGGTGAGCGCCTTTTGATAAGCTTCCATGCCCTTGGTGAGGGCTTCGTCGTGCTCGGCGCCGGTCTTGGTCTTCGACAACGCGACTTCGGCATCGCCGAGATTAGCCCAGATGACCATCTGGTCGGGCGCCAGTTCGCCGGCCTTGGCAAACTGGACCACAGCCACGTCGAACTGTTTGGCGTTGACCGCGTCTTTGCCGGCGTTAAACGCGTCGTTGATGGCCTTGCCCTTGGCCTTCATCTCCGCGCGCTCCTTGGTGGCCTTGTCGAAGGCGGCCTTCTCTTCGGCGGACATGGCGCGCGCCTGGTCTTTGTTGAGGTTGCCGGTATCGGCGGCCTGGCTCAGGGCCTTCTGCTTCTCCACCTGGGCGTGCATGTCGAAATTGTTCACCGTGGGATCGCCCAGCTTCGTGCGCACCCCGTTGACATAATCCACGTCCTTGCCGTCCACGCTGAGCGTGATCTTGTAATTCGCTAGAGGCAGCCCGCCATAGAAATAGTGTCCTTTCTTGTCGGTCTTCACCTCGTAATGACCCTTGATGTCCAGGCGGTCGATTTTGATCAGCGCGCCCTTCAGCGGCGCGCCATCCGGACCCTTGACGTCCCCTTCCAACGAGGAAACCTGCGCGAAACCGGCGACTGCGCAGAGCAGGACTCCCAGGGCGGGCATGGCCACATTGCGGTACTTCATGGAACCTCCAATTTTGGAATTGCTGGTGTTAAACCACAGTTTACTACAGGGCAGTCGAGCCCGGCGCTGAAATGCGTGCCGATCCGTTCCGGATCATCCGCGCGCGCCGCCGGCCACGCCCCGCTGTTTGCGCGTCACGATCTCGCGCACGGCGTAGATGCGGCGCCCCTGGCTCTCGAAGTAGGTGCGCATCATCATTTCGCCGATCAGCCCGGTGCTGAACATCATCAAGCCGCCCAGCAACAACAGGCCGCCTGCGATCATCAGGGGGCCGTGCTCCACCATGATCAACTCGTGGCCAATAAACTTGTCAAGCGCCAGCCAGACCATGGTCAGCCCGCCCAGGACGGTCCCGGCCAGGCCCAGAAGCCCAAAGAAGTGCATGGGGCGGGTGAAGTATTTCAAGAGGAACTTGATGGTCAGAATGTCGAACATCACGCGGAAGGTGCGGCCGATTCCGTAGTGCGAATCGCCCGCCGCGCGCACCGTGTTGTGGATGGGCACTTCGGCTACCCGCGCTCCGTAAAAGCTGGCCAGCGCCGGGATGAAGCGATGCAGCTCGCCGTACAGGTTCACGTCCTTCAGCACTTCGGCGCGATACGCCTTGAAAGTGGTGCCGAAGTCGCGCAGGTCGATGCCGGAAGCCTTGGCCATCAGCCAGTTGGCGATGCGCGACGGGATCTTGCGCGTCAGCGGATTGTCCACGCGCTCTTTGCGCCAGCCGCTGGCGATGTCGTACCCTTCGTCGATCTTGGCCAGCAGCGCGGGGATATCCTCCGGCGCGTGCTGCAGGTCGCCGTCCATGGCGATCACCACGTCGCCCTTGGCTTCGTGAAACCCCGCCGAAAGAGCCGCGCTCTGGCCGAAGTTCCGGCGCAGCCGGATCACCTTCAAATGCCCGTCCGTCTCCACCAGGTTGGCCAACAGTTCGAAGCTGCGGTCCGTCGAAGCGTCGTCCACGAACAGGATTTCGTACGCCTGCCGGAGCGGCTCCAACACCGCCGTCAACCGGTCGTACAAGCGCAGGATGGAGGGTTCCTCGTTGTGTATGGGGATCACGATCGATAGCATCGACACACCTAGTGTATCAGGAAGTACCGGGGCGGGTTCGCCCGCCTGCCATTCTGACTTCTGTCTTCTGATCTGTGACTCGCTTCCAACCCGCTGATTCTACAGGGAGGCAGTTGTGGGCCAATCGTGGCCGCAGCCGGCTTTCAGCGGTTTTTTGCGCCAAGGCGCAATGCATGGAGCCGGAAACTTTGATCCCACGCCCCCAGCGGGTTTTAATCGTAGTAGATCCGGGCGGCAAGCTATGGTCGAAAACCGATTGGTGCCTTG
>Ga0302326_10005373_pt1 | contig 29215 bp, 31 predicted proteins | sample Palsa_T0_3_FD_202264 | JGI IMG/M metagenome (GOLD analysis project Ga0302326, IMG submission 202264) | Peat permafrost microbial communities from Stordalen Mire near Abisko, Sweden - Palsa_T0_3 | ecosystem: Environmental > Terrestrial > Soil > Palsa > Peat permafrost | place: Sweden: Abisko... | reverse complement strand
TGGCCTACTGGCTGGAGTATATCCGCACCTTGGGGCGGGAAGACAGGCCCGTCATCATCGTTCAAACCCGCTGCGACCGCCCGGAAATGGAGAAACGACAGCTTCCGGTGGATGAGGCGTATCTCAAGATGCGCTTTTTGAAAGTCTGCCATTTCAGCGCAAAAAAGCAGCGCGGCAAGGCCGCCTTGCGGGAGGCCATTACCGAGGCCATCAACGACATCCACGAAAATGAGGGCGTGGCCGTCATTGGCGCCGGACGGATGCGCGTATTGACCCTGCTGGAAAAATGGAGGGAAGAAGAGCAGCATCTGCCCGCTGAGAAAAAGGAGCATCGGGTCTTGACGCTGACGGAATTTGAAACGATATGCGAACAGGCCCGGAACATTAGTTCCACCGAGCACCTTCTCCAATATTTGCACGATGTGGGAGCCGTCTTTTATCGGAAAGAATTGTTTGAGGGGAAAATCATTCTCGACCAAAGCTGGGCGTTGGAAGCGGTGTATGCGGTTTTTAATCGGGAAAAATCCTTTCGTCAAATCATCAGCCTGTCCGGCCGGTTCACCCGCTCGCTGTTGGAGTTGGCGGTCTGGAGGCGCTATTCCAAAGCGGAGCAAGCTTTGTTCCTCAGCCTCATGCAATCCTGCGGCATCTGCTTTCTTTACCGCAGTGAGGACCCCAAGTTGGGGCTGGAGGCTGAATATATCGCGCCCGACCTTTTGCCGGACAAAGCAAGCGTGGGCAACCATTTGGAAGGGCGCTGGGACGAAACTGGTCCGACGAAGCGGCTCGTGTTCGAGTATCCGTTTCTGCATCAGGGATTGATGCGCAGTCTCATCTGCGACGTGGGCGAACACGCGAAGGACGCAGGGGTCTATTGGAAATATGGTACTTGGGTTTACGAACGAGGCACCGGCTGCCGCATGTTGATTGAATATGCAATGATTGATAGTCAGCGCGGTAGAATTGTCGCCCAACTGCAAGGCGAAAAGTGCGAAGCTTTGGCGGTCTGGCTGAGAGAGAGAATCAGTGAGCGCAATCGCCTATTCGGCTACCCCGAACTACAGCCGCAAACGGACGAATTTCCGACGAAGCCAGAAATTGAACGAGGCGTAAAACAAACAGACTTCCGGGCGATGGATGCTAAAATCGAAGTCAGTAAATTGGAGCCGCAGTTTGAAAAGATGCCGGTGTCAGCTTTCCCAAAACGTGGGCCGGAGATCTTCGTATCTTACGCCTGGGGGGATGCGACGCCGGAGGGTGAGCGGAGAAAAAAGCTGGTGGATCAGCTTTGCGAAGCCATGAAGAAACAAGGGAGAGACATTTTGCGCGATTGCCATGAAATGAAGGCCGGAGACCGGATCAGCGAGTTCATGGACAGGCTGGTGGAAGGCGATTTCATTATATGCGTCATCAGCCATAAATATCTTTGCTCGCCTTACTGCATGTATGAATTGTTCCATATTTACAGGTCGTGCGGAGACAAGCCGCAACCATTCCTGAAAAAGGTCATCCCGCTCATATTGCCCGATGCCAAATTGAACAGCGTGGCGGATCGTCTTGAATTTGCCGGGTATTGGAAGGAACAGAGGCTGAAATTGGAAGAGCAAATTAACAAATTTGGCATTGAGGTGGTAGGTCAAGAAGCCATGCGAAAATATTATAATATAAGAGAGTTTTCGCACAACGTTTCGGACATACTTGAATTGCTGGTGGACAAGCTCACGCCAAGAGATTTTGATCGCATGGCCGGGGAAGGCTTCAAAGAAATTCTGCAATTGGTAAAATGAAAGATGTGACCGAGACTTGCATTATCCAGGCGCGGGGCGCATAGTAGCCGGCATGGCAGTACCATCCACACCCATTACGATAACGCCGGAGCAGTTGAAGGAACTCAACGAGCATCTTTCCCACATGCGCCACGAAATCAATAATCAATTGTCGTTGGTCGTGGCGGCGCTGGAGTTGGTGCGCTTCAAACCGGATTTGCGGGACCGCATGCTCGAAACGGTGGGCCAGCAGCCGCCCCGAATCACGGCGGAAGTGGCCAAGTTCTCCACCGAATTCGAACGCATTTTCGGCATCACCCGCGAAAGCGCCGGTTCGGCCCACGGTTTTATTTGATCCATTTTATATCTTGCATATCCGGCGCAAAATGTTTTAAAGTCGGGAGTCTGGCCTGATCCAACGTGGAATGTTGAGCCGCGCAGCGTTGCGCTTTGGTTGTGTTCATTCCTGGATGAGGCGACAACACTAGAAAGAAATAATTATGTCAAGAACCGCTAGAACGATAGTCATCTCCGCCGCCATGGCAGGCCTATTGGCCGGCACCTTGGGCACCACTGGCTGCAGCAGCTCCAAAGACGAAACATCCGCTGGCGCTCCTAGTACCGGCGCCGCCACCGACAAACACGATTGCAAAGGCCAGAATAGTTGCAAAGGCAAAGGCGGTTGTTCAGCCGGCGATCAGGGCTGCAAAGGCAAGAATAGTTGCAAAGGCAAAGGCGGCTGCAAGGTCACCTAATCCCTCAGCGGAAGATAGCCCTCCCGGCTTCTTTCTTGAATCCGTTTGGAGTGCGAGACGGGCGGGTGCCCGGCCTCGCTACTCCGGCGTTTTATCCCAATCCTCATGCCTGCCAATGCCTTTAACGGCTTTACCGATTACGGAATCGGCATCGGGCTGCGCGTCCCTCATTACAACCACATCCTGACCGAAAAGCCAACGGTCGATTGGTTCGAAATTATTTCCGAAAACTTCATGTGCGACGCCGGGCGTCCCTTGAAGGTGCTTGATCAAATCCTGGAACAATACCGCGTCGTGCAGCACGGCGTCTCGGTCTATTTTGGTTCGGCCGAGCCATTGAACCGGGAGCATCTCAAGAAACTCAAGGCTCTGGTCAAACGGACCAACACGCCGTGGCTTTCGGATCACCTTTGCTGGGGCAGCGTGGATGGCCGTTATACGCACGACCTGCTGCCCATGCCTTACACCTTCGCCGCCGCCAAAGTCACCGCCGCCAAAATCCGCCAGGCGCGCGACTTCCTGGAAGTGCCCATCGCGGTGGAAAACGTCAGCAGCTACGCCGAGTTCCACGTTTCCGAAATGACCGAATGGGAGTTTTTGAGCGAGGTCGTGGAACGGGCCGATTGCGGCATCCTGCTGGATGTTAATAATATTTACGTCTCCTCCCGCAATCACAATTTCAATCCTTTCGATTATATTGACAACGTCCCCGCCGAGCGCGTGGCTCAATTTCACATTGCCGGCCATACCAAATACCGGAAATACATCCTGGACACGCACGACCATCCGGTTATCGATCCGGTCTGGAAGCTTTACGAGCACGCCCTGCGCCGAACCGGGCCGACGGCCACGCTGCTGGAATGGGATGCCCGCATTCCCAGCTTCCAGGAAGTCCACGACGAGGCGTTGAAAGCGAGGCGATTCATTGAAAACGTCGCAGCCAAAGAAATCGCCGCTTAAGGAGTTTTCCACTCCAAAGCACCAAAGCCGGCAAGAGTACGTCCAATTGCAACGGCTCATGGCCGAGGCGGTCATGCGGCCGTTGACCCCGCGCGACTCCATGCAATCGCACTGGCGCGATGGGCAGCCCATGAAGAAGGTGGCCGCCGGCTTTATCAAACCCAACGACCGGCTGACTTCCTTTGAGCGCCTGGAGATTTACAACCGCCAATATTGGTTCCGGCTGCGGGATTGCTTTTATGATGATTATCCCGGCCTGCGCGCCGTGCTGGGCGACCGGCGTTTCGCGCGCTTGACAGAAGCCTACCTGTTGCAGCATCCTTCGGAATCCTACAGTTTGCGCAACCTCGGCAGCCATTTGTTGGAGTTTTTGGAAGCGCAACCTCAGTGGGTTGAGCCGCATCGGTCACTGGCGCTGGATATGGCGCGGTTGGAATGGGCGCAGATCGAGGCCTTCGACAACGAGGCATTCCCGCCGATGGCGATGGATTCGCTGCTGGAAATCGATCCGGCGCGGACTCCTTTACGATTGCAACCTCACCTGACATTGCTGGAACTGAGCCATCCGGTGGATGAATTTCTGCTTCAAATAAGGCGCGCGGAACGTCTGCGTGACGAAGCCAGCAACGCCATCGAGTCGCACCCCGCGCGTTTGCGCCGCCGGCCCAAGGGGCGGTTGAAGGCCCAAACTATTTTCCTGGCCGTCCATCGGCACAACGACACGGTATATTACAAGCGGCTTGAGTCGGGGGCATTTTGCGTGCTCTCGGCCTTCCGCGGCAAGGCGACCATCGAGGAGGCCTGCGTGCAACTGGGCGGGGTCGAAGGCGACCCGGCCGAACTGGGCACCAAAATCAAGAAGTGGTTTGAATCCTGGGCCGCGCTCGGGTGGCTGTGCCGTCGCTGATCGGAAGGACTTGAAGGTGTCAGTCCTGACTGTTCAAACTTTTCCTGAATTTGTGTCAATAGTGAGCAGTGATACCTGCATGACATCTGCACGGCGCTAACTTTGATGACCGTGATATGTGACGAGAGGCATAAACTGATTTAATATAACAATCCGCCAAAGTAAGACCGGTGCCTGATCAAAATTCCAACGACGACTTTTTCAAGAACCTGCCGCTCTTAAAAAATTATCGTGATGTCACAGTAGCCGCGAACTTCCGACCCGCGCCTCGTGATTGGCACGTCGTCATTGCGGATGTAGTGAATTCCACTGCCGCCATCAAATCCGGCGAATACAAGAACGTTAATGTCCTGGGGGCCATGACCATCATTGGCCTGCTCAATGTCGCCGGAAACATCGAATTCCCATTCGTCTTTGGAGGCGACGGCGCTTCTTTCTTGATTCCTCCATCGCTTTTGCCCGCTGCCAGGCAGGTGCTCCACGCCGCCAAAAATCGCGCGAAGGAGTTTTTCAACCTCTCGCTCCGGGTCGGCATCGTCCCGATGGAACGGGTCACCGCGGATGGCTTCTCCATCGGCGTGGCCAAGCTGATTGTGTCCGAACATTTCACCCAGGCCGTCTTCACCGGCGGCGGGCTTTCCCGTGCCGAGCAACTGGTCAAACGATCGCCCGATGGTCACTCCTACGAGCTGCCCAACGATCCAACCGTGACCGAGGCCGACTTTTCCGGGTTGGAATGTCGCTGGAATCCGGTGCGCAGCGAAAAGGGAGAGATCGTTTCACTGCTGATTCAGGCGAATGGCGGAACCGACCATGCGAAAAACGACGTTTATCGGGAAGCCGTTGCGAAAATTGAAAACGTTTTCGGCGAAAGCGCCGGTTACCGTCCGGCGACGGAACCGACACTCATCTTGACGTTAGATAAGAAAGACTTGCAGGCCGAACTCCACGCCAAGCATGGTTACCGTCCGGCTTGGATTCAGTGGCTTTGCCTTCGCTTATTCCTTTTCCAGAACCGTCTTGGGACTCTTTTTTTTGGCAAACCGATGCACTTCGCCGGAATGGATTGGCGAAATTACAAAAAGATTCTCGTCCAGAACACGGACCACCAGAAATTTGACGACATGATTCGGATGGTAATTTCCTGTTCCACAACCAACCGCCAAAAATTCGAGCAGTATTTGCGCGAGCAGCGCTCCACGGGTCGATTAAATTATGGCCTGCATATTACGGATTCCGCCCTGCTGACGTGTTTGGTGTTTGATCGGCTCAACCGGCACTTTCACTTTGTGGATGGCTCCGATGGCGGGTATGCGCTCGCCGCCAAGGCCATGAAGGAACAGGTCCACGGAGAGGGGTATGATACGGTTTTCACCACCCGCCGGTAGCATTCCTCGGACGCAAGTGCGACCACGCCGCGCCGAGAGGTATCACGGTGATCACTGCCCACTACGGTCAAGGCGGAATTGAGGAGCGCATTTGCCGGGATTCAAGATCCGTCGTCGAAGACGTAAGGGAATGATTGGCAGAGGAATAACAGGCAGGGGAATGGGGAAAAGACAAACTCTTGAAATTATTCCTCTGCCTCTCATTCCTCTGCCAAATCTCGCCCGTTTCGATGCGTCGGCCTTGGACGCAAGCCATCAAGTCCCCTGGCGCACTTTTTCCTTTTTCTCCTCCAACTCCGCCGCTATGGATTTGCGGTCACTGAGCATTTGCTTCTCCAACTGCCCGACCGCTTCGTAATCTCCCTTGGCGCGGGCGGCGGCGAGATTGTCTTTGAGGAAAATCTCCCGCTCCGCAATTTTGGCGGCGTACTTGGAGTCCAATTCCGCCAGTTGCTTCTTCTTTTCGGCGGACATTTTCACGGTGGCGGGCGACGTTTTGTTCAAACGTTCCATGGCAAGTTCGTAGGATGATTTCATAAAAGGATCATTTCTTCTTCCAAGGCATGTCGGGGAATTTTTCCGGCAGCTTGACAGGCGGCGGCGCGGGCTTGGCCATTTCCAACTCCGGTTCGGCCACCGGAGCCACGCCGGGCGGGGCCATGTTGCCGCGCCACGATGCGATGCGGGCCTGCAACCCGTGGTGCTCGGCCGTCTTCTTGTCGCCGGTCTTCATGTAGGCGCGGGAAAGATTGGTGTGGACCAATTGATCGTGCGGTTTCATTTTCTCCGCTTTGTGTCCCTCGGCGATGGCAGCGGCGTAATCGCCCTTGGCGTAATACGCGCCGCCGAGGGAAAGTTGCGCGTCGAAATAATCCGGGTCCTGCGCCAGGATCGCGCGCAAACGCTCGATGGCGCCGTCGCACTGGCCCGTGCTGAACTCGAACATCGCTTCGTCAAATTGTTCCTGAAGGCTTGGCATATCTCACACTTCGCACTCGTCAGCATAATCGCGATCGCCCTCGTAATCCACTTCTGATTTAAAGCGAAGGGCGCGCCCATCGTGGACGCGCCCTTGCTTTCTGTCAACAAACGGTCAATTTTGCTTGGCCGCCGCGTTTCCATCGGTTTGCTGGCGCAACATCATGCCCAGCAGGCCATCAACCATGCCGTTGCCGCCGCCGGCGCCGGTCACGGCCACATCCGGCACGATGCGCACGTTGCGATCGCCCACGATTTGCATCAATTGCATGACCGTGTAGCCCTGCGCACCCAACGACTCCACCCCGGCGCGATACGCCGCCGCCTTGGCCTGGCCGGTGGCGCGAATGGCTTCGGCTTCGCCCATCGCGCGCAGCCGGGTCGATTCCGCCTCGCCCGCCGCGTGTTTGACACTGGCGCTGGCGGTCAATTCGGCGATGTTGACGCCTTGTTCGGCGCCGACCACCTGCTGCTGGATGTTCGCCAGCGAGGTCTGCCTCACCAATTGCTGCCGCTGAATCTGCGCCGCTTCCTGCACCTCGTAGGTCTTGCGCTGCTCTTCCGCAATCTTGCGCTCGGTCTGCGTTTGCATCAATTCCGCCGGCGGATTGATGTCCCCGATCAGCGTGTCAATCGCCTGCACGTCGTAGGCGCCCAGGGCGGCGCGAATATGTCCGGCCGCCTCAAGCTGCCGCTGGCTGCGCGCGCTCAGGAAATCGAGCACTGTGTAATCCTGCGCCGAATTGCGGAAGTAATTTCCCACAATCGGCTGCAGGACGTGATCGACCAGATTCTGCATCGACCCGACGCGCGAGATCACCTTGGGCGCATCCAACGCGCCGACGTGGATGATTTGCGACACATCCAGGTTGAAGCCGAATCCATCCTTGGAACGCACCGTGATGGACGACAACTTGGAGTCGTAATTGTGCGCTTCGATGCGCGCGGCCCAGTTCAACACAATGTTGGTCGTGGGCACCAATTCGACTTTCATCACCCGCGTATTAATCGGATGCTTGCCGGGATAGAGCGGCGTCACCCAGACGCCCTTATGTCCGACAGCCACCAGATCGCCGTGCTTGAACTCCAGCCCGCTCACGTCCTCGTGCGCCATGCCAACGAACGAGATCACCACGCCGACGTAACCAATGGGTATCTGCACCATCGGCACTTGCTCGACCTGGGCAAACCACGGGTTGAGGTTCCAGGTGCCGGACAACAGGACTTGCTCCTGCAAACCGCGCCTGCCGCCCCCATTCAGGAACGCCTGCGCGTTCTGGAAGTTCTCGTGGCCCGGAATGACCGGCCCGGCAATTTCTCCCGCTTCAATGGGCCGCCCATCCATCGTCGTGACAATGCCGACGCGGTCCGACTCGACCTGTTGCAGTTGCAATTGCGCGGGCACCATGCCGTGTTTGGACGCCACCCCACCGGTGATCACGTTGAACAGCGCGGTGTTGATGCGATACGCGCCGGCGGTCAGGATGCCCAATTGGCGCCCCTTCTCGCCGCCGTTGCGCAGGAACTTGCGCGCGTCCTGGAAATTGTCGCAATCGACGATTTTTCCAAGTAGGCGTTCGGACGGAATGGATGCCCCGTCGGCGGCCAGTACCAGCGCGATTTCGCCCTGGGGCACGATGGCCGCCTGCACCTTGATGATGCGGTACTGCCAGCGCCAGAATCCGAAGTGCAATCCGGGCGCGAGCGTCTCGGCCTGATAGCCAGCCTCGCCGTCAAGGGCGATCAACCGGCCCGGCGCCAGCGCGCGCGAACCGAATCGTTTGACGACAATGCCCACTTGCAGTTCGCGAATATGAACCGCTCCCAGCGCCATAGGCGTGCAGATGAGCAGCAGAAGAGCCACAATAATCAATGATGTAAGAACTGTTGTCATAACCAACTCCGATGTGGTTGCAGCGCGCGACGGCTTTTGACCGCGCGACGGGGCAACGCCGTTGCGATTGGGGGACCGTGGGTATCCCGCACCAGCGGGGCCAAGAGGGTCGCCCTTCCAGATGCCGACGAGGTTAGCTGACGGGCTGGGTCCTGAAAGTGACCTCGGCGGAAAACTCCGCCGTTCGCCCCGCCCCCGGAGAACAATCATCCGAGGAATTGGGTCCCCCGCGCTGGCTTGCAGGAAGGCAAGCCAACTTAGGCTGCATTACAACTACACGTTCGCACGTTGCGGCGCATTGTCAAACGCCGCGTCCGCAACTCATTGAGGCGCAAGGAGAACCCTCGGCTTCTGGACCGGACCCTTGCGGATTCATTGTGATGCGGGTATGGTTCAACCATGAGCGAGCGCATCGAAATCAATCCGCGTGTATGTGGCGGTCAGCCCTTGATCAAAGGCACACGAATTCCTGTGGCCAGCATCTTGGAACAACTGTCCGACGACGAATCTTGGGATGCGTTGCTCTGCGGCTACCCGGAACTAACCCGGAGGGATATTCAGGCGGCGCTGGAGTACGCCCGGCATTAACAAGTTGATTATTGTCTCGTTGAACCGCGTGCGCTGGATTCAAACGAAAGACGAATGAAATAGCCGTCGGTGAAGATCTCCCAATAACAGGCCGCCGCAAGATTCGGCTGGATTTAAAAACCATCTTTGTCCAACGTCAGTTCGTGATCGGCTATCTGCTGCTTATCCCAATAAATTTTCTCGTCGCTGGGGTCCTTACGTTCTGCCTTAACTGGCTGACGGCGATTCCTTGGCGAAAGGCGTCATCGGCCCATTGGACAGAACGAGCACGAATGCTTTGGCCTGAGCGGGCTGCGGGTGCGACAAACATTTTGCTGATTCCTGTATTACTTTCGTTTGTGGAAGTGGCAGCCGGGCTGGAGTCTTGGGCGGGTGCTATCATCCCGGCGGTCGCGGGTTTCCTGGGAGCGATCCTGGCCTCGTTTCCGTTCGACCGGGAAATTTTTCCACGGTTTACTTTTCGCGCCTGGCGGCGGCTGGTCACTTTGTTGTGGACACTTCGCGCCGGATTTCTGGGTGTCGTGTTTGCCTGCGCCCTCCTGATGCCGGAGAAGCCAGGGGTTGGGATGGCGGTCATTGCCGGCGGCTTGTTGTTATTTATTTTCGCGTTGAATTTTGGGTTGTACCTGCGGTTTCTTCGTGGGATGGGGGTGCTGCGTTTTCCGGACGAGCGGCTGCGAAAGATTGTTGCGGGTACGGTCACGCGCATGGGGGTTCGCGAGCCGGGCACATGGCTGCTGGACGTGCCGCTGGCTCTTGCTTTCGCAATGCCGACCACGGGGGAACTGATGTTCAGTTCGCGTTTGTTGGAGATTTCATCGGATGAGGAAATCTCCGCCATTTGCGCGCACGAACTGGCGCACTTGAAGGAATCCAAGTGCGTCCTGGCCGGGCGCTTAGCCGGTTCCATGACTCTCTACCCTCTGATCTTCATGCGGCCAGCGGCGAGTGTTGGCCCTGAAGCAATGTTTGCGATGGGCGCATTGGTTTGGCTTGCGGCGCTTTTTACGCGAAAACTTTCGAGGCGGATGGAAACGCGGGCTGATAAAATTGCAACGGACAACCAAGGGGAAGAAGGCGTTTACGCGCGTGCCTTGGAAAAAATCTATTGCGACAGCCTCATACCGGCAGTCAACGCAAGCAACGCCAAAACACACCCGCACCTTTACGACCGGATGCTGGCGGCTGGAATTCAGCCCGATTACCCCCGTCCAGCCAAGCCCAAGAGAATGGCCGAGCTTTCCTTTTTGATCTACCTGGCATTCGGGATTCTGATTGTGCTTGCGTTGGCCTATCGGTCAAGCAACTGAATTTACCACTCCCCATCTTTCAAAAAATCCGCGGCGCGATACATGTAAAGGGCGGCGGTCGTGCGATGCGGACTCCACTTTTTGCCAAACGTTTCCAATTGTTCCGGTTTCGGCATTTTGCGTTTGCTGTACGCGATTTGGAATCCCTTCCGAACCCCGAAATCGTGGACCGGCAAAACATCCGGCCTCCCGAGATTGAACATGAGGAACATTTCCGCCGTCCACCGACCCACCCCTTTTATTTCTGTCAACTGTTTGACAATTTCCGCATCCGTCATGGTCTTGCATTGATCCATGGTCGGGATGAAGCCGCTCAGCGCCCTTTCGGCAACATCCAGAGCGTAGCTTGCCTTGGCTCTGGAGAAACCGGCCGAGCGCATTTTTTCCAAATCCATTTTGAGAACCTGCTCCGGGGTGGGAAATTCACCATCTCCGAACAAGGCCTGAAACCGCTTCAAAATGGTTTTGGCGGCGGTCCCGTTGAGTTGCTGGTGGGCGATGGCGTGAATGAGTGATTGAAACGGCGGGACGCGCCGTGCCTTGAGATGGACATGCCCGAATTTTTCAATGAGCCGCTCCAGAACCGGGTCCACGGCTTTGAGATGGTCATGCGCCTTTCGTTTCATGTGCAGGCACACATTCAGATTCTTTTCCGACGAGGTCAAGGTAATTTGAAGCAAACCAGGGAAAAGCCAGCCTTCAAAGTGAGTTGTTGCTCTTGCCAATCCATGATCCTTCGGATTATCGTTTCCCGGTCGAAGTTTTGGTCTCGTTTATGGCGATCAAATCCACCATCGAATTGTGTCCGGCGCAACAAGGCGGGCTGGACTCGCTGCTCAAGGGTTTGCAGATCGGCTCCATTTTCCGCTTCTCGGGGGGAGTTGGACGCGGGAAAACCACCGTGTTGAAGCATCTGCACAAGCAGACGGGCGGCGCCTTTCTTGGCATGAGGGATTTTGCGGCGGCGGCCAGCCTCAAACATCCGATGGCCCTGGAGGAGACGCTCTACAATCTGGTCCTGGATGCCCTGGAAAATCACCCGGTGGTGATCCTCGACGATTTGCACCTGCTGGACCTGTCTGCCGGCGGCTGCGCTTTTTATCCGCGCTCCGGGTATTTGAATTCCGTGATCATGGGGCTATGCACTTACACGCTCGAATCCAACCGCAAGCTGATTTTCAGCACCACGGGGCATTTGGTCGAGGCGGCGGAACAACGAAGTTATTCCTTCGGCATTGACCGATTCAAGGTTGAGGATTACGCCGCGCTGGTCCATATCTGGCTGGGAAAAAAGGCGGATCAGGTGGATTTCGCGAAGATTTTTCGCTTCGCGCCCAAACTGAACGCGCACCAGCTCAAGGCCGCCTGCAAGTGGCTCGCCGGCCATCCCTCGCTGAATACGGATGTCTTCGTTGATTATCTTCGCTCTCAACGGCTGGCCAGCAACGTGAACCTGGAGGAAGTTCAGGCGGTGGATCTGAAGGATCTCAAGGGCGTCGATGACGTTTTGCGGCATCTGGAAATCAACATTGTTCTGCCGTTGGAGAACGACGCGCTGGCCCATGAATTCAAACTCCGGTCCAAGCGCGGTGTGCTGCTCTACGGCCCGCCGGGCACCGGCAAGACGACGGTGGGCCGGGCCATGGCGCACCGGCTCAAGAGCAAGTTCTTTCTCATTGACGGGACATTCATCGCCGGCACGCGGAATTTCTACCAACGCATCCAGCAGGTCTTTGAAACGGCCAAGGACAACGCCCCCGCCATCATCTTTATTGACGATGCGGATGCGATTTTTGAGGACAGTCAAGAGCACGGCCTTTACCGCTACTTGCTGACAATGCTGGACGGATTGGAGAGCGAAAGCGCCGGGCGCGTCTGCGTCATGATGACGGCCATGAACGTGGCCAGCCTGCCCGCGGCGTTGATCCGATCCGGCCGCGTGGAATTATGGCTGGAGATGAAACTGCCCGGCGTGGAAGCCCGCGCCCAGATACTCACGCGCCATATCGCGGCGCTGCCCGCTGAAATGCAGAAAGCGGACGTGGCGGCCTTGCTCCCGGCGACCGAAGGTTTCACGGGCGCCGATCTCAAGCGTTTGATGGAGGATGGCAAAGCCCTCTACGCATACGACAAGGTCAAGCTTTTGGAGATGAAAGAGCCAACCGCCTACTTCCTCAAAGCGGTGGAAGGCGTGCGCGAGAACAAGCAACGATTCGCCGAGGCGGAAGCCCAAGCCATGCTCAAACCCAAGCCCGGCCGGGCAGGCATGGCCCATTTTTTCATGCAGCAATTCTCCGCGAACGAGGGGGGTGATGAGTGAGATCGTGCGTTTCATCTTTAGATTGGTCAAAATAGCGCTCTGCGGCGAGCGTTAGGCGCCTTCATCCAAGGAACAGGTCGGAAGACACGCGGAAGCGCCGCGCCAGAATTCCAACATGATTGAGAGTCAATTTGCGTTCGCCGCGCAGAATCACCGCGCCCAGGTTGCGGCTGCCGCCCAATAGGCGCGAGAGATCTGCCGCGCTCATGTCGTGGGCATCCAACATGTGTTGTAATGCCTGCAACGCGTTCACTTTGGGCGCGGCCACATGTTCATCTTCATAGTCCTCAATCAAACGGCAAAGCAGGTCAAAGTAGTCCTCCTGATCTGCCGTCAGTTCGTACCCAGCCATCGCGGCCGTGATTTCCGTCACGTTTTGTAGCTCCGCCTTGTCGTGAATGGGACGAGGCGTGAGAATCCGGCATAGTCCGGAGTAATCTTTTGGAATTACGGCGAAACGAGAAGTTGATGTCGACTTCATCCCAGGAAATTATCAGCCGACACGCCGAAGCGTTTGACGAGCCTTCGCACGTGCTTGAGCCTCAACTCGCGTTCGCCGCGTAGAATCGTCGCAGTCAAGCTGCGGCTGCCACCCAAAATAGCCGACAGGTCCGCCGGACTCAGGCAGTGTTGCGCCATGAGTCGTTTGAGCATATCCGCGGCCGTGAATCTTGGTTTCTTGAATAGCTTTGCGTCATACTCTTCGATGAGCAGGCAAAGGAGGTCAAAATAATCTGCTTGGTCGCCGCTAAATTCTTCGTGCCGCGCGGCCATGGCGTCGGTCACTTCCGCAACCTTGGCGTGCTCCAGGTCATCGTGAATCGGGCGCGGCAGCAACAAACGACAAAGGGCCGCATAGTTCTTCGGCAAATCTTCAAAGAGGAGCCGTGTTGGTTTGTTCATAAATTGTCCTTCCTATGCAAGAAATCCAAATCCACCGATGCCTCGGTTCGACGACCGCTGGCAGAATTCAGCACGACGGCTTTATTCCCGGCTTGGGCCTCAATCGATACCACTCGATTAAAACCCGCCGGTATCCTGGCGACTCCCATGATATAATTGACTGCCAACGGCTTCCTTGGATCAAGGCGCAGGCAAGTGGGAATTCCTTTCATCGAAAGGGTGTTCTTGCCGGCCGATTCAGCCAGGCCGAAATGAAAAAAAGAGGTGACTTCTTCCAAGCCCATCACGTGGACATGACGGCCATTCCAAGGCGGATAATGCCGTCCGCCATTGGAAATCCAAAAAATCGTCTCCCGCAGCACGCGAGGATCCTTGAGCGCGAACCAAACGAACCGCTCTTTGGGAAAAGCCACCGCGGTCCAGGCGAATGGAACGTTGTCATCGCTCACCAGCATCACCAAATCTTCGTAGCCTCCACGCGCCGGGTAACGGCTCAAATCCGCCTTATCGCCGTTCGACATCGGGACCGCTTCGAGGGAATCGAACTCCGCCCCCGCTTTCAGGCAGGAGTATCCTCCTTGCTCCGCCGATTCGAATGCCAGCGGAAAAACCTGCCCCTGCAGGAAGTGGCTGGTGGAAAGAATGCCGCTGCCCGGCGCATCGGGGAATTTGAGCATCGCGTGATGTCCCAGGTTCATGGGTCCGCTCATCCCTGAAACCAGATGTTGGCTATAGAGTATGTTCTGTCCTTCGATCAAAAGTATTTTCTTGTCAACTCGTCCAGGCCGGATTTTGGTTTGCAGGCTCAGGTGCAGGCATGCCCCATCCGGGCGGTTTTCCAAAGACTCGAAATGCCAGCGGGCATTGGCCGTTTCGCCATGGACTGGATGCTTCTCGCCTCGAAAGGCTTTAGCATTGCCGCCGAAGGGCAGACAAAAAAAATCGCCGCGCAGCACCTGGATGATCGGCGGCAGCGGCGGATCAAAAGCCTCCTCCGCCCAAGGCGCCACCGCAAATGGTTTGATCTTCCGGCCGTTTCGGTCAAACGTGACCGGACCCAATTGTCCGCCTTGCTCAGTCACGAATGCCTCCACTTGACTGGAAGCAAGCCGCCAGGAGGGTTGGCCGCAAATCATCTGCTTGGCGCTTGGATTTTTGGATTTGGATGTCATGGCCGCAGTTTAGCAAAGGCAGACTGGGAGGCAAATCGGAAATTTCCAATGTTGCGCAAACACAAATATTTGGGACAATCTGAATCACATGGTTTCATTCTTGGCCATAGTCAGGCGGGCCATCGCGTGCTGCGCGATGGGATCGTGCTCCGCCAACCTCCTGGCGCAAACTCAGGCGCCGCAATTCAGGGTGGCGGCATTTTACACTGGCCGGAACGATCAAGCCCATATCAGTTTCGTGCGCGAAGCCAACCGCTGGTTTCCCTTAATGGCGGCCAAATACAATTTCACCTACGAACCGACCACCAATTGGAGTCAAATGAATGCGGCGTTTCTTGCGCGGTTTCAGGTGGTTCTTTTTCTGGATACGAGGCCGGATGATCCGGCTCAGCGCAAGGCTTTTGAAGATTATATGGAGCACGGCGGCGCGTGGATGGGATTTCATTTTGCCGCGTTCGCCTTGACCCCTTCGGATTATCCGCAAAACTGGAACTGGTATCATGTGAAGTTTCTGGGTGCGGGCGAATACGTGAGCAACACGTGGCGGCCCACCTCGGCGGTGTTGCGGGTGGAGGACGCCCATCATCCGGCCACCCGGAATCTGCCGCAAACTTTTCAATCCGCGCCCAACGAGTGGTATCGCTGGAAAAATGATTTGCGCTCCAACCCCGATATCAAAGTGCTTCTCTCCGTTGATCCCTCCAGTTTCCCGTTGGGGACCGGACCGAAGCCCTACGAAATCTGGCACAGCGGCGATTACCCGGTGGTGTGGACCAACCAAAAATACAAAATGATTTATCTAAACATGGGCCATAACGACATGGATTACGAGCACAAGACTCACAAGGAATTGTCCTTCACCTTCGACAACAAAACGCAGAACCAGCTTATTTTGGATGGCCTTTTGTGGTTGGGCGGCGCGAATTCTAAATGACGAAGGGCAGGAGGGCCTTCACGCGTTTTCGGTATGAAGGATAATCGCCCGGAAAATGCCGCTGCATGAGCGACTCCTCTTGTTTGAGTTTGATCCCCAAGCCGACGCACATGAATACAAACCCAAGCCACGTATGAAGTTGTCCGCCCGCAATGGCCGTGCCCAGGCACATCGAAAGGAGGCCCGTATAAATGGGATGGCGCGCAAAGCGATACGGCCCGGTTTGGACAAGTTCGTGTCCCTGTTTGAAAGTGATTTGGTTGCTCCAATTGCCAGCCAGAGTCCGCCGTGCCCAAATCGTCACGAACAATCCGAGAGAGCAAATGGCCACGCCAATAGCCGCCGCCAATTCTGTGCGAGGGGTCAGAGCCATGCCCAACGGAAAGCGCGAGTACGGAAACCCGAGCAGAATGCCGCAAAGCATCAGGGGCAACCGGTACGCGAAGCTCGCACTGCGGCTTTGCTTTTCCGCCGCCGGCTTCACGCCGCGCGCCTGGACGATCCAATAGACCAGGAACGTGATCCAAAACAAGGGGATTATAGAAATCAAAACCGTCGTCATAATTTTTCTTTCCCGTCAGCCCCTGTCCTCCAATTTCAAGGCCTGCTTCATGCGCGAGGAAAGGATTTTGCTGCTGGGCACGTACGTGGCGGCGAATTGCCGGCGGTAATCGGCAAAGGTTCCCGCCGCCAGGTGAGCCCGGATTTCCCGCATCACTTCCAGGTAAAAATGCGAGTTATGCACGCTGAGCATGCGCAGGCCCAAAATCTCGTTGACGTTCAGCAAATGCCGCAGGTAGGCGCGCGTGAAGTTTTTGCAGGCGAAACAGGCGCACCCTTCTTCGATCGGGTTGAAATTCGCCTTGACGGCCCCTCCTTTAATATTGACCGTGCCGCGCCGGGTGAAGGCCGTGCCGTTGCGGGCCACGCGCGTCGGCAGAACGCAGTCAAACATATCCACGCCCCGCGCGACCAACTCCACCAATTGCGCGGGCGTGCCCAGGCCCATGGCGTAGCGTGGCAGGCGCTCCGGCAGGAAAGGCTCGGTCAATTCGACCGCCTTCATCATTTCGTGCTCCGGTTCCCCCACGCTTACGCCGCCGATGGCGTAACCATCGAAATCCATCGCGGCCAATTCCCGCGCGCAACGTTCGCGCAAAGCCGCGTTGATGCCTCCTTGCACGATGCCAAAGACCACTTGCCCGGCGGCGCGCGGCTGTGCCCGGCATTCCCGTGCCCAAGCCAGCGTGCGTTCGACGGCTCCCAGAGCGTCTTTTGGCGTCGCATCGTGCGGCGGACATTCGTCAAAAACCATGGCGATATCCGAGCCGAGCACGCGTTGAATCGCCATAGCTTCCTTGGGGCCGAGAAAGAGCGGCGAGCCGTCCAAGTGCGAACGAAACTCGACGCCGTGCTCGCGGATTTTGCGGATTTTGGCCAGGCTGAAAACCTGGAATCCGCCGCTGTCGGTCAGAATCGGCCACGGCCAATTCATAAAGCGATGCAATCCGCCCGCAGCCTGAATGATTTCCGATCCGGGCCGGATGTTCAGATGGTAGGTATTGCCCAGGAGGATTTGGGTGCCCATCTCGCGCAATTCGCGCGGGTCGAGCGCCTTCACGCTGGCCTGCGTGCCGACCGGCATGAACACCGGTGTGTCAATCACACCCCGCGTTGTCGTCAACCGCCCCAGCCGCGCGCGCGAGGAGGAATCGGTTTGCAATAATTCAAACATGTCCCTGGTGAATTTCGACAAACTGCTGGGGAAGTCCATTCAAAAAGCGTCAATTATCGTTCATAAAACTTGTGAAACCCTTTCGATTCATACACTTCGATTTTGTCCCCCGGTTTTCGCACAATTCGCACGGCGGCGCGCGGCGTTCTGGCGAGGAATGCCAGCGCGTCTTTTGGGTTGAGCACGCTCATCACTTTCGTTAACCCATCCGCCATGAAGTCATCCGATGCGATCACCGTGACCAGGCTGTGATCGGTCAGTCCGACGCCCGTGCGCGGATCCACAATATGCGAGTAACGGATTCCGTTGATCTCAAGCCGCTGGAATAAATCGCCCGAGGTGGAAATGCCCGCCTGCGACAACACCACAAAGCGCGCCGGCGGCGCGTTGCTGGCGTCCAGCGGCGGCAATTCGATGCGCCAACCTGCGGCCCCCGGCGGCGGGCCGCTGACGCCGATGTCGCCTCCACCGGAAACCAACGCACTGGCCACGCCGAGACGTCCCAAGGTCTTAAGCGCCTGATCGACCCCATAGCCCTTGGCAATTCCGCCCAAATCCAGCCGCATGTCCGGCACCAGCAGTTTGACAGTGTGGTGGGCTGGGTCCAAATGCATTTTGGTGTAGCCGACGGCCAGCCTGGCCTTGGCCAGCCGGGCGGGGTCGGGCAGTTTTCCTTGTGTGCGCGCGTAACGCCAAAGATTGACATAAGGGCCGACGGTCACATCGAAGGCGCCGTGGCTGCTTTGGGCCAGGGCTTGCGCGCGTTCCAACACGACCCAAAGATCGGGACTGACTGGCACCGCCTGCTCTTGACCGGAAGTTCGCGAAAGCCGGCTCAATTCGCTGTCGGAATCGTAATCGGTCATGATGTCGTTGAGTTGCTTGATCCGCTGGAAAGCGGCCGCCGCCGCGCGGTCGGCGGCGACTTGCGAAGGAGCGTAAAGGACGATGCGGAAAGGCACACCCATTTCCGTTTGGTGAAATTCATACCGGCCCGGCGGCGAAACGGTTTGCGGAGGCGAAACGCAGGAGGCAAGCAGCAATGCCAAAATGAACGCAAGAGACGAGCAGAAACGACCAAACGCAAGTTGGGAGACGTTCAGCACATCAACAAGCGGCCGCAGAGCAAACCTCGTCACACCATTGCCTGACTCTCTGCTCGATCTGGTCCCGCACTTGGCGCGTCTTGACCAGCTTTTCTTTGTAGTTCCCAGGAAAAATTGAAGGGTCGGGAAAGCTCCAGTGCAGGCGCGTGGTCCTGCCGGGGAAAATCGGGCACCTCTCCGCACTTGATTCGTCGCAAACCGTGATGACACTGGAAAATTGCGCGCCGGATTTGAGAATATCCAATACCGCTTTGGTTTGATGGCCGGAAATGTCTATCCCGACCTCGTGCATTGCTTCGATGGCCAGCGGATTGAGTTTGCCGGGTTCCAGACCGGCGCTGTGCGCTTCAAATTCCTGGCCGCAAAATTGATTCAGGAACGCCTCCGCCATCTGGCTGCGGGCGCTATTATGGATGCAGATGAACAGAACTTTTCTTTTCATATTGCAGATTGAGTTTTCATGCAGCAACCATGCTCGCGCACACAGCGGCATGCCAGCATGGCCGCGCACGCGCCCAACGGCGGCGCGACCGCGTAAATCCACAAGTGCTCAATATGCCCGGAGAGCAGCGCGGGAGCCAGGGAGCGGGCGGGATTCATGGACGCGCCGCAAATCGGCCCCGCGAACATGGCTTCCAGCGTGATGACTGCGCCGACGGCAATGCCCGCAGTGATGCCCTTTTCCTTGGCGCCGATCGAGACATTTAGAATTGTCAGCATCAGCAAGAATGACAGGACACCTTCAAGAATAAATGATTGCCAGTCCGAACCGGCGGGCAACGTCGCACCGAGCAATCTATTCTCTGGAAATAACAAACGCAGAAGGGCGCTGGCGAGCATCGCGCCGGTAATTTGGCTGCCAACATAGGGAAGAACGTCCCGGCCAGGCAATCGGCGGGCCGCCCAAAAGCCAATCGTCACCGCCGGATTCAAATGCGCGCCTGAAATATCGCCAAGCGTGTAAATCATCGCCAGGACCATCAGCCCGAAGGTCAGAGCGATCCCAACATGCGTAATCGCGCCGGCACTGACCTCGTCGATGATGATCGCGCCCGTGCCAGCGAACACGAGGGCAAACGTCCCAATGATTTCAGCGTAGCATCTTTTCAACACAGAACACCTTGCCCGTTTCACCCCTTGGCCACAACGCAAAACTTTCGTCGGCATTTGCCTCGCAAAAATTTTGTTTTGCGATCCGGCTGGAACGGCGTATAATTATTCCGCTTTAGACCATGAAGACTGTGGATAAACAATAAATTGATTCTTTTTAATGTCCTTACGCAACCAGCTAGAAACATCAGGCTCATGGCTGTTTAGGTATCGGAGTTATCTTCCGCTGGCTATATTGCCTATTTTTATTATTTGCCTCGCCTCCTCCAAATACCTGGGTCGAAGCCACGCCTTTAACGAATATTGGCAAATGTTTTGCATGGCCTTATCGTTTTCCGGTTTGTTTTTAAGAGTGATCATTGTGGGCCACGCTCCTCTCGGAACGTCCGGCCGCAATACCCGCGAGCAGGTGGCCCATTCCTTGACCACCACGGGATTGTATTCGGTGGTGCGGCATCCGCTTTACCTGGCCAATTATATCATCATGATCGGTTTCACGATGGAATTTCACATCTGGTGGCTTGTGCTGTTGACCACCACCTTTTATGCGCTGTATTACGAACGCATCATGCTGGCCGAAGAAGCATTTCTGCGCGTCCGCTTTGGAGAGGAATTTGAAGAATGGGCCGCGGTGACGCCCGCCTTTATTCCGAAGTGGCACGGGTGGAAACCCTTCAAGGTCCCATTCTGCTGGCGGACGGTTTTGCAACGAGAGTACAACGCATTTTTCTTGATTATTGCGGTGTTTTTTCTGCTCGACTCCATCGGCGATTCCGTTGTCGAAGGACGATTCAAGATTGATCCAGGTTGGTTCGGCATCTTCATTGGCGGGTTTATTATTTTCGCCACCTTGCGCACCCTTAAGAAACGCACGCATTTGCTGACGGTCGAAGGGAGATAAAGGCGTAACTGGCGAACAAATCTAATCGCCGATTAAATAGAATCCAAAAATAATAAGTCCCCCAGAGACAACTCCCGCCAAGAGTGTCTTAATCAATTGGCTGACGGTTATCTTGATCCCTTGTCCGCCGTTGCTCTGCGCGAACAACCAGCCGAAGAAGGCGAATAGGCCCAGGATTATTACGCTATGAGAAATCCAATGATGGCCCGTGAGTTTTTGCATCCCAGCCATGACGGCGGGCATTTTTTCCTTTGCGACCACGAGCAGGCCATTGGCCACGCAGGCCAGAGCCAGGGAAAGCCCGAACGAAATGGTGTATCTTGACACGCTGGTGCTTTCCATGTTACCTCGACAATAATCCTGCTTTGACCCCCATGGCGATGATGGCGCCTTCACCCTCCATCAGCAGCGCCAGCAGTGCTACCATGCCGGCCGCCCAAAGCACCACCCGCCGCGCCTCCTTGCCGCCCGACAAAGAGCTGGCGGCAATGGGCAGATAGGTGGCCAGCATCAACAGCACGATGACCAGATGCTCCTTTGTTTCCATGAAGAAACTGTGGGCGAAGGGCCAAGGTCCCTTCAAAATAATGGCCTTGTCGGACTTGTAATAGACGACATACCAGTAACCGCCTGCCAAAAAAGCGAGCCACATGAAGGTCGCTGCGGCACAACTCATCTTTTGGATCCGGCCTTGATTGGCTTCGGAGATGTTCAACACATCCACAAAAACCCAAACGGTGGTGACAAGGCACGCCACGCCAAAAAGAACATGAGCCATCAAAGGAACTTCGTTCACAATTGCATTCTGGCTTCGATACTTGCTAATATCAACAGAATGCAGGATATGAGCAACGCCATCAAAATCATCTCCCTGGCCGTGGGCCTGAATTTGGTATTGACGCCGCGCGCGCCGGCAGGACCTCCATTCGTCACCGACGATCCGCAGCCAGTGGATTACCAGCATTGGGAGTTTTATGTCGCTTCGATGCACTCAAAACTCGGAGGCGACTGGTCCGGCACAGCCCCTCATTTTGAACTCAACTATGGAGCTGTTCCAGATTTGCAACTCCATCTCATTGCGCCCCTGGCCTATGATTCGCCGCCGGTGGGCGCAGGGCATTACGGGCCAGGCGATGTTGAACTGGGCGCAAAATTCCGGTTCATCCGGGAAACCAACGGGCGGCCCCAGGTGGGAGTTTTTCCGCTGCTTGAAGTGCCATCCGGCAGCGAACGGGACAATCTCGGTAATGGTCATTGCCAGGCCTTTCTCCCGTTATGGATGCAGAAGAGTTGGGGTTCGTGGACGGCCTACGGCGGGGCCGGCTACGGCCTTAATTCGTTTTCCGGCGCTGGCGATTGGGGTTTTGGCGGAGCGGTGCTGCAAAAGCAGGTTTTGACCAATGTGCTCATTGGCGTAGAGGTCTATCACCAGACTGCGTATCAAACAGATTTTCCCAATCTGGGAACTGCTTTTAATGTCGGCACGGTGATTGATTTCAATGACCATCACCATTTGCTCTTCTCGGTGGGCCGATCCATTGAAGGCCCGGTGAAATTTCAATGCTACGTTGCCTATCAACTTACTTTTGACAACAGCCTGCTGCATTTTTGGGGCAACGGCCACCCGAATGGCGCGCCGTGAGACCGGCAGGCACTTACCCGGTTTCTTTCAATTCCCTCAAGATTTCCAGACGTGTCGTTTCAGAACTGAGGCCAAAATTTCTCAGGACACGTCCAGCCACGCCGTCGCCTTCCTGGAGCAATCCCAGGAAAATAAATTCCGCGCCGACGCAAGCTTGGTTACAGGCTTTGGCTTCCTTGGCGGCCAGCCGCAGAGACTTCTTGACACGGGGAGTGTAAGGAAGATGGCCCGTTGCTTTTTCGGATGGAAAAGTGCTGACCCACTCCTCGATTCGTTTCCTGAGACCAATGCGATCCACATTCATTTTTCGCAATAAGCTCGGCACAATCCCCTTTTCCATCGTGAGCAAGGCCAGCAAGACATGCTCCGTGCCGATAAAATTGTGATTGAGACGAGGGGCTTCGATTCGGGCCAGTTCCAAAGTTTGTCGGGCGCCGGCGGTAAAAGTATCCAAGGACGGCGATGGAACAACGGCCCAAACAAAAATGCGCTTCAGCTTCCTGAGCAGAGGCCATCCATTTCCGCCGACTTTTGCGAATTCCCGCTTGAGGGAGCCGACTTGGCCGAGGCGCTGGACGGCAGCCCCAAAAGCCTGCTCCGCGCTTAATCCCGAAGACATCTGGCGCGCCAGGTCTTCGCGCAAATGAGCTTCTAGTTCATCGAGCACTTCGAGCGTTTTGATGCCGTTGGTGAGCATCTGCCGCCGCCACTCCGCAATGGATTGTTCCATGTCAAACATACTGCTCTTTCTCTTTGTCCACTTTCCACAACCCGTAAAGGCCAAGAACGGTTCCGCCCACCAACGCGGGCAGAAGCGCCCAGTTCAAAAGCCGGGTCAGAAGAAGTCCGGCCTCCGGTCGATACCGCCGGGCCAGGAGCGTGGCGACTATCGCTACCGTGTAGGCGAAATTAATGGCCGTCATCCAAGGAATGGACCACGCGGGCATGTGTCCCAAAGACCATCCCACGGTTTGTTGCCAGTAAAAAAGGCCAATAGTCGTCAGGCCATTGACAACCCCGAATATGGTGAGAACCGCGCAATACAATCTGTTGTGATCAATCATTTGATTTCCTTTTGTTTTGGCTGCCTTGGCAAATTCCTTTGTAAGCGCCCGGGCTGGTCCGATTTTCTGAGCGGCGGAATTGAAAGCGTCCTGTTCGTTCGATCCAGCTTTCCTTTGTTGCTCGATTTCCGCGCGCAGATGACTCTCCAGTTCCTCCAGCGGCACGGGAGTTTTGATTCCGGCCGCGATCATCTGCCGCCGCCAGTCCGCGATGGATTGTTCGAGGTTAAACATTTTGTCCTTTCCATAGACCGCTCAGAACCGAATTGAGCGCGGTCCATTGTTCGCGTTTTTCCTTAAGCGCCTGTTGGCCGTCCTTTTTGATCGAGTAATATTTGCGTTTGCGTCCGTTCTCCATCTCCACCCATCGCGCCTTGATCCAGCCGTTGGCCTCCATCCGATGCAACACCGGGTAAAGCATCCCATCCGTCCACTCGATCTTGTCCCCGGAGAGCCGCTTAACCTCCTGAATCAGTTCATATCCATAGCTTTCACCCTTGGAAAGGATGGAGAGGACCAGGGGTTCGGTTGAAGCGGCCACAAGTTCTTTTTCAATCATGCCGCCAACATACATTGCCACGCTATGTATGTCAAGTGGCTTCATCTTTCTTACTTCCGCGTGCTGGCGTCCGCCCCTGTTTTGACGTAAAGTGCCGCCGTGACGTTGACTGATCAAATGACCAGATTGGCCCGAGAGGCCAAGGAAGCGTCGCGTCCATTGGCGCAGTTGACTACGGCGCAAAAGAATGGCTGTTTGCTGGCCATGGCCGATGCCATCGAGGCCAACGGCAAGGCGATTCAAATAGCCAATGCCTCTGATATGGAACAGGCGGCCAACACGGGGCTTTCCCATGCCATGCTGGACCGCTTGAAACTGGACGATAAACGCATCGCCGGCATGGCCGGGGGTTTGCGCGAAGTCGCGGCGCTGCCGGACCCGGTGGGACGCGTGTTGGATGATCGCACCCGGCCCAATGGCCTGCGTTTGCAGAAAATTTCCACCCCCATCGGCGTGGTCGTGATCATTTACGAGTCGCGCCCCAACGTCACGGCGGACGCAGCCGGCCTTTGTTTCAAGTCCGGCAACGCCACTATTCTGCGCGGCGGACGAGAGGCGCTGCATTCCAATCAGGCCATCGCGGAGACCATGCTGAGCGCCGCCGTCCGCCAATGGCCCGAATTTCCCCGGCACGCCATCCAAGTTGTCCCAACCACGGAGCGCGAGGCCATCAATATATTGTTATCGTTGACGCAATACGTCGATGTCTGTATGCCGCGCGGGGGCGAAGGATTGATTCGCGCGGTCACGGAATGCTCCAAGGTTCCGGTCATCAAACATTACAAAGGCGTCTGCCACGTTTATGTCGATGCCGGCGCAGACTTGAAAATGGCGGAGGAAATTGCCTTCAATGCCAAATGTCAAAGGGCCGCCGTTTGCAACGCGATGGAAACGCTGCTGGTCGATCAAGCCGTCGCGGCGGCGTTCCTGCCGGCCATCGGGCGGCGATTGAATGAGAAAAAAGTGGAATTGCGGGCGGACGAAACTGCGCGCAAAATTCTCGAATCGAGCCTGCCGCATTCCGCCAGCGTCATCAAAGCCGTCGCGGAACAGGATTATTTCACCGAGTACAACGACTATATTTTGAACGTGCGAGTGGTGGATGGCCTCGGCCAGGCCATCGATCACATCAATTACTATGGCTCGGCCCATTCCGACAGCATCGTCACGCGTGATGAAGGGCGGGCGCGGGAGTTTTTGGCGCGCGTGGATTCCGCGGCGGTGTATTGGAACGCCTCCACGCGTTTCACCGACGGCGCAGAATTCGGCATGGGCGCCGAAATAGGGATCAGCACCGATAAAATCGGCGCGCGCGGCCCGATGGGTCTGGAGGAGTTGACCAGCTACAAGTGGCTTGGTCTGGGCAACGGACAATTGCGAACATAACTACAAATGACTACCCCGGCGGCTAATATGGAGGCTCCCAGCGAGAGGGCGCGCTTCGTCCACTCGCGTCTGCCGGAAGCAGGATTGTTTTCCGGCCAGAAATGGCGGATTTCGCCGGACCCCTTTCCGCTCGGCGCGGAACTGGCAGAGCAACTGCAAGGTTTGGGCCGGTTGCTGCTCCAGTTCAATCGCAGCGTCAACTTGCTCTACCGCCAAAGCCTGGCCGGCAAACAACCGGCCTGGGTCGCCGATTGGCTGGACCGAGGCAAACCGGCGGCCCTTCTTGAGACGCAGCGGGCGGCCGCGTTCAAGAACGAGCTGCCGCGCGTCATCCGCCCGGACATCATCTTGACAGAATCCGGCCCTTGCATCACCGAACTGGACAGCGTGCCCGGCGGCATCGGAGTGACAGCCTGGCTCAACCAGACTTACGCCGCCATGCCAAACGGCGCCTCGGCGCTCATCGGCGGCGCAGACGGCATGACGGAAGGTTTCGCCGGCATTTTTGGCGGCGCACCGGCGGTTCACATCGTTATTTCGGAGGAATCGCAAACGTACCGGCCGGAAATGGAATGGCTGGCCGGGCAGTTGGGCGGGCGGTTTCAGGTTCGCGATTCTCGCTTCACCGATTTCAAGGACGGCGACGCGGTCTATCGTTTTTTTGAATTGTTCGACCTGCCCAACCTTCCCAATGCGGGCACCATCATGGAGATGGCGCTGGCGCGGCGGGTTCAACTCACGTCCCCCCCGAAGCCGATTTTCGAGGAGAAAATGCTCTTCGCGTTGCTGTGGAACCGGAACCTGCGCGGTTTCTGGCGGCAGGAATTGGGCGAGCGTTTTCTGGCGCAACTGCAACGGCTGTCGCCCTACACCTGGATGGTCGATCCATCTCCGCTGCCGCCGCAGGGCGCCATTCCACACTTAGACTTGACAGAATGGCAGCAACTCAAAACCCTCTCGCAACGTGAGCGGGAGTTGATTTTGAAAGTATCCGGCTTTTCGGACAAGGCCTGGGGCGCGCGTGGCGTTTTTCTTGGAAGCGATCTTCCGACGGGGGATTGGGCGGCGGCGGTGGACCTGGCCATCGGTTCCTTTGCCACGTCGCCGCACGTCTTGCAGCGTTATCTCAAGCCCGCCATTTACAAGTCGCAATGGTTCGATTTCGAGAAAGAGCAATTGACGGACATGCCTGGGCGGGTGCGGCTGTGTCCGTATTATTTCGTGCATGGCCAGGGCGACGCGGCGCGGGCCAATCTCTCCGGCGTGCTGGCCACTATCTGCCCCGCCGATAAAAAAATCATCCACGGCATGAGCACCGCCATCCTGGCGCCGTGCTCGGTGTGATGTTCCAAATTCTTAAACCATTTTTTGAAAGATTTTTCTTGCAAATTGGGCCCGCGGAAGGCATGGTTGTTTCATAAGAACCGCGCGGAAAAGCGCGGGCGTTCTTTGGAAAAACGGGTTTAAAACAGAATTAAAATTTACCCTGCCATGCTCGTGATTAAAAACAAAGTCCTTGAACCGTAAATAAGTCACTAAGGGGCCCTAACCTCGGTTGTGGCCGACAGGCCTTGACTGGAAGTCGTAAGCGATCGACTCGGCTCCATTTGTTCATACAGCAGTTCAAAGGAACTGTTTATACACGGCATTACGGCGGGGTTTTCTTTTTCTGCTTCTATTTGACATAAAAATGATTTGACGGCGTTCAAAAACAGTGCATCTTCACGATGTCGAGCGGATCCGTTCGATGTGAACCTGGATCCGCCGTTGTCGATGAGCAACGCGGCGCGTTTGACGCGCGGAACCCTTGTTTTTTTGGCTTTTGTTTTCTTGCTTGCAAGCAGGCCGACGCCCGGTTTTTCCTCCGATCAACTTCAAACCATTCAGGCCCGCGGCGTGCTGCTTTGGGGGGCCGATGCTGAGGGCGGCGCGCCTTACGTCTATCCCGATCCGCAAAAACCGGAACAAATGACGGGCTTCGAATTCGACCTGGCCGGCGCGCTGGCCGCCAAACTGGGTGTCAAATCTAAAATGGTGCAGAATCAGTGGGACCAACTCCTGCCCGCATTGGATCGCGGCAACTTCGATATCATCCTGAACGGCCTGGAAATCACCGCCGACAACCGGCAACACGCCGCCATGTCGCGGCCTTATTACGTCTATGCGCAGCAGATCGTCACGCGCAAAGACACCGCCGGGCCAACCAACCTGGCCTCGCTCAAAGGCCAGAGCGTCGGCGTGCTGGCTTCCTCCGCCGCGCAACGCCTGTTGCAGGGCCAAGGCGGAGTCGAGGTGAAGAGTTATCCCGGCAACGTCGAAAGTCTTCTTGACCTCAAAGCCGGGCGCATTGACGTGGTGGTGTTGGACCTGCCTATCGCGCTGTATTACGCCCGGCCTGATCCGGCGCTGAAATTTTCCGGCGAACCATTCTCGCCCGGTTACTACGGCGTGGCCGTGCGGAAGGAAGACGCGACTCTGCTGGCCGCGATCAATCGGGCGTTGGAGCAGATGATCCGCGACGGGACCCTGGAGCGGATTTATCGGAAAAACGGTCTATGGGACGAGCGGCAGGCCATGCTGGAAAACTACCAACAGGAAACGGTCGTGCAGAGGAAATCCATCTCGACCTTGCGCGAATGGCCGAAGTATCTGCCTCTATTGTTGCGCGGCGCGGTGACGACCGTCGAGCTTTCCGTCCTCGGCATGATCGTGGCGGTGGCGTTCGGCCTGGTGGTGGTGCTGGCTCGCCTTGATGGAACGGCCCCGGTGCGCTGGCTGGCGCAGGCTTACGTGGAAGTCGTGCGCGGAACGCCCCTCCTCATTCAGCTTTTTCTTATTTACTATGGCTTGCCGCAAATCGGAGTGCGCCTCAACGCCTTCGTGGCCGGCATCATGGGGCTGGGTCTGAATTACGCGGCCAACGAGGCCGAAAATTACCGCGCTGGCATCCAATCCATTCCGGCTGGGCAGACGGAAGCCGCGCTGGCGCTGGGCATGACCCGCGCGCAAATTCTGCGGCGGATCATCCTGCCGCAAGCGTTTCGGGTCGTCATTCCGCCGGTCACCAACGACTTCATCTCCATGTTTAAGGATTCCTCCATCGTGTCGGTCATCACCATGGTGGAACTGACGAAAGTTTATGGCGAACTGGCGACCTCAACTTATGATTACATCGGTTTGGGTTTGATGACGGCCGGGATTTATTTCGCTTTAAGTTATCCCGCGTCCATTTTTGCCAACCGGCTGGAAAGGAAGCTCAGTTATGATCGTCGTTGAAAACCTGATCAAGTCCTACAACACCACCCGCGTGTTGCATGGCGTGGACCATTCGCAAAAGCGCGGCGAAGCGGTGGTGCTGATCGGTCCCAGCGGATGCGGCAAAAGCACCTTTCTGCGCTGCCTCAACCAGCTTGAGCCGGCCGACGCCGGGCGCATCACCATTGGCGACGTGACCATCAACGGAGGCGGATCGCTCCGCAACGCGGAGGAACGGGAGCGCCAACGCCTATTGCGCCTGCGGGCCGGCATGGTGTTCCAGTCGTTCAACCTGTTTCCACACTTGACCGTGTTGCAGAACATCACGGAGGCGCCGAGGGTCGTCAAACGTATGGCCCGTCGCGAAGCGGAGGCCGCCGGCAGCGCTTTGCTGGCCAAGGTCGGTCTGGAACACAAGGCCGGCGCCTATCCGGCCCAGCTCTCCGGCGGACAACAGCAGCGGGTGGCCATCGCCCGCGCGCTGGCAATGGAGCCGGAAGTGATGCTTTTTGACGAGCCAACCAGCGCGTTGGACCCGGAACTGCGCGACGAAGTCCTGCGGGTCATGCGCCAACTGGCCGA
>Ga0302326_10005372_pt1 | contig 29216 bp, 38 predicted proteins | sample Palsa_T0_3_FD_202264 | JGI IMG/M metagenome (GOLD analysis project Ga0302326, IMG submission 202264) | Peat permafrost microbial communities from Stordalen Mire near Abisko, Sweden - Palsa_T0_3 | ecosystem: Environmental > Terrestrial > Soil > Palsa > Peat permafrost | place: Sweden: Abisko... | reverse complement strand
GGCTGCGATTTCTTTATTATAGCGCTGACCACGATCGAATAAGATGTGTCTCATGAAACCAGCCGACTCGAAACCTTTCGCCGCGCACAAACCCGTGGGACAGCGCAACATCAAGGTTGGGGTAAGCAACGTAGTCACCGTGGGGATCGCCAACCCGATATTCCACGATCTGTTCCACCATTTCATGACCGTGAGTTGGCCGCGTCTGTTCGCCACGCTGGCCACATTCTTTTTGGTGTTTGACCTTTTTTTCGGCTTCCTCTACTACCTCGTCCCCGGATGCGTCGCCAACTTGAATCCTCCGGGTTTCGCCGGCGATTTCTTCTTCAGCGTCGAAACCCTTGCGACCGTGGGCTACGGGGAAATGCACCCCCAAACCTTCTACGGCCACACGGTCGCAATGATCGAGATTTTCGTCGGCCTCATGTCGTTGGCACTCATTACCGGCCTGATGTTCGCGCGATTTTCCCGTCCTCAGGCGCGCTTCCTGTTTACCAAAAACGGCGTCGTACGCCCCATCGCGGGCAAACGGTCATTGCTATTTCGTGCGGCGAATGAGCGGCAGAATGTGGTTCAAGATGCCTCGGCACGCTTGAGCATACTGCGTGACGAGATAACCGAAGAGGGCTATCGGATTCGTCGCATCGTCGATTTGCCGCTGCTGCGCTCACAACATCCCATGTTCGCTCTCAGCTGGACCATCATGCACGTCATCGATGATGCAAGCCCCCTAAGTTTCGAGAACGCGGAGTCGCTGTCGAAGTCCAGAGCGATGTTTGTACTGAGCGTAAGCGGCACCGACGAGAATACGGGCCAGACCCTAATGGCGCGGAGCGAATATTCCTGCGCCGATATACGATGGAACGCAACTTTCCGCGACATCCTCGATCTAGCGCCGGACGGCACCATACACGTTGATTACAGCAGGTTCCACGATATTGAACCGCTTCAAGATCCCGACACCGCTCCGCCGGCGGTTTGAAATTGGCCTCCGTGCCCAGGTTGCGATCGCGCTGGCAGTGATAAGCGCCGGCCCCGCATCAGGTTCGAGTAGCCTGCCTCGCCGCGTATCTCGAGCCGACTTGTGCGTCACGGAGGGGGCGATCGATGAGCTTCCCGGCTCAAATCGACTCATCGTCGATTCGCCCAAAATGCGTGCTTATGTCAATGCCCGGCCGGTTCAATCCATTGATGCGCGATTCGCCTACCTCGGCGCCACCTCTCATGACGTTCCCCTGGGCTCGGGCACGATGCGGCGCCAGTTCGGCTTGAAACTCCGCGCGCAAGACGCGTGCAATCTCGTTTACGCAATGTGGCGAATTGAGCCGGAATCCAAACTCGTCGTTTCCGTCAAGGAAAATCCCGGACAGCATCTCAGTGCCGAATGCGGCAATCGTGGCTACGTCAACATCAAGCCGCAGCGATCAGCACCCGCGCCTAGGCTGCGACCAGGAGAGGTGCATACGCTGCGAGCTGAAATGATGCCAACCACCATGAACATCTACATCGACGAGACGCTCGCTTGGCAAGGTCCCTTGAGCCCTGATGTCCTGAAATGGGATGAGCGCGTCGGAATTCGATCGGACAATGTCCGTGTGCAGTTCGATCTGACCGCAGCAATCGCAGAGCATTCCGGCAGTGAGAATTGCAGAGCGGAGCCTGCCGACGCGGAATAAGCCAACCGGAGCTAAGGTGGCGCCAATGATCACTCGAGGTGGTCGGTCGTAGCGCCCTGCCGATTCAGAACACACCAAGCCATGCGAATAGAATCAGATATTCAACGACGTCACTAAAGTTGTGCCCGATGATCGGCGCGACGACGCTCTTGGATTTTTCCAGCCAATAAGCATAGAGAATTCCCAATGCGAAGGCGTAGAACTGTTGACCCAGCGCTTGCGGCCAATGGCGCGCATCGAAATTGTTGGCATGCAGGAGCGCAAAGATCAGCGCGACGATGACTCCGGCCCAATTCATGTTGAAACGGCCTATATGCAGCTTGCCCGGCATGGTCGCCGCCAGATAAGTGACCAATAGCGCGCGAAATGGAATCTCCTCGGTGGGTCCGACATAGACGCCTTCGAAGAAAATCCACCCCCAGATGTTTCCCGGCGTGAGCGGAAAACCGGGATCAGGTTTGGTATGCGCCAACAATTGCGGCGCGTAATCCACAATCGTCATCAACACGCCGAAGAATGTGCCCCACAGGATGGCGGGCAAGATATAGCTCTTGCCGCGCGGCCAGTGCAGGCCGTAGTCGGCCGGTACCAGCCGAAATTTGAGGACGGCGATGACGATGAGTGCCACCAGAAGTTGGAGTCCATGCTGCATGTACAGCCACGGCAACACGGGCCCTCGCGGCGATGGCGTCTGGAAGATCTTGCTGGAATAAAACGCGCCGTAGCCGGCGATGTAGGGCACGGCAAACCCTAGCGCGGCCGTGACGAGGATGGGGACGAGCTTCAAGCGGAAGCGTGGCTCGATTGGGCTATCTTTGACCGTCATGGCTGCAATTGGAGTGGGTTCGACCTGGAAAGTCTTGAACGGACTTGCCAATGCGCGATAAATGGGTTCCGACCGGTATCCCTGTTAGCAACACACACCTCACCGAGGAATCTTTGCGCGCGCTCATTGGCTGAGCGTTTCGATGGCCTTCATTTTCTCGCGCCGAGGCGCGCCAGCATAAGTGAAAGTTCTTCCGGGCTGATGTAAAAGTGTTCGCACACCCGCCCCCACAACATCGCTGTCGGCACGTTTCGATCCCCGCGCTCTCTTTGTGTCTCATGAAGAACGTACAATACGACGCGCTCCTCGCGACTCAACCCATCGCGGACATCCGGTATCTTGTCGAAGAGCTCACTCATCAGATTGTCATGATTGTCCGCTAGACTCGCGACGTTTTCATCTGAGGTGTTCGTGGCAAGTCGACTACTCGTATGCGCGCTGGCAGTGGGGGCGTTGGCTCTGACGCTCGCGTACACCTCGCGGCAGGAGAGTCTGCGGCACTCGGCCGTGGCGCCTTCAACACCCGCCGCGGCTGCGCCGCACGAGTCCCTGGCACCGCCCCCACCCGAGCTTGGCGGCCTTTTTTTATCGGAGGCCATCCCTGGCCAGAGAGTGCAACCCCGGGTCCTGGCTGATTTGCTTAATTACTGATGCTCACGGCGTTTAGCAGCCCGATGGCGACGGAGAACGTCGCGACCATTATTGCCGAGCACACATGTCCCTCTTCGATACGCTTCGCCTGACTGCGCAGCGCCAGCAGTACTCCCAGCTGCACAAGGCAGGTAATCGCAGCCCAGACGATCATCTCGATGAGCGAATGGGTATAGAAGATCGCAGCCACCATCGGAATAGTGAAACCAATAACGGCGCCGCCAAACGTAATCGCCACGGCAATATTGTCGTGCGCGATGAGCGCGAATTCTTTGTAGGGGGTTGCTCGTGCGTATATATAAACAAACAGCAACAGCAGCACGACAGAGGTACCGAGGTATTCGACAAAGGCGGCAACGGCGTTAATCATAGAAACCCCTAATTGATGAAATAGTGGGGAACGAAGCTACTGCTATTGGAAGTAATTGGAGATGAATCCTCGCGGATGCACATCCCTGCGCTCTGACCGTCGATCACCCACGAGCCGATCACTGCGAAGTGCCCATCGAATGCGGGAAGGATTTGCAGAGCTTGGTATATGTACCCTTGTTCCCCATAGGGTCCATCGGCTTTCTGCACGCGCGCATTGTTCGAATACAGTTCGATGTTGGCGCCCTCCCTCGAGTACAGCGGCTTTTTGGCATAGGAACTCAAGCGCCCCGGCTCGAAGTAAGCGGGCAGCAAATTCGGATGATCGGGAAAGAGTTCCCAGAGAATGGGCAGCAGCCCCTTACAAGAAAGTCCGGCTTTCCATAGCGGCTCGATGAATTGCGTGCTGCTCGCCGCAATATGCACGCCAAAGTCTTCTGCCATCAGCCATTCCCACGGATAGAGCTTGAATAAATTTACAATCTCGCTGCCGTGCGAATCGACAAAGGTGCCGCGCGAGGTGTCCCAGCCTATATCCTCAACATTGATGTGCTCGGCTTTGCGGCCGGCTTGGGCCACCGTGTCGATGAGATAGGTAGTACACGCCCAGTCCTCCTCGTTGCCATCGACACTTGCGAGATGAATCGGATCGCTGCCGGGTAATTGGCGCCAGCGCGCAATCAGCCTGTCGTGAATCGAGTTGAACTGATCGGCCGATGGAAATTTATCCTCCATCCAATACCACTGGCATACTGCTGACTCGAGCAGCGAGGTCGGCGTGTCGGCATTGTATTCCAGCATTTTTGGATCGCCCTTGCCGTCATAGGACAAATCGAAACGTCCATACAAAGAGAAGTCGCCGCGCTTCAGAGAAGCCGCAATTGGATCCCAGAAGGTCTGCGGAATTGCCAGATGACCCAGGCGCTCTGTGTTGATCGCACTTTCCAACGCGGCTATGCACATCTGATGAAGTTCATTGGTGGCCGCTTCTACCGTCTCCACTTGTTTTAAGTCGAATTGATAGCAGGCATCTTCCTTCCAATAGCTATCGCGAGCATGAAATGAAAGTCCCTGCGCTTCAAGTTTCCGCGCAAAATCAGCGCGCGGAGCAATGATCTGGCGCTGCATTAGCCGCCCATACCAAAACCGTGCGCCGAGGAGCCAAAGCCGCCGCGAGCGAAGGTGCCGACACGGCTGGTGATACCTGATTCAGAGCCTGCACTCGTGATACGAGCATCGCTGATGACTCGCGTGGTGCCGTCGGTGTTGACCGCAATCGGGCGCGCCAGACTCGGGTCCCAATAGTAACGGGGTCCAAAGTAGTAGCCAGTCTGCCCAACTACCGCGGATGACTGCCGGCAATCGGCCGGATCTCCCCAATCATGGCGGCACTCATCGAGCGAGGCGTATTTTTGCTGCTTGATATCCTGGCGGACTTCATCGCAAGCATATAAGCCCATTGCGGAGCCCAACAAGATCAACTGGACGTACGTTGAGCGCTTCATTTTTCTTTGGTCCAATCCCCAAAGCCGATAATATAGTCTGCCAACTCGGAGAGCACCATGCCCCTCGATCACTATGTAACCCTCGGCCGTTCAGGTCTGCGTGTGAGCCCGTTCTGCCTCGGCGCGATGACCTTCGGCGAAGTCCTCGGCTGGGGCTCGAGCGTGGAGGAATCTCAACAGATCATCGACCGCTTTATCGAGCGCGGCGGCAATTTCATCGATACCGCAAACTTCTACACAAAGAGTCATTCGGAAAAGATCATCGGTGACCACGTTGGGCGCTTCAGCGCGCGGCGGGACCGCCTCGTCATTGCCACGAAGTTCAGCGGCAATCTATACCCCGGAGATCCCAACGGCGGCGGATCTGGCCGGAAGTCAATTATTGGAGCGTGTGAAAACTCGCTGCGCCGCCTGCAAACAGACTACATCGACCTGTACTGGTTGCATAATTGGGACGTGCACACACCGATCGAAGAGACGATGGCGGCGCTCGAGGATCTCGTGCGCGCGGGCAAGGTGCGCTACATCGGCGTCTCCGACACCCCTGCGTGGAAAATCGCCGAGGCGAATGTCATGGCGCGCTTTCGTGGCTGGTCCGCCTTCATCGGACTGCAAATAGAGTACTCCCTGCTGCAGCGGACCGTCGAGCAGGAACTCGTGCCGATGGCTCGCGAATTGGGTCTCGGCATTACGCCGTGGTCGCCCCTCAAGAGCGGTGTACTCAGCGGCAAATATACTCGGCAAAACGCCGGCCAAATCAAGGCAGATCGAGGCTTCTTTGCTGACACTTTCCTCAACGAGAAAACCTACGCGATCGTGGACGAGTTGAACACCATTGCCAAGGCGCACGAGAGCACCGTCGCGCGTATCGCGCTGGCCTGGGTTCAGGCGCAGCCTGGCGTGACTTCGACGATTATCGGCGCGCGAAGGCTTGCACAGCTCGACGACAACCTCGAGGCGCTCGACGTCAGACTCTCCGCCGAGGAGTATGGCCGGCTCGACGCATTGACGAAGCCGACGTTGGGCTTCCCGCAAAGCATGCAGGCATGGTTTCCGGCCATCCACAACGGCGGGACCACAGTGAATGGCTTCTCCGCGCCTCCATCATCCTTTGGCGTGGAAAAGGGCGACAAGATCTACTGACTGCCTGCGCGCGATCGCGTTCAGGCGCGCAATCCCTTGAACCCTTCCAAAAACAGCGTCACCACCCTGTCGGCCCACGCGTCAAGCTCCGGCGGTGTCATGGGCGTCCCGAATCCGATCGCGCGCCGCTGCGGCAGTGTCACCACCATATAGATGAATTGCTGGGCGGCGAATACCTGATCTTGCGGACTCAGTTTGATCTTGGGCAGTTCGCGCGACAGCAATCCGCCGATGAGCGCCGTTGCCTCAGCCTGACCGCCATCGTTCTCAACGGCGCGGGCGAGCTCCGGGAATCGGCTTGATTCGCCTGTGACCAGTCTGTGCAGGGCAATGGCTTGCGGCGACAACGCTGCTTTCAAGATCAGTCCCGCAAGACGTCGCAGGATTTCCGGCAAGTTCGGGCCGGCTAGCAGGGGCACACTCGCCGGCGGTCTAATTTCATCGATGATACGGTGCACGACCGCAGCGAACAGCGCGGCCTTGTGCTCGAAGCGATCATAGAACGTGCGCTTGGAGACGCCCGCGCGCGCCGCAACCGATTCGATGGATGTGGATCCGTAGCCCTGTTCTAGAAACAGGTGCGTCGCGTCCTGAAGAATTTGCTCCCGCAGCTTGAGCGCGTCCGCACGCAGCGGACGCCCACTCTTTCTGACCAGCTTGACCTGCCTGACGGGATCTTTTCTACCGGCGCGGATACGGATTGCCACCCGAACGATAATACCCGCGTCCCGAGTAACCGGGGTGCGCACCGTAGTACGGACGCGGTCCGTATGCGACACGAGGCGCCGCGTAGTATCCAGGATACGGTGCATAGTACGGCCGCGGAGCCGCGTAAGTAACCGCAGGAGCATAGCCGTAGGCGGGACCCCCGTATCCGCGCGAGGGATACGGCGCAACGGACTCGCTAACGCCCGCGACAAGATTTGACGCGACCACCAGCGGCAAGGTGGCGAGTGTTACGGCCGCGCCCAAAAGTCCATGCCCTAGTCCAAATGAGTGCAACGGCCGAAAGCCATGACCATCGGCCATAGCAGGCGCCAGGGGCAGAACCGCGATCAGGGCCGCTGCGGCAACACCTAAGATTGCTTGTCTGACTCTAAACATGGTCGCTCCTTCATCCACGACTAAGTAAGGATTCCCAGGCTACTCCCAATTGTAATGCAACGCAACCGTACCGTTCCTTAATGTGATTGGCTTGCCCGCATGCTTTTCGGGTTGTTTGCGCGACCCGGCACCGTTAGGCTTCACTCCTTTGGACGAATTCCAGGTTAAGTGCTTATGGGAACAACAATCTCGTATCTTCGCCCTGACGGGAAAAAAGTAGACGGCTACCTGGCCGAACCAAAGGCCGCCAACGCTCCTGGGATTGTGATCATCCAGGAATGGTGGGGAGTGAATGATCAGATCCGTGGCGTCGCCGAGCGATTGGCCACCGCCGGCTATCGCGCTCTCGTTCCGGACCTGTACCGCGGCAAATCGACGGTCGAGGCGGAAGAAGCGCACCATCTGATGAGCGGCTTAAATTTCGCCGATGCTGCGTCTGAAGATGTTCGCGGCGGCGTGCAATTATTGAAGAAGAACGGCCGCAAGGTAGCCGTGACGGGCTTTTGCATGGGAGGCGCGCTGACGCTACTGGCCGCATGTATGGCGCCCGAGGTCGACGCGGCCGTGGTCTGGTACGGCTGTCCGCCGTTGGAGTACATCGATGCCGCCAAAATCAAAGCGCCTCTGCTGGGGCATTGGGCCACGCAGGACGAGTTCTTCAAGATCGCCACCGTTGATCAGCTCGAGGAGAAGCTGCGCGCTGCGAATGTCAATTATGATTTCCATCGCTACCTAGCGCACCATGCGTTTGCCAACGAGACGGCTGTCGGTCCGCATCGGATTCCGCAGACTCAATACGATGCCATCTGGGCTCAACAGGCCTGGGACCGGACTTTCAGATTCTTAGGCCGTTGGCTTGAGTGAGCGGCGCGTTACGCGGCCGGTCCGGCCTGAGTCATTCCTCGAGCAAACCGCCACGCGCCATCTGAACCACGCCGCAGCACCAGCATCACGCGCTGGCGATTGACTATCTCCTCGCCGCCAGTGCGAGACCGCAGGCGCTGAACGTCCCAACCACGATCGACCGCCAGATCTCCCGCGACCAAGCGTTCGATACATTCAAAAGTCGAGGTGATCTCGTAGGCGGCGAATGCCGCCTTGAGACGGGGCCTTAAGCCCTCCGCATCCAGCTCGGCAGCGCCCGGCGCCCACAGGATATAGTCCGGGGTCATCAATGCTACGACAGCGTCGATGTCTTGCCGTCGAAAGGCCTCGCTCCACGCGGCATAAAGATCGTCGATTCCCAAGTCTGATTTTGTGCGCATATAGTTTTTACTCACGGTCTCAATTCTATGATCAAATCGCAGGCGGCCTGCTGAGTACCTTAAGCTACTATAAAGTCAGCTGCTGTTCATCGAGGAGATAGCACATGGACATTCATCCGGCTCATCATGCGCCGCGCAGCTGGCAAGACTTCTTCCTACAACTGCTGATGATCACGATCGGCCTCTTTATCGCCTTAACGCTGCAAGCCGCTGTCGAATCAGTTCACCACCGCCATCTGGTTCGCGATGCTCGCGAGAATTTGCGGCGCGAGATCCAGACCAATCTGAAACGTTATGCGGAAAATATCGAAAATTTAGAGAAGAATCGCCGCCAATTCGCGCATGACATTGATCAGTTGCGACTCTTGCGCAGCGGTAAGCCGATTGAAAAAAACGCCCTGACCTGGGGTTGGGATTGGAATGGATTCATCGACGCGTCATGGAAAACTGCGCGGGACACGGGCGCCGTGTCATACATGAGTTCTGACCTCATCAATGCCTATACCGAGATCTACCTCCAGCAAGATTTCGTAAACTCGCAGGCACTCGCCATCATGAATGATGGAGCGAAATCTGCCGCACCTTGGAAAGTCGCCATAGACCCGTCGGCCTTGAGCCCCAACGACATTCAGGCAATGTTAATCAATCTCGCGGAAAGCGATATCAAGCTCGCCACTTTGCAGAACCTTATGAAGCCTCTGGAAGAGATGTACACCAATGCGGCGAAAAACTTGTGACCTTCACCGCCGTTGACTATCGGCGTCGCCACGGAGAACCTGATGACTCAGACAAAAAAAGCACGCGCCTTAGGCTTTAGTCATATCGCGCTCGAGGTGGGCGATGTAGACGAGGCGCTTACCTTCTACGGGCGCATCATCGATTTCAAGCTGCGCAGCAAAGGCAAGGACATGGCCTTCATCGACTTAGGGGATCAATTCCTCGCACTGCAAAAGGGGCAAAGCCAGCCGGCGGGCGCCGGCCGTCACTTCGGACTGGTCGTCGATGACAAGCAAGCTGTTCAGCGCGCGCTCAAGGAGGCCGGCGTCGCGACGTTGCCCGGACCTTTCCTCGATTTCTACGATCCCTGGGGCAACCGAGTTGAGATCGTGGACTACGATGGCATTCAATTCTCAAAGGCGCCGAACGTGCTTCGTGGGATGGGCTTGACGCACCTGACAAAAAGCGCGAAGGCGATCAAGGAACTCGCCGACAAGGGCATGGCGCCGGACTAGCGCTTCGAGAAGGAATCCCGCCACACTTGTTACTCACTGGCCGTCCGCAGCCGGCATTAGAATTTGTACATGGCCACCACGGGAGGATTTATGTGCCCAGCATGTATCGCAACCACAGCAATATTGGTCACCGGAACCGGCTCCGCCGGAGGATTTCTGGCGGTGTGCATCACCAGGTTCAGAAAATTCTTCCGAGCGAATCGCTTCGGTCAGTTTCAGAACGCGAAGGAGATTTAACATGGCAACAAGCATTGACAGAGACAAGCAACAGCGGGAAGCGCATCTCGCCATCAACACACCCCCGATTGTGTCGCAGCAGGAGTGGGACGCTGCGCGCCGGCAGCTCCTCGTGAAGGAGAAGGCCGTGACGCGCGCTCGCGACGCGCTGGCCGCCGAGCGCCGGCGGATGCCATGGCTGGCCGTGGAGAAGACATACCAGTTCGACGGCCCCAAGGGCAAGATGAGCCTGCTCGATTTGTTCGAGGGCCGCCGTCAATTGGTTGTCTATCGTGCATTTTTTGAACCCGGGGTGTTCGGCTGGCCCGAGCACGCCTGCCGTGGTTGCTCCCTGGGCGCTGATCAAGTTGGCCACCTGGCGCATCTGAACGCGCGCGACACAACTCTTGCGTACGCTTCACGCGCGCCACAGGCGGATATCGCGCGCCTAAAAACGCGAATGGGCTGGAAGATGCCTTGGTACACCATCACCGACAGTTTCGACGCCGACTTCGGTGTGTCCGAGTGGCACGGCCACAATGCGTTCATCCGCGACGGCGAGCGGATCTTCCGCACATATTTCATCAACGAGCGGGGCGACGAGGCGATGGGGACCGTCTGGAGTTACCTCGATATCACAGCCCTCGGGCGTCAGGAGACCTGGGAGGACTCACCGGCCGGTTATCCCCAGACGCCGCCATATAAGTGGTGGAACTGGCATGACAACTACGGCGCCGAGGTCTCGCCTAGCCCGAAGTGGGTCGAGGTGTCCGAAGCCAAGGAAGTCACCTTTCGCAAGCGCGACGGAGGTGAAAAATAAAGAGTCAGGCCGCCGGGGGTGCTTGACGCGGAGTGCGGGGCAGTTGCTCATTGATGCATGCCCACGACGGCGCTGAGTCTGTCCAAATCGTGAGTGACGGCTTCGCGAGCTCGGGGTCATCCAATGTTCCGGCTCTCAGGATTGTCAGGTGCGGGCGCGCCTCAGATACACTCGTTACGGGCGTTCCACAGCGCTCGCAGAACTGCCGGTGCATCCGGTTGCCGCTATCCGCGATACTCGAATAGTCGCGCAGCGGCCCGGTCATCGAGACCGCGGCGGCCGGGAATACGAGATTTACGGTTGCGCTCCCGGCGGCAAAGTACTGACAGACGCGGCACCAACAAACTCTAGTTGCAATAGCGTCTGCGGATACGGTGTAACGCACCGCCCGGCAAAGACATCCGCCTGTGATGGTCATCCGCCAGTTCTCCGTCGGTATTGCTGGAAACGCGAATCATACCGCGCACAGCCAAAAAGACGAGTCCAAAAAATACTATCAACAGCGCCAGGACAAAGGTGTAATCAATAACAGTCCCGCGTGGCGTGCGCACCGGTCGCCACCCGCGCCACGACATTTGCGTCTCCGGCCAGGAAGCCGCGAGGAAGACCATGCAGCACCCCATGCAAAGCGCTTCCGCCAAGTGTGCCTGACGGCGGCTCGGACGCGGCCCTGTAGACCACCACGCGTTAGTACAGAGTCTTACCCACTTCGGAATTTCAACAAAGTCGTCTGTTGACTGCTGCCTGCTGACGGCAATTTCGGGACCGCCCCACTCCTGTTTTTCGCCGGCTGCTGCCGCCTGTGGGTACGGCACCGACCGACGGGGGGCGGATGAGATCCAGCTCATGTTGTTGCGCTCGTCGTTTACATGTGTAAACATACATGCGATTACAAATGTAAACGTTGAGGTTGGCAATGCCGGCAAAGAAGACACTTCCTATCAGCGAGGCAGAATCGGTTGTTATGCAGATCTTCTGGGCGCGCGGTGCCCTTCCTACGGAGGAAGTCGTCGCCGCACTGGAAAGTCACCAAAAGTGGCAGGAATCCACCGTCAAAACTTTGCTGAACCGCCTTTTGAATAAAGGAGCCCTTCGCGCCCGCAAAGATAATCGCCGTTACGTCTATTCACCCGTACTTACGCAGGACGAGTGGCTGTCGACCGAGAGTCATGGGTTCGTTGATCGTTTGTTTGGAGGTCGAGTGGCACCGCTCGTGTCGTATTTCAGCCAGCATAAGAGACTGAGCAAAAAGGACATTGCGGACCTCAAGCAGCTGATCAAGGAGATTGACAGTGAGCGATGAGGTTTTTCAGGTATTGGTTAAAACGACACTGGCCAGTAGCGTGGCATTGATACTCGTCGCACTGCTGCGCAAGCTGATGCGGATCGCGGTCGGGGCGCGGGCGGCATACTGGTTGTGGCTTCTCGTCCCTGCGATGGCAGCCTCCGCGCTTCTGCCCGCGCCGACGCCGATGCTCTTATCGACGCAAGTGAACTTCATCCCCGAGCAGCTCCGCTCAGCATTCACTGCTATGGGGCCGGGGAATTCCGCTGACGCGCGAGAGCTGCTCATTGATCTCGCACTCGCGATTTGGAGCGTGGGCGCCTTCAGCATGTTGGTCTCGATACTCGCGCGGCAGCAAATGTTCGCTAAATCGCTTGGCATATTAACGCGCGATGCGGATGGGCTTTATCGCTGCGGCCTAGTTGCGCCAATGCTCGTAGGAGCGTGGCATTCGAAGATCGTGGTGCCAACGGATTTCGAGGATCGTTATTCTCCTGAGGAACGCGAATTCATTGTCGCGCATGAACGCGCGCACGCGTCTCGTCACGACGTTGGTGTCAATGCGATTGCATCTCTCGCGCTTTGTGTCTGCTGGTTCAATCCGTTGATGTACCTTGCACTCGCGTGGCTACGAATGGACCAAGAACTCGCTTGCGACGCGCTGGTATTGGCGCAGCGTGGCGACGCGCGGCGCCGCTATGCCTATGCCCTGCTCAAAGCACAACTCGCCACCGAATCTGCGCGATTCCCGCCCATCGGTTGCCATTGGCAATCCGTCCACCCTCTTGAGGAGAGAATTTCCATGCTAAAGCGTCCATTTCCCGGACGGCGACGCCGCTTCGCCGGAGTCGCTGTCATTGCCGCTTTTACGGGGGTTGCGAGCTACGCAGCCTGGGCGGGCCAGCCGGTTATCAGCGCCGGTCAGGTGATCCTTGTCGATATGAAGATAACAATCTCCGACCAACAAACGAATGAAGTGAAGGAGTTGGCGACGCAGTATCTCGTCCATTCGGGCGAGACGATCAAGGACGCTACTGGACGGCCACTTGATTTTACTTGTACGCCGTACTTAGCGGACGAATCCGCGGGTTCTGCCGCCGCGAGGGATCAAAAGGCACGCGGCATTCCCCGCCCAACTGCAGGCCAGATCTTGCTCGATTGCGAGATACGCCGTGATGGCAAAGTAGTACAGAGACCCGCGGTCATATCCAAAGACGGAAAACTGGCGACGATTGACACCGCCGACGGCGATGGAGCGCACCGCTATCGGTTCGACTTAACTGCTTCAACCTCTCCAGAGAAGATCACCGCGGCCAAAAAGCAAACTAGCAAGTGATCGGCCCCTGGGCATATCGAACGCCAACCATCGGCCATGCCGGAATTGCTGCCGCTCGCTGCTTACAGTGCTAACTTCTTCGGGGTCCTTCGAGGGCCCCGTTTCTTTTTTGGACTGCGCCGCACTCAATCAGAAGGTCGGCAAGGTCTAAAGACGACTACAAGTCCTTCCTCACCAAGTGATCGATTTGCATAAGCTCTACCGGCGCGCCGTTCACTTCGATAAAGGCGACCAATACCCCGTTGCTCGGACTGTTGGGAGCAATGATCACTTTCTGATTCCGGATTGCCTCCGCCAGGTCATCGACCTCGAAAGCAACGTGCGGAACAGTCTTCACCAAGTCTGGAACCGGCGCGCCGTCCCAGTATCTTTGCCATTGAATGCCAAATGGGTTGTTCTGGTGATCGCTGACGGTGACCTTCAAGTGCGGCAGTGGAATCTCGCCATCGAAATTTGCGATCGTCGGTATCCCCACGTGGTTGTACTTCAGTATCAAGGCTTGCTCCTGCATTGCATTGAGGCGTGCGGACGACGATGTCGCCCGTTGAGCACAAGGTGCTGAATCGGTTTGTTTGGGCAGACGTGCTGCTTGGACTGGCAATTCCGCCAGAGCTAACCAAAAGCGTCTGCGAGCTAGTGACCAACCTTCATAACGAATTCTCCTCGGAGCAGAGGCGAGTCTTTGCGGGCTCGTGCCCGGCCGACAGCGGAAAAACTACACTCCGCGGAGGCCACATGTCAATTGCAACACCGATAGCCGTCCGTCACGACCATCAACGTGGGTTTCAGCCCTTTGGCAGGTAAGACTAGTTCCGCGATAGTATCGGCTGCCGCGGCATCTCCTGCCCAAGAACGCGCTTCGGGGGCATTGGCGGAATCGACGCCGCTCCATCAGGGAGGTGGAGAGCCCTTCGGCAAAGGTAGCTGAAACGGATAAATTTCGCTGTTCTGGCTTCCCGTTCCGGCAAGGAATGTCGCTGCGCCTTGAGCCACACTTTAAATTCATCATTGGCGCAGAGGATGGCGAGGATCTCAGGCTGCGATTGGTACTTTGCGTCGGGAAGCGCCGGGATAGTATTCATAGTCTGCGATGACTCGTATAGCCACGAGGGCGGTGCTGGATCGATATATTGCGTCGTCGTATCCGCTGCACAGGGTTCGTCGGTGTAAGTGATGCTGCCATCCTGGGCAGTGCATTTATAAATGGCCGCTGAACTTAGCGATGGGATTAGGATAAGCGCCAGAAACGCAGTTGCACGAGTAATCGAGCTCCGCTGCCTTCGAGCGGACTCAACCGGCAGGGCCCAGGAAGTCAGCATTCGCGGCCGCTCTCACTAAGGCGATATCGTAACTTTGGATTGCGCAGCTGATCGTCGATATGCATAAAATGCATCCGTAATTGCTAAAACTGCACGTCGGCCTCATTAAAGGATAATGTCCGAGTGCACGCTAAAACAGCCGTTGGTTTCCCGAATCACTATAGGAAACGTCCTATGCGGCGCTGCGGCTGCTTGTTGCGTCTTTAATCAGCGTCGCCGGCCGAATGAGAAGTGAATGATCAGTTGGCCGAGACAGCGGACGTCGTCAGACGAAGACGATCACTTTCTGAGAAATGAATCTGCTTTGTGCGGCTGGTCCTGCGGTATGCCATGCCTGGTCTTGTATCCCGCAACCAATGCGGCCCTGCGTTCGGCCGACATAAAATTCCAGTCGATGACCTGCCATATAAAAATAGTAAGAAGCACGACAATAAAGACGTCGGTGCCAATTGGTTCATTATGATGCGCAATTACTATCGAAAGTATGAAGCCGAGCCAGAAAACAAAGTCCTTCCACTTCATGGGCGTTTGCACTTCGTGGCTAGTGACGTTGCAGGGCCGACCAGCGTTGCCGCCATCACCATCACCACCAAAACAATCCTTGTTCGCATAGACCTAGTGTCCGCCGCTTAGGGTTGAGTGTCAAAGACAAGTTACCTCTTGGAGGGCCGAGTCGGGGCAATGCCCAACGCAGCGGGCTGTTTGGCAACAACAAGTTCTGGAAGAGTAACGCTTGGGTTCGCTCGGCGCATGTGGCGAAACGCGAGCGGCTCCCACTGGCGGATTGCGAGGAGCAGTCCGATGCCGTCTTTATCGGAGAGGGGTGCGGGAATGGATTGTTCGTGGAGGGTGACGAGTTTGCTGCGCAGGCGGCGTAGTTCCAGTTTCAGCTCCGCCTGGGCTGAGCGCGTAAGCATGCCGTGAGCGAAGTCGAGAGATTCGTCTTCAGGGTCGAAGGGGCCTTCGAGGAAATCGTTGAGGCCCTGTTCTGAGAAATAGTTCCTGATGGGTCCGTTGGGGATCCAGTCGAAGTCGCGCTTGGCGCGGCGGCGGATGCGATCGCCGGGGAGCAGTTCAATGATTCCTATCCGATCGAGGATCCGTAAGCGTTTGACTGCTTCTTGTTTGGGAATTTCATAGACGCTGGTGATGTCGTCGAGCGACCAGTGATTTAAGGAGCACACGGCGACCAGCAAGAGCTTGTCATCGGAGACGAGTTGGGCTTCTTGTTCGCGCGTTAGGACGTCGAGCGGCGGCAGTGAGGAAGTGGATTCTTGCAGCAACTCGGCCAGCGTCATTCCAAGAAGCTGGCTTACCTGAGCGAGTCGCGCGACGGTGAAGCGTTCGCTGGCGAAGACACGTTTGACGCTCGCTTCCGAGAGTTTGAGCGCGCGGCTTACGTCCTTATAAGTGAACCCTCGAGCCTTCAGCTCTCTTTTAATCGTGGCGACGAGTTGGACGATCTCGGCTGACATGGTATTATTTTTTGCTACTTCTCGCGTCATTGTAGGCTACTCGTCAAATAAAGTCGCGTAATTCGTTACCTTCGAGCATCATTCGCATCGTCTAGGACTCACGGAGGAATGGCGGTGCTCGGGATCATTTTGGCAGTGTTTGCAGGTTGTTTTGTGCTGGAGCGGGTCGTACCGGGCTGGGGGTTACCGAAGGTCAGGACCTGGCCGCTGCGGGTATTGGTCATCAACGGCGTGCAGATGGGCGTCGTGGTGCTCGCCGGCTACAGCTGGGAGCGCTGGTTGTCGTCTTGGTCGGTGTTGCATTTGTCGCAGCATGTGGACCGCGTGTCCGGCGGACTGATTGCGTACTTCATTGCGACGTTTATCTTCTATTGGTGGCACCGCTGGCGCCACGAAGTCGACTTCTTGTGGCGCGGCTTTCATCAGATTCACCATAGCCCGCAGCGCATTGAGGTCATCACCTCGTTCTACAAGCACCCGGTGGAAATGGTGGTGAACTCGATCATCGGCAGTCTGCTGGTGTACACGCTGTTGGGGCTGTCGCCGGCGGCGGGCGCCGTGTACACGCTGTGTACCGCGCTCGGGGAGTTCTTCTATCACACCAGCGTGCGCACGCCTCGCTGGGTGGGATTCTTCTTTCAGCGGCCAGAAATGCACCGGATTCATCATCAGTACGAGCGGCACAAGAATAACTACGGCGACATCGTGTGGTGGGACATGTTGTTCGGCACATATGAGAATCCGAAGGAATGGAAGCACACGTGCGGGTTTGATGATGAGAAGGAACAGCAGCTGTTGCTGATGTTGAGGTTTCAAGATGTGCATCGCGAGTCTGAACAGGCCAGATTTGAAGCGAGCACGCAACCGTGAATGCACTGCCCCACCCTCTTTCGTTCAGATCGTTGCGCGAATCAGAGACGGCGCGCCGAAGAATATCGAAGGGAGAGAGCCTTCAGAGATTTGGACGCGTGAGGAGCAGAAAACGGCCCAAAGACGGAAGCTCAGGCTGCGGAAATCGTCGCCGATTACCGGACATTCGCGACTTGCGGTAGGCTTACTGCAAGCGAGGGTCAATTAAAACTTCCAGGACGGAGCAGCTTCTATGAAGCCATGGGGCACGATCCTTTATTTCACCGTTTGTGCGGCGATATGTGTGGGCTTCATTTACCTCGGAATTACAGCCGGATTCACGAACACTCTGGACATCAGCTTCGTTGCACTCCTTTGGATTTTCGTGGTTGTTGCAATGAAAACTCGTCTAATAAGGGTTACGCCAGGCACTCCGCTTCCGTTGTCTAACATTCGGGTAAATATTAAAGCCTCGAAAGTGTTGCGGGCGTTTTTATGGGCAGCTCTCGCAATGGTTTGGACTGGCGCTTCCTCTTGGTTTGCTCACCATCACCGTTGGGATGATGCGTGGTACGGCATTGGTTTGGTTTTCTTGCCAATGATAGTCTTCCTGGGTCTGTTCGTAAGATTTCTGGCGCAGGGATTTGCCGTGAACTTCCGCCGCCATTAGGCGCGTCTATTCTGTAGACGTCTGGTTCGAATGCCGATCCAAAATTTAGGGGTCTTAAAGTGATCGAAGAGCGATCTTCACGTTATGCGGCGCTCCTTTTGAGGCTGACACTAGGGCTGCTTTTCATCGCGCACCTGTACTGGAAATTTGAGATTCTTCCCGGCGGAGTTGCAAAGTGGTGGTCAGGCTTTCAAACGAATGGATATCCATGGATCGTGCCCTGGTACGTGATTTCCGCGGAATTTGCTGGCGCTGTATTGCTGATCCCCGGGATCTATACCCGGTGGGTTAGCCTCTACGCCATTCCGCTCATGATTGGAGCGACGCAGTTCTGGTGGGTGCGCAGAGGCTTCTACTTCACCTCTGCCGGCGGCGAACTCCCCTTTCTTTGGGCCAGCACTCTGCTTGTTCAAGCACTGCTCGGCGATGGTCCGTATGCCGTGAGAGTCGGCGCACTGCATATGATTCGGCGATCGCGCCGCCTCGCGACGGCGTCGCCCAGCGTTTAACAATCGGTCGAAGCGATCGCGGGTCGCGTCTTGTTGGGCCTAGAAGAGTTCTACAAAGCGGCCGTTGGCGACAATGGTCCCCTGCATAGCGGTCATTCGCTTGCTCGGATACACTCTTGATGCACGAAAGACTTGGGGTGGCCGTGAACACAACGCCAGTGTCCAACGTTTCTGATACGGCACGGTGGGTTGCCGTTTATCGCGCCTGGGAATCCGCGAGGAAGGATGCCCTGTTTCATGATCCGTATGCAGATTTGCTGGCCGGCGAGCGCGGCAGGGCCATCGCGGCGCACATGCCGCGACAGTCCCGCAACGGTTGGCCCCTTATTGCTCGCACTAGGCTCATTGACGATTTCGTGTGTGCCGCGATCGCAAAGGGCTGTGACTGCGTGCTGAACCTTGCGGCCGGCTTCGATACCCGGCCCTACAGACTCGACCTCCCTACCTCCCTGCAATGGGTCGAGGCGGATCTACCGGCTCTTATCGAGGAAAAAGAGCTACTACTTGCTGGTGCTCAACCGCGTTGTCAACTGCGCAGGATCAAAGTTGATCTCGCCGATTCCGCGGCTCGCGCTGCGATGCTGGCGAATGCCGTGGGCTCGTCAACTCAGGCGCTGGTTATCACCGAGGGTTTGCTCGTCTATCTCGACGATGCCCAAGTGCGCGCGCTAACGGCGGACCTCGCAGCCCAAGCAGGCATTTGCCTCTGGCTCCTCGACCTCGTCTCGCCTCGGGTTCTTGAGATGTACCGCACGGGTATGGGAACGGTTCTCAAAAATGCGCCGTGGAAATTCGCGCCGCCGAATGGAATCGCCTACTTCGAGGCGATTGGCTGGAAGGTCGCTGAAGTGCGCTCAATGTTCCACGCCGCCGCGCGATATCGGCGCCTACCACTGCTAATGAAGCTATTTGCGATCCTCCCCGAGCCTGACCCCAGGAAACCTGGCAGGTCGCACTGGTCTGGTGTGGTGCTGCTCGGACGAAGCAATTGATTCCACGGAACCATCAGCGCGTTTTCAGGCGACTGTCAGGCCAGCTGCGGCCGTAGAGCCGCCGGCCACTATGACCTGGCTGCCGTCACCGGAATTCGCAGAGCGCATGCGTGCGACGCCTCCGCCGCCATTTGACAAATGGCAGCCCTGGCAACGCAAGCTATTCGCATGTGGGGTGTTTCTAATTTGGTTCGCACTACTAGGGGCAGCCGGTATCTGCCTGGCCGTTATCTGGCAATTGCCTGGATGTCATGATCCGCTTGCCAGCCTGTTCAATTCCCAATGCCACACGAATTCGGGTATTGGACTGTGCGTCATTGTATTGGTCGCACTGTTCTTTCTCTATCTCAAATATTTGCCGCTAATGTGCCAGCTTGCCTACATTCGAACGAGCAACTATGGGGTCGAAGAAGACTAAGCTGATCTACAACCTGTGGACTGCGAGCGAATGGATCCGACAATCGGTTCGAGCGAATCGCGGTCCTGATACCTAAAAGCAGACGCGCGCTAGCGAATGAGAACGGACGGATCACTCCACGAAAATCGGCGGCGTGATACGGAACCACCACCCGGTGGAGTCCAGACGTCGCTGCCTACGTCGTCGGCCCCGAGTTTCTTATAGAAAGCCTGCGCGGCTATATTCGATTCGAGTACCCAGAGGAAAAGAGGAACCTTCGGCGCTGAAGCGGTACACCACAAACCAATGTTCTGCATCAGTTGTGCGCCGATACCGCTGCGACAAATTGATCGATCCACATGAATATTGTCGAGAAGCGATCCCCACTGACGATGTTCGCGACATTACGCTTGCATCGGAGCGCCGGCCCCCTCACCTCACAAGCTGACCTAATGACGCGTCTTTGCTTGCGTATCCTATTGCGGTTGCCAATCGCAAAGGAGCTTCATCTCTCCATCCTTAATTGTGTCTGGCGGAACACCGTGCCAAGCGGTCGTAGAAATCAGCTTGGAATCCGCAACCCAACGCGTCCCGTCCTCGTAGTAGTCAGTTCTTGCATCCAATTTGACTCTTTCTTCCCCACAGTCAAATTCCCAATGATCCATTGCATAATTCACCCACTTACCCAGCCACTTTTCGCTATGCGGCGGAAAAATGTGCTTCTCCCATAGCGAGCGCAAGTTCCCATTGCCCTGGAAACTCGCGGTATTCACAAAGAGCTCCCCCGTTGGCTCGTTCGCGGCCGTGACTCGCACCCAATCGTTGGCGCCATTGCCATCTTTTGCACGCGGCACAATCAATGGCGAGCGGATGGTTGCTGACTCTGTAATGAGCAGGGTTTGTCGCTCGTTGTCGATCGACCAAGATTTGAGTCGCGAAAGAAAGCTCTGCCCCAGCAACAGTAATCCCCCGGAATCACCTACCGAAGCGATGACGTCTCGAACCTCCAATTTACCCACTCGCAAGGATCGAATGCGAAATCGCTGCGAGATTTCTCCGGAGCCGTCCGCCAGTTTGTATAAGCGCTTGTCCAGCAAGTCCTGGGGCGACACAATGCCGTCTCGAGTGAGGGTAGAAAATAGGCTCGCAGGAATAGAAACGTCCGTCGCGCCACTATCAATGGTGAAATTGAGTGAAATTCTGCCATTGACGACGACAGGCACCTGCAGCGTGCCATGCGCGTGAATAAGCGGTATTGACTCCGAATGAGCGGCACCACAGTAGAGCAGCATCGCCAACAATGCTGCGCTCGATAACTCGCTGACTTTGGCCTGCGTACGCAAATTCGTGGTACCGGGTTTCCAAATATGTCGTCGGCACCATTCTAATCCGAGAAGGCCTTCATGCGCCGGTAGCGGGCTTGCGGAACACGATGATGTGCTGCAACGGAAGCCGCTCCGAAGTGCGTTCCCAGGTGAGCCGGAGCACACTCATTTCGCGGCGGATCTGTGCCTCGCTCATTTTATGCAGGGGCTTGATCGGCACGGCTGGGTCCTCACCGCGATATTCGACGAGCACTACCCGGCCACCTGGCTTGAGCGCACGAATCAGGCTGCGCATCACCTCGTAGGGGTAGGCCAGCTCATGATACACATCGACTAAGACTGCCAAATCGATCGAAGCAGGCGGCAGCTTCACGTCGTCGGTGTCTGCTTGGATGGGCACGAGGTTTTTAAACTCCGGCTTGTGCGATAACTCCGTGAGTAGCGCCACCATTTGCGGCTGCACGTCGACCGCGAAGAGGCGGCCGGGTTCAACGATGGGCGCCATTCGCCGCGACAGATAGCCCGAGCCCGCACCGATGTCGGCAGCAGTCATGCCACTCTGCAGGTGCAGTTCCTTCACCAGGAGGTCGGGCCGCTCTTCACTTGCGCGGCCCGGCCGCTCGAGCCACGGCGCGGCCTCGAAACCCATCACCGCAGCAATCTCGCGTCCCTGATAGAACTTACCGATGCCGTCCGGACTGCCGCGGCCCTCGCGATACAGCGGCTTCGCGACCGGGTTCTCGGCGATCGCGGTCGGCAGTGGCGAGACGAGAGTGCCGAGCACGAGCCACAGGGCAGCGACAATCGATGACATTCGGGCCAAAGACGTACCAAACATCGCGCCAGTATGCAGCCTGTTTACAACCAAACGATAGGCTGCAACAATTTCATCATTGCCGCCCGGTGTATCTCAAAAAATGAACTACGCCACTCTTTGCGCTCTGATGGCGATTTCCAGCTTGGCATCGGCCTCGCCGGTCACATACACCATCGATCCCAATCACACCCATCCCGAGTTCGAGGCCGATCACCTGGGCGGTGTTTCGATCTGGCGCGGTCTCTTTAAGAGAACCAGCGGCACCATCATTCTTGATGCGGCTGCACAAACCGGCACGCTCGATGTCGCCATAGACGTTGCCAGTGTGGAATTCGGCAATGACAAATTGAATGAGGAAGCTGTGAACTCGAGCGCGCCGCCGATCTTCGAGGCGCAGAAATATCCGAGCGCGTATTACAAGGGCACGCTGGGTGGCTTCATTAACGGCTCCCCAACAACAGTCGCGGGCTTACTGACGCTTCACGGCATCACGAAGCCCGTTGCATTGCGAATCAATTCCTTCAAGTGTGTGGTCGATCTGCCGGCCACGCAGAAGCACGTGTGCGGCGCCGACGCAGTCGGCACGTTTAACCGCGCAGACTTCGGCATCACGGTCGGTCAAAGATATGGTTTTAAAATGGAAGTGACACTCCACATCCAAGTGGAAGCCATCAGAGCCGACTGATGGAGTGAGGCAGCCACCGGCAACTAGACCAGGCATGGGCGCCGCTTATCGACGATTTCCTTGATCTTGCGCTGCGCAGCCAGGCGGATGACGACCGCTATGCGACACAACTCGCGTCAATTCGCGTTTCTACCCACACGATTGCGGGATTTTCCGATCACGAAAGACCCAAAATGGCAAATTTGATCTACAAAAGAGCCAAGAAGTCGCATCACCAGTAAAATTCACTCCATGAAGAATGAATCACTGATCGTCAGCGAGCAAACTTTTAACGCTTCCGCGGATGTCAATCCGGATATCGAACTGTTGGCGCGCGAGACGCGCATGCCGCGCGAACTCGTGGCAAAACTCTACACCAACGAACGCGCGAAATTAGAGAGGACAGCCAGAATCAAGACTTATATTCCCGTGCTGATCCATCGCCAGGTTAAAGCTATGTTGCGGGAGCAATAACACGAGCGTAGCGCGCCCGTCCTTACCGGCACATCGCCTCCAATTCCTTATACGGCTTAGAATTCGGCGGAAACTTGATCTTCTTCTTTTGCATCATCAATTCCAGGAACGCGCCTCCCGCCGGCTCGCCGATATCCGGATCCTCCTGATACACAGGGTCTGACAATGCATCCTGAAGGCTGACGAATTGCACGCCTCTCGCGCGATACAGCGCCAGCAGCTCCGGTAGCATTCGCGCATCGAATGCCCCGACATGCATCAACAGCACATATTTCACATCACGCCCATAAACCAATTGCGCGAGCTCTCGAAAGACCGCGTAGTACTGATCCGCCACCGCCAGATAGCTGTCATGGAGCTTCTGGATCGATGGCTCATCGTGCTTTGCCGTGCAACGCGCGTACGGTTCGTTCCAAAGATAGTCCTCGAAATCCATGCTGACTTCAGCGATCTTGTAGCCATGCGCTAACAGCCACGCGCGCACGGCGCGCCGCTTTTCGACCGTGTCGCCCTCATGTAAGAATGGATACCGCAACCAATGCCAGTCGCCTTTCCCCATTAGTCTCCGCAGCATCGGCTCGTTCCTCAATACCTCTGCCTCAAACTCCTCTGGACTCTCCTTGTTCAAATCCAAATGCGCCCAGGTATGATTCCCCAACGGTTGCCCCGCCCTCCGCCATGTCTGCAAGACGGAAAGCGAGCTTGGATCCTCCTCACCGCGCCCGCCATTAACGAACCCAAACACCGGCGGCAACTTTTCCCGCTTCAGTGTTTTAAGAATCGATTGTGCGATCTCCAACCGCGTCATCCCCGGCGGCATCGCCCCATGAACGGGAAGATCGTCGAAAGTAACGGCCATTTGCTGACCCCACGCGAGACCAGTACAAAGCAGCAGCGAACCCGCGAGGACAAGTCTCCTCATCGCGGCGAAAGGCCTGATTTTTGGTGGGATTCTTGGGCGCGCACGGCCAGCCGATCCTTATTACTTCGGCACGAAGTCCTTCGGCTTTTCCGAACCACTTCCAAACAGAAATTTCTCCATTTCCGCCACCAAGAATGCGCGCGCCTTAGGTTCTATTGGTGTCAGGCGATTCTCGTTGATCAGCATCGTTTGATGCGCAACCCATTGCGCCCAAGCTTCTTTGGAAATGTTGTCGTAAATTCTTTTTCCGAAATCACCGGGGTACGGCAGATAGTCGAGACCTTCTGCCTCGCGCTTTAGAAACAAACAATGAACCTTGCGTGCCATGAAACGAATCTTAACCTAACCGGTTCCCGCGCGCAGACGCTTAAGTAGTTGCACTATGGGCTGAGGCAAGCCGACACGAGACGGCGCATCGAGTTGATACCAAAGCCGATTGTCGCCGTCCTGAACCTCAGGTTTTTGTTTACCTCGCACCAGCAATGGTTTCAAGCGCAAATCAAAGTGCGTAAACGCGTGGTCGATCGGCGATAGCACCTCCGATTCGCTTGCCTCGCCGAACTCGCTAGCACACCACGCCAATGCGTCGCTCTCGTTCGCGAATTGAGGCGGTGACCACAGACCCCCCCACAAACCAGAAATCGGTCGCCGCTCCAACAACACCGCCGTGGAACCAGCGCTGCCGGTTTGCGCAATCAACAAGGTCGCCTCGCGCGATGGGCGCTGTCGCTTCAACTTTCTGCCCGGCAATTCCTCCTGGCGGCCTTCGAGTGCGGCGACACAATGCGTATTCATGGGACACAGGGTGCATGCCGGTCGAGCCCGAGTACACAAAGTCGCGCCCAGATCCATGATGGCCTGAGTGTATTGAGCGACCTCCTGACGGGGTGTGCACGCATCGGCCTGCTGCCACAAAGCCGCGAGGACTGTTTTCGAACTGGGATCTCCCGCAATCCCGAACACACGCGCCAACACGCGCTTGGCGTTGCCGTCAAGAATGGAGTGACGTTGTCCGCGCGACAGCGCAAGAATGGCTCCCGCCGTAGAACGGCCGATGCCGGGTAGCGCCGTCACTTCCTCTAACTGATTCGGAAAATCCCCGCCGTGATGCGTGGCCAATACTTTCGCACAAGCCAGCAGGTTGCGGGCGCGCGCGTAATAGCCCAATCCCGTCCAGAGATGCAGCACCTCATCGAGCGGTGCCGCTGCCAGCGTGCCGATATCCGGAAATCGCGCCATGAAGCGCGCATAGTACGGAATCACCGTCGCCACCTGCGTCTGCTGCAGCATCACTTCGGAGACCCACACCCGATAAGGCGTCGGATTGATCTGCCACGGCAACGTGTGCCGACCATGCACGCTGAACCACTCAAGCAGCCGCGGCGCGAACTGTTCACTCCCCGAACTCATTTTGAGAATAGACCCTGCAGGCCATTCTTCTTCAAAATGTCCTGAAGCTTCTGTTTCAGCTGGTCCTTCGCGAGTCCTTCGATGTCGGGCCTGACCGTGGGAGCCGCATAGGTGCCAGTGACCTTGAGCGGGATATCGGTATTCCTGTCTGGCGCCGTCGCCACGCTGGCCAGCAGCTTAAAATCAATGCCCTTGGTCGCCAGATTCGCGCTCCCCTGCCCGGCGACTCTAAGCGCCTGCGCCGCGATGGCCAGATCGTGCGTTTCTGCGACACCGTTGGTGATCTGCGAGGACAGCTTGAACGCCTGAAACGGCGTACGGTTTGAGCTGCCGCGCGCCGGCGCGGCTGACTTATCGATCAAGGCCTGGGCGACGCTGAGTTCATAGCCCACATCAATACCTTCCAGTGCACCGTCCGCAAGATTCGCATCAAAGTGTCCGGTCAGCGTTTTGAGCATGGCGTCGACGTTGGCACCCCGCCCGGAAGCTTTCAAATTGAGTGTGGCGCGACCGGATAAGCGTCCCCTTCCCCCGGTATTCGCCAACAGTCGCGCCATGTCGATACCCGTCAACTGTTCGTCGACATTCAACGTGGGTGTCGGGCCGCGGCTGTCCAAGGTGACGTCGCCCAACGAACGGCCGCCGTCAAGCTGCGCTTCGACGGGAGACAGATGGAGGACCTTGTCCTTGGCGGCCACTGTCACGCGTACGTTGGATAGATCCAGGCTGGCAAACCGAGCGGACTTGATCGTGAGCGTGCCGCTCGCATCCCAAGCCATCTCCGGCTTGGCCGAAGGGGCAGTCACAGTAGTTTCCTGAGCAACCGGGCCGCCTGTCGGAGCGCGATAACGATCCAGGTCGACTTGATCGGCAGCCAAATCGAATTGCAGAGCCTGCGTGTCGCCCGCGGTTAATTTAAGATTTCCTTGAATTTGCGTGTCATCGAGCCGCAGCTGCAAGTGCGCGAGCGCCAAGGTCTTCGAGTCGTAGGCGAAATCGGTTGTCGCGGAAAGCTGCGACAGCGCTTTCGGGTCATGCATCCTGGGTAGGGAGAATCCGAGCCGGGGTTCAATCTCCCGCAGCAGCAAGGGCGCCAACGTCACCGAGCCTGCGACGCTTATACCGTCGAGAATGTTTGTGGCCTGAGCGCTGCCAGTGAGATGCATGCCCGAATAACTGAGGTTGAACGCCTGCGCCGCGAGGGTCTGCTCGGTGACGCTCACCTTTATTTCCGGCGCGGACAGGTCCCAGTGAGCCGGCCGGCCTTCGCCAGGGCGGCTGAGCGTGCCGCTCACGTTAACGGCGCTCAGGCGGAGCGGTTTCTGCGCGGCATCTTGGCTCAAGTCAAACTTGGCATTGAGCGACAGCTGCTCGCCCGAAGGCGCGCGGCTGGCGTCGAAAGTCAGGTTGAAGGGGACGTGCCGATCGGCGGCGAGCGACCCGGTTTCCAGATTGAACTTCTCGACGGTGATGCCTTCATAGGTCACGCGGCCGTTTTCGACGCGGATATTCGCCAGCGTCTCCAAGGCGGGTCCCGCATCAGCGTGATCCGAGTCTGATTTCGCCACGGGGTGCCCGGGTTCAGCGCCCTGCCAATTGCCTCGACCGGCCGCATTCTGGCGCAGGCGCAAGTCCAGCCCCTCGACCTCCACGCGGGCGATTTGAAGGTGTTGCCTGAGCAGCGGCAGCAGTCTGACGCGCACGCTCGCATGAGTAAATGACAGGAAGGGTTCGTCGCTGAAGCCCGGGGGATTGCCGAGACTTGCCGGACCTAACTCCAGCGCCACCCAGGGAATCACCGAGAGCTTGATATCGCCGGGCAGTTTCAATTCTCGTCCGGTGGATTCTTTGACGCTCGCGGCGATCTTGGCCTTGTAGGCGTTGGGATTGACGAACAACCACACGCCGAGCAGCGCGGCACACAACAGCACCCCGATTCCTCCCGCCAAAACGCCCAATACCTTCAGGTTTCGCATGCCTTTCACTCGGGAATGAGAGGTCGATCATAGCTCAAGCGCAGACCCTACCCGCCGATACCCTTAAGATGATGGGCCAAGGGCCCACCCGGGTACGGAAACCGCATGCGAAGCTGGTCGATTCAGAACAAGCTACTCAACAAATTGCGCCGGCGCACCGACACGCAGCCCGCGGTGCCGGCGAACGAAGTCCTGCGCGAGAGATCATCCCAGGGGGTGGGAGAGGCTGACTCGCCGGCCCGGCGCTCGGCCGAGTTTTTGGAATTTGCGCAATCCGCGGGCGGCTTTGGTGTCTTCGAACTCAATCTGGTGACGGGGATCCTCAAGGGCACCTCTCTGTTCTTCGAACTCATTGGCCTGGAATGCCGCGACATGTCCTTGACGCGCGAGGAGTGGCTTGCCTCCATCCACCCGCAAGATCTCGAGGGGGTCGTTCACGCCTTGAGCGATGCGGTTGCCACGGGCAGCGGCTACGAAACCGAATACCGCACGCTGACCGCGAGTGGTGAAATTCGCTGGCTCGCCGGCCGCGGCCAGGTGCTGCTGGGGAACGAGGGCTACGATTCGCGCGCGATCGGCACGATCACCGACATCACCGACCGCAAGGAGTTGGAAGACAAACTTCACTATGCCACCGAGTCGCTGAATATCGCGCAGACCGCGGCAGGCGTCGCCACCTTCGATTTCGATTTCCGCCGCAACACCCGCGTCTGCTCCGACAACTTTCGAGAACTATTGGGTATCCCGGCCAGCATGTCGCTCGAGGATCTGAATCGGACCTTGTCCCGCGTTCACCCGGATGATTTCGCGCGCGTGCGTAGCGCGCCATTGGAGACCACTGCCGCGGATCCTCATTATCGCTGCGAATATCGCGTGCTGCTCGACAGCGGCGCCGAGCGCTGGATCGGCGAAAAAGCGCAGGTGTCGCGCGCTCCGTCGGGAGACGTTGAGCGCATCACCGGTGCCCTGATCGACATCAGCGATTTGAAACGTACCAAGGCGGCGCTGGGTTCAGTGGAAATTCGCCTGGAACGCGCCCTGCGCGGCACTCAAGACGGTCTGTGGGAAATCGATCTGCTGACCAACGTCTCCTGGTACGGGCTGCGCTTCGGCGAGCTCTTGGGCTACAGCGTCGAGGAACTGGGTTCCTCGCACGAGCAGTTCATGACCTTGATTCACCCAGAAGACCGCGAAAGCGTTGCGCTCGCGCTCGACAATCACCTCGAGCATCGCGCCGTGTACGACTTGGAATTTCGGGTGCGGCACAAGGCTGGGCATTACGAATGGATGCGCGCGCGCGGCCAAGCTGAACGCGCCGCAGACGGCACGCCGTTGCGATTGGCCGGCGCGATGCAACTCGTCACTGACCGAAAACTCGCCGAACAGGCTTCGCTCGACGCCAAGCTCGCCGCGGAAGCGGCCAATCGGGCGAAGAGCAGCTTTCTTGCCAACTTGAGCCACGAAATCCGTACGCCCATGAACGGTGTTCTCGGCATGTCGCAAATCCTGGCGGAAACCTCCCTCGACAGCACGCAGCGCGAGTACCTGGACATCATCCGCGGCAGCGCCAAGGCCTTGCTCTCTTTGATTAACGGCGTGCTGGATCTGTCGAAAATCGAAGCCGACCGGTTGGAACTCGAAAGTGTCGAGATCGACCTCATCCATATGCTGTACGAGGCGGTTGCGGCGACGGCCTTGCAAACCGCTGCCAAGGGCATCGAACTCATCGTCACGCTCGAACCCGAAGTGCCGGTGATGGTGCGGGCCGATCCGGTGCGCTTGCGTCAGGTCGTGCTGAACCTACTAGGCAACGCGGTCAAATTCACGCATGAGGGTCACATTAGCCTTCGCGTTGCCAGCGGCGCCGCGACCAGCGAACACGCATCCCTCACAATCGAAGTGACCGACACGGGAATTGGCATTCCGGCGGACCGCATCGACCGGTTGTTCAAGTCATTCTCTCAGGTTGACTCCTCGACCACTCGCCAC
>Ga0302326_10005370_pt1 | contig 29222 bp, 31 predicted proteins | sample Palsa_T0_3_FD_202264 | JGI IMG/M metagenome (GOLD analysis project Ga0302326, IMG submission 202264) | Peat permafrost microbial communities from Stordalen Mire near Abisko, Sweden - Palsa_T0_3 | ecosystem: Environmental > Terrestrial > Soil > Palsa > Peat permafrost | place: Sweden: Abisko... | reverse complement strand
TAGGTCTGGGTGAAGTCGCCGATGCCGCGCAGGGTAAACAGTCCCACCAATGCCAGCGGCACCCACAGCACGGTGCGCGGATCCTGACGGATGAAGGTGCTGCCCACGACGAACTGGGCAAAGGGTGCAAAGCTCGCCATGGTTGCCGCGACCAGCACCCCGCCGAGCATGCCGAGTATGAAGTGACCGCGGTACGGGCCAAGGTAGCTAAGCAGACGCCGGTACGCCTTGACCCCGCCGCCGTGCACCGGTGGCGTGCTCGCGGTTGCCCGCAGCGCTCGGCTGGTGTCGTTCAAGGCTTGCCCGCCGGCTCTTCCTTGACGGTCGCGATGTTGACCTCGCTGAAGCCGAGGCGCCCGAGCACGTCCATGGCGGTAATGACGGACTGATGGGTGGCATGCGCATCCGCGCGCAAGGTGACGCGGATGGTGCGATTGGTGCCAGCCTCCTTCAGGAGCGCTGCGCGCAGCGTCTCGGGACTGGAGTTGATCAGCTCGCGCTGATTAACCAGGTAGCTCCCCGACTGGGTCACCGACACCACCAGCGGTTCCCCGCCCACCTTTTCCAGCGGCACCGCGCTCGCCTGCGGCAGGTGCACGCGCAGCCGCCCTTCGTCGGTGAACTTGCTCGACAGGATGAAGAACACCACCAGCAGCAGCACGACGTCGATGAGGGAGACGACGTTGATCTCCGGCTCCTCGTGACGACGGGGCTTGAGATTCACGGGTGCGCGTTTCGCACGTCAGGCCGCCGCGGCCGGGGCGCTACGCTCGCGCAGCCGTGCCGCTTCCAGCGCATCGGCCATGCGGATGGCATGCTTTTCCATCTCCACCACGATCGTGTCGACCCGCCCGCGCAGGTAGCGATAGAAGATGAGCGCGGGAATCGCAACGCACAGGCCGGCGACGGTGCAGATCAGTGCCTCAGCGATGCCGCCGGAAAGCGCGCGCGGATCGCCCATGCCCCCTGCCTCGATGGCATTGAACGAGCGGATGATGCCGGTCACGGTGCCAAGTAGTCCAAGGAGCGGGGAGACCCCGGCGATGGTGCCGAGGGTGTTAATGAAACGCTCAAGCTCGTGAACCACGTGCCGGCCGGTGTCCTCGAGGCGCTCCATGAGGATCTCGCGGGGGCGGTGGCGGTTGGCCAGGCCGGTCGCAAGCAGCCGCCCGAGGGGGGAGTTCTGCTCGAGCGCCGCGATCACCTTGTCATTGATCTGGTTGGCCTCGATCAGCTGCCAGACTTTGCGCGGCAGCTCCTGCGGCAGGACGCGCTTGTCCTGCAGCGTCCATAGCCGCTCGAGGATGATAGCCGCCGCCGTGATCGAGCACAGAATGATGGGCCACATCAGCGGGCCGCCGGCCTGCACTATTTCCCACATCCGAAAGCGACCTCGCAGTGAGGCTAAACCGCAAAGGGGGCATCATACCGAAGGGGCGCGCGCGCTCAAGAAAAGCGCCCCGGATAGTGTGCTAGCGCACGTCCGCGGTATTCGGGCCTTGCATGAGGGAGGCTTCTGGTACATTCCCTCGCCCCATGCCGCGCCGGCTGCTGAAAAGGATCCTCCCCGCGCCCCACGCCCTGCGGCAGCGCTGGCTGCTACGCATGTGCGGCGAGCGCCTCGCCGACCCGCAGCTGTGGACGCTGAACCGGCGGGCCGTCACCTATGCGTTCGGCGCCGGGCTTGCGATCTGCTTCGTGCCGCTGCCGGTGCACCTGCCGCTGTCGCTCCTCGCCGCGCTCATCTGGAGGATCAACATCCCGGTCACCTACGGCACGACCTGGCTGTTAACCAACCCCTTTACCGCAGTTCCGGTGTACTACCTGGCCTATCGGGTCGGCGCGGCAGTGCTGCACACCCATCCCCAGCACTTCAGATTCGTCGCTGACTGGCACTGGATCACTCATGGACTGCTGCCCGTGTGGCAGCCGTTCCTCGTGGGTTGCCTCACCTGCGCGCTGGTCGGCGGATTTCTTGGCTGGGCGGGACTTGAGCTCCTGTGGCGTTACAAGGTGCTCAGCCACTTCCGCACGCGTCACGCGGCGCGCCCGTCCTAGGGGCGCCTGGGAGGTTCAGCGGCGCTCGCTGAGCACGCCGCGCTCGAGTTCGTAGAGACGCTCCATGCGGCTCGCGAGGCGCAGATCGTGCGTGACCACGACCAGGCTCGTGCCACGCTCGCGGTTGAGTTCGAGCATCAGCGCCAACACGCTCTCGGCATTGTTGCCGTCGAGATTGCCGGTCGGCTCGTCGGCGAGCACGATGCGCGGCTCGGTGACCAGCGCACGCGCCACCGCGGCGCGCTGGCGCTCACCGCCCGAGAGCTGATGCGGGCGGTGCTCGAGACGTGCGCCGAGGCCCACGCGCTCGAGCAGCCCCTGCGCCGCGCGCCGCGCCTCGGCGATCCTGACCCGGCGGACCAGGAGGGGCATGGCGACGTTCTCCAGGGCCGAGAACTCCGGCAGCAGATGATGGAATTGGTAGACGAAGCCGAGGGCCTGGTTGCGCAGCACGCCGCGCTCGCGCTCGCCCAGGGAGTGGATATCGCGGCCGGCGACCCGTACCTCCCCCGAGCTCGGCCGATCGAGTCCGCCGAGGATCTGCAGCAGCGTGGTCTTCCCCGAGCCGGAGGCCCCGACGATCGCCACCCGCTCGCCTGCGGCCACGCTGAGTGTCACGCCCTCGAGTACCTGCAGCAGCACCGGCCCCTGGCGGAAGCTCTTGTGGACATCGCGCGCTTCCAGAACGCTCTCACTCATGGCGCAGAGCCTGCGCGGGGGCGGTGCGCGAGGCGCGCCACGCCGGATACAGGGTCGCCAGCACGCACAGCAGCAGAGCGACCGCACAGATCCGCAGCACATCGCCGCCCTCGACGTACGCGGGCAGGTCGCTGATGTAGTAGACGCGCGCATCCAGGAACTGCGTGCCGAGCGCCCGTTCGAGCAAGCCGACCAGCATCTCGAGATTGTCTGCGAGCAGTGTGCCGAGAGCCGCTCCGGCGAGCGTGCCGGCAAGCCCGATGAGCACGCCCTGCACCGCAAACACCAGCAACACGTTCTTCGGCGCTGCCCCCAGGGTGCGCAGGATCGCGATGTCGGTCTGCTTCTCCTTCACGATCATGACGAGCGTGGCGACGATGTTGAACGCCGCCACCGCGATCAGCATCAGCAGGATCATGAACATCATCGACTTGGTGATCTCGATGGAGCGAAAGAAGATGGCGTGGTCCTGCGTCCAGTCCGACACATACAGGCCCGGGCCGCCCTGCGCGAGCTCCAGCGCCACGCTGCGCACCAGGCTCGGGGCCTGCAGCGGGTCGGTGAAGGCCAGTCGCAGTCCCGTGACCCCCTCCCCGGTGCGAAACAGCCGCGCCGCATCTGCCATGTGCACCAGCGCCAGGCCGCGATCGAACTCGTACATGCCGGAATTGAACACCCCGACGACCTTGAAGCGCCTCATGCGCGGCACCACCCCGGTGGGGGTCGCGGTGCCCTCGGGCGCGATCAGCACCACCGTATCGCCGAGGTGCACGTTGAGCTCGTGCGCGAGCGCGCTGCCGAGGATGGTGCCGTAGCCATCGGGAGTGAGCGCCTCGAGGCTACCCGCGACCACGCGCTGCGCAAGCCCGGTGGCGGTGCGCTCCTGCTCGGGCAGCACCCCGCGCACGCTCGCCCCGAGCATGCGCTGGCCGTGGGCAAACATCGCCTGGCTCTCGATGTAGGGAACCGCCGCCTGCACGCCGGGCTGGCTGCGCGCCTTCGCCTGCAGGGTGCGCCAGTCGCTCAGCGGGCCGTTCAGTCCCATGATGGTCGCGTGCGAGGTCACCGCGAGAATGCGGCTGCGCAGCTCGCGCTCGAAGCCGTTCATGACCGAGAGCACCACCACAAGCGTCGCCACCCCGAGCATCAGCCCACACACCGACATGAGGGCCACGAACGACACGAAGCCGCGCCGGTGGGCCGAGCGCAGGTAGCGGATACCGATCAGCCATTCGTAGGCGCCCATGACCGCTACTCGTAGCGCAGCGCTTCGGCCGGCGCGATGCGCGCGGCGCGGATCGCCGGGTAGACGGTTGCCGCGGCAGTCAGCACCAGCGCTGCGGCGGTGATCATGAGGACATTCGTCCAGTGCACCTCGGAGGGGATGGCGGTGTTGTAGTAGACGTCCGAATCCAGGATATGAAAGCCGAAGCTGTGCTCGAGGAACGGCACGATGCTGTCGACGTGCAGCGCGAGCAGCAGCCCGAGCGCCACCCCGAGGGCCACCCCGAACCAACCGATCACCAGCCCCTGGGTGATGAAGATCCCCACCACGCGGCGCGGGGAGGCGCCGATAGTGCGCACGATGGCGATGTCGGTGCGCTTGTCGGTGACCACCATCACCAGCATCGCGACGATGTTGAAGGCGGCAACCGCCACGATCATCAGCAGGATCAGCGACATCATCGTCTTCTCGATGCGGATGGCGCGAAAGTAGTTGGCGTTGTCCTGCGTCCAGTCGCGCACCTCGAAGGCAGGCGGCAGCGCCGCGCGCAGCCGCGCCGCCACCGCGGGGGCGGCGAGCACATCGCGCAGGTGCACCCGCAGGCCCTCGCTCGCAGTCCCCGCAGGACCGAGTGCGCGCACGTCCGGGAGGGGTGCAAACACCAGCGTGGCATCATGATCGGGCAGGCCCGCCTCGAACACGCCCGCCACGGTGAAGTCACGCAGCTTCGGTTGCGGGGTGCCGTCGGGGCCGACGATTGGCACCAGCAAGGTGAGCGCATCCCCGGGAGTCAGCCCCAGCCGCTCGGCGATCACCTCGCCCACGAAGACCCGCTCGGAGCCCGGTGTCAGGTCGGCCAAGCGCCCCTGCGTGATGGCGTGCACGAGATCGGCGTTACCGGCGGCGGATGTAGAGTCGATACCGCGCAGCAGTACCGGCAGCATCTGCGACTGCCGCACGGCGAGCGCCTGCAGTTCCGCATACGGTGCCACGTCGAGAACGCCCGCGGTGTGCTGCGCCAGCTGCGCGGCTGCATGCCACTGCGCCTGCGTCGGCCCGGCGGCGGCCGCGGTGCCCTCCGGCGCTGCGACTGCGTTGATGCGCACCTGGGCGCTCAGGGTCAGCAACCGCACGCGCAGCTCACGCTCGAAGCCGTTCATCACCGACAGGATGACAATGAGCGCGGCAACCCCGACGCATACCCCCACCAGCGACGCCCAGGTGATGAACGATACGAAGAATTTCGTCGAGCGGGCGCGCACGTAGCGCAGACCCACGTAGACCGAGAGCGGATGGAACATCGTCGCGATTTAACCACAGTTGGAGCACGTATCAGACCTGCGTCACAATTGACAGATTCCGGGCGGTGCTATAGTCGCGCCACCCGACAGGAGAGCCCCATGCAGCCCCGCATAATCGCCGCACTGCTTTGCGGCAGCGTACTCGCAGGCAGCGCAACAGCGATCGCCGACACCGTCGTCGTCAACGAGCAGGTGCAGGTGCGCGACTCACAGCTCGATCGCCCCAAGCGCGGCATCACCATGGGCCAGGTCGAGAAGCAGTTCGGTGCGCCGGTGACGCGCCATCCAACCGTGGGCAAGCCGCCGATCACGCGCTGGGACTATAACGGCTTCGCGGTGGTGTTCGAGCATGACCGCGTGATCGATTCCGTGGTGCTCGCGGACAACCTCCCGCCTCCTGCCCCAGCGGCGTCCCAGTAACGCTGCGGAACCTGCCGCCCGGGGGTGTGAAGCTCAGCCGGTGGCAGCCCCGCCACGCACGCCGGGCGGGTGGCCTACACTTCATGGAGATGTGGTAGTCTCAGACCCAACAGAATAATTTCATTGGGGATCGGGTGGCCGACGACGAGCCTCTCAGGGTGCATATTGAGGCGCTTGTGCGCGCAGGCGCTCTGCGCCGCAAATCAGCCGCGGTGCAGTTGGAGGCGGAGATCCGCCGGCGCGAAGAGGTGTTGCGGCAGACCTTCCGGCGCTACGTCTCGCCCAAGGTTGCAGACAAAATACTCGAGGACGCGCAGCTGCGCGATACGCTGCTCTCCACCGCCGATGCACGAGCACACGCGGTGGTGTTGTTCGCGGATCTGCGTGGCTTCACCAGCATCTCCGAGCAGCTTGAACCACACCACGTGGTGCCGCTGCTGAATGAGTACTTCTCGCTCCTCACCGAGATCACCTTCCGCCACGAAGGCACCGTGTTTCACATGGCGGGCGACTGCCTGATGCTCGGCTTCGGTGTGCCGCTGGAGCAGCCCGACAGCCCGCAGCGCGCGGTACGGGCGGCGCGCGAAATGCTCACCAGCTTCAGCCGGATGGCGCGCTCGTGGAAGGAGCGCTACCAGGTCGAGGCGGGACTTGGGATCGGCATCAACGAGGGAGACGTGGTGGCCGGCAACATCGGCTCCGCCTCCTACATGAACTACACCATCATCGGTGATGCGGTGAACATCGCGGCGAGGCTCTGCCAGCGGGCACGCGCCGGCGAGATCCTGTTCTCGAGCGCACTCAAGCAGTCCCTCGATGCGCACGGGGTGGATCTTGGCGCCCAGCGCCTGCCGCCGCTGCAGCTGCGCGGACGCTCGCACCCGATCGACATCTTCTGCGTGCCGCTCGGGACGCGGGTGCAGCTGACGGGGCCGTTCCGCGCCTGAGAGGGCAGCCGCAGCGGCAAGGCAGCGCAGCCGGCTTCCGGTAAGCTCTGCGCATCCATGACTCCACTTCTGCACTCCGTCGCACCAAGCGCGGCGATGCCGCACCTGCGCTGGCACCAGCTCTATGGGAGCGCCGCTGCGCTTGCGCTCGCAGAGACCATGCGCGCCGACCAGCGCCTGTATGTGCTGATCGCCGACGGAGCGCGCGAGCTCGAGCGGCTTACCGCGGAGCTGCGCTTCTTCGGCTCCGGCGCGCTGCCGCTGCTGCGGCTGCCGGACTGGGAGGTGCTGCCTTACGACCTGTTCTCACCACACCCGGATATCATCTCCGAGCGGCTGAAGACGCTCTTCGAGCTGCCGCATGTGCGTCATGGCTGCCTGATCGTCTCGGCCGACACCCTCTCGCAGCGCCTGCCGCCGCGCAATTACGTGCAGGGACGGGCCTTCGAGCTTAAGCGCGGCCAGTCCCTTGCCATCGAGCCCTTCCGCCTACGCCTCACGGAAGCCGGCTACGCGAGCGTCAGCCAGGTGGTAAGCCCGGGTGAGTTCGCCGTGCGCGGCTCGCTCCTGGACGTGTTTCCCATGGGCACGACCGCACCGCTGCGCATCGATCTGTTCGACGACGAGATCGAGGCCATCCGGCGCTTCGACCCCGACACGCAGCGCTCCCTCGATGTACTCGAGAGCGTGCGCCTGCTGCCGGCGCGTGAAGTACCGCTCGATGCACAGGCGGTGCGCGATTTCCGCCGTCGCTTCCGTACGCGCTTCGAGGGCGAACCCAGCCGCGCAGCCGTGTACCGCGGCGTGAGCGAAGGGCTCGCCCCCGCAGGGGTGGAGTTCTATCAGCCGCTGTTCTTCGACTCGATGGCGACGCTCATCGACTACCTGCCCGCGCAGGCGGTGGTCGTGCATGACGCGGCGCTGCCGCGCGCGCTCATCAAAGCGTGGCAGGACATCGGCGAGCGCTACGAGGAACGCCGTCATGACATCGAGCGCCCGGTGTTGAAACCCGCGGAGCTGTTCCTCGAGCCCGCGCAGCTCAGCGCTGCGCTCGAGAGCTTCGCCTCGATCACGCTGGATGCCTTCAAGGCGGAGACCGAGCTCACCGCGAGCGGCCCGGAGGTGCGCAACTTCCCCACCACCGCTCCGCGCGAGCTGCGCATCGACGTGCGCACCGAACAGCCGTTCGCGCCCCTGGATGCGTTCCTGCGCGGTTTCGAGGGGCGCGTGCTGCTCGCGGCGGACTCCGCCGGACGGCGCGAAGTGCTGCACGAGATGCTGCGTGCGCAGCACCACGAAGTGAGCCTGGTCGAGGGATGGGACGGCTTCACCGACGGCAGCGCGCGCCTGGCACTCACGGTCGCGCCCGACCTGCAAGGCCTGACGCTCACCGCCCCACCGGTCGCACTGATCTCCGAAGCGCAGCTGTTCGGTGCGCGCGCGCGTCAGGAGCGGCGGCGCAAGCGCGCGCTCGACCCGGAGGCACTGCTGCGTGATCTGCAGGATCTCAATCCCGGAGCTCCGGTGGTGCACGAGGAGTATGGCGTCGGGCGCTACCTTGGACTTGCGCCGATGGAGATCGGCGGGCAGCCCGGGGAGTTCCTGGTGCTCGAGTATCAGGACGGCGACCGCATCTACGTGCCCGTTCACGCGCTGCATCTGGTGAGCCGCTACACGGGGGCGGCGCCCGAGCACGCCCCCCTGCACAAACTCGGTACGGACCAGTGGGCGCGCGCGCGCCGCCGCGCCGCGCAACAGATCCGCGACGTCGCCGCAGAGCTCCTCGACCTGCACGCGCGGCGCCAGGCCCAACAGGGCCTGGCGCTGCCCGTGAACGAGCTCGACTACCAGGCCTTCGCTAATGCCTTTCCGTTCGAGGAGACCGCGGATCAGGCCCAGGCGATTCGCCAGGTGCTCACCGATCTGCAGAGCGAGCGCCCCATGGACCGCATCGTGTGCGGGGATGTCGGCTTCGGCAAGACGGAGGTGGCGATGCGCGCGGCATTCACCGCGGTGCAGGCCGGCAAGCAGGTCGCACTGCTTGCCCCGACGACGCTACTGGTGCAGCAGCACGTGGCGAACTTCCGCGATCGCTTCGCCGACTGGCCGGTGCGCATCGAGGCGCTGTCGCGCTTCGGCACCTCGAAGGAGACCCAGGCGGTACTCGCCGGGCTCGAGCGCGGCACGGTGGACATTGTCATCGCCACCCACCGCCTGCTGCACGCGCACGCGCGCTTCAAGGATCTCGGACTCCTCATCATCGACGAGGAGCATCGCTTCGGCGTGCGCGACAAGCGGCGCCTGCAGGCGCTGCGCGCCAACGTGCACGTTCTCACCCTCACCGCCACACCCATTCCGCGCACGCTCAACATGGCGCTCGGGGGTCTGCGCGATCTGTCGCTGATCACCACCGCGCCGGCCGAGCGGCTTGCGATCAAGACGTTCCTCATCGAGTGGCATGCCCCAACGCTGCGCGAGGCGACGCTGCGCGAGCTGCGCCGCGGCGGCCAGATCTACTTCGTACACAACGAGGTGCGCACCATCGAGAAGATCGCGGCGGATATGCAGACGCTGGTGCCGGAGGCGAGCGTGCGCATCGGTCACGGCCAGATGCGCGAGCGCGACCTCGAGCAGCTCATGGTGGACTTCTACCACCGCCGCTTCAACGTGCTGGTGTGCACCACCATCATCGAGAGCGGCATCGATGTGCCCACGGCTAACACCATCATCATCAATCGCGCCGATCACATGGGGCTCGCCCAGCTGCACCAGCTGCGCGGCCGCGTCGGACGCTCGCACCACCGCGCGTACGCCTACCTGATTGCACCGCCCCGCCAGGGGCTGCCGCGCGATGCCGCCAAGCGGCTCGAGGCCATCGAGTCGATGGAGGAGCTCGGCGCGGGCTTCGTGCTCGCAACGCACGATCTTGAGATCCGCGGCGCCGGCGAGCTGCTCGGCGAGGAGCAAAGCGGTCAGATGACCGAGATCGGGTTGTCGCTGTACCTCGACATGCTCGAGCACGCGGTGGAGGCGCTCAAGGCCGGCCGCGAGCCGTTGCTCGATCAGCCGCTGGCAGCGGCCACCGAGGTGGAGCTGCGCCTGCCGGCGTTCCTGCCGGAAGCCTACGTGAGCGACGTACACGTGCGGCTCTCGCTCTACAAGCGCATCGCCGCCGCAGTGAGCGCCACCGAGCTCGATGATCTCACCGCGGAGCTGCACGACCGCTTCGGCCCGCTGCCGGCGGCGGCGCAGAACCTGCTGCGAATCGCCAAGCTCAAATTGAGCGCGCGCGCGCTCGGCGTGCGGCGCCTTGATCTGGGTCCGCAGGGTGGCTCGGTGTCCTTCGAGGAGCGCTCAGAGGTCGATCCGGCGACGTTGGTACGCATGATCCACCAAGATTCACGCCAGTTCCGCCTCGAGGGGCCGCTGAAGCTGCGGGTCTCGCGGCAGCTGCCCGCCGAGAGCGCGCGCTTCGAGTTCGCCGCGCAGCTGCTCAAGCGCCTCGGCGAGCCGGCCCGTGTCCACTGACGAGGAGGCGCATGTAAGATGATGCCCATGCAGGCGCGCCTCCGAACAGCGTTTATTCTGGCCACCAGCGCGTTGCTTGGCGGGGCGCTGCCGTCTGCGGCCCAGGATGCCGCTACCGCCCCGGCTGCTGTGGCTGCGGTCTATAACATCGAGATCATCGTGTTTCGCGCGACGAGCGCGCCGGGGACCGCAGAGGACTGGAGCGCGGAAGCCGGTGCGCGCAGCATCGCCGGTGATGAGTCCGGCAGTGGCTCGGCCGTGGTCGGTCGCTTCGTCGCCGCTCTGGCCTCCTCCGACTGGCAGCTCACCGACATCGAGAACCGTCTGCGGGCCAGTGGCAGCTACGTACCGATAGCGCACGCGGCGTGGTCGCAGACCGCGAGCGCCTGGGGCACGCGCGCGGGCTTCACCCTGCAGAAGCTCGGCCTCGATGCCCCCGGACTTTCCGGCAGCGTGTTCCTCGAGCGCGGCCAGTTCCTGCATCTGGGCATGGCGCTGACCTACTCCATGTCCGCACCTCCGCAGGGACTGGGGGCCGGGCCGGATACGCAGTTCACGCTCAACGAGAGCCGCCGCGTGCGCTTCTACGAGCGCAACTACTTCGACCACCCGGCATTCGGGGTGATCGCGCTGGTCACGCCGGCGCAGGGCGCAAGACCCCCGGGACGCTGAGCACTTTCGGAAGTCCCCGAGCCGCTGCACGCGAGCAGCGCACTCGCTCTCCCGCGGGCATTACTGGAAGTCACGCGCCTCGGCGGTGGCGATGCTGTTCTTACCGCTCTTCTTCGCACGCTGCAGCGCCGCCGCGCACGCCTTCATCAGCCCCTGCACTGCGAGCGAGCGTGGCGGCACCAGGCTTGCGATGCCGGCGCTCAGGGTCAGGTAGCCATCGCCCGCCGTCGGATGGTGCATCAGCAGGTCGTGCACCCGCTGCGCCACGACCGCGGCGTACTGTGCGGCCTTCTCGGCGGCCTCGCCCTGGGTCAGCACGACGAATGTGCCCCCCTGCCAGCGGCCCACCAGATCCGCCCCGCGCCGATACGAGCCGCCGATGACGCGCGCGACGCGGCGGATGCAGGCATCCCCGGCGGCGCGGTCGAACTTGTCGTTGTAGGCTCCGAGGTCGTCGATGTCGAACATGGTCAACCCGATCTCGTGCGAGTCGCGCTGCGCGACGGCCCAGTCACGCAGCAGCAGCTCCTCGAAATACGCGCGCGAGTTCAGGCCCGTGAGCCGGTCCTCGCGCAGCCACGTGGGGAGCCCGGCCGGGGAGCGCTCGGAATTCTTCAGCCGCTCGCTGGCGTCGCGGTGATAGCTGACGAAGTGCGTGAGTTCGCCCGCTGTGCGCACCGGCTGGATAACCGTTTCGTTCCAGAACAGCGAGCCGTCGGGGCGATAGTTGCGCAACAACACGCGCGCCGGCTCGCCGCGCCCGACGGCTTCGGCAAGTCGGGTGCGCGCCTCCTGGTCGCGGTCGGTGCCCTGCAGGATGCGCAGGTTGTTGCCGAGGAGCGCCGCGGCGACGTAGCCGCACAGTTGCTCGAAGGCCGTGTTGACGAATATGACCGGACAGTCCCTGGCAGCGGCGTCGCAGATCACGACGCCCTCCGGCGCGTTCTCCACTACGTGCCGCCAGGCCTCCGCCGACCAATTGTTCATGGGTCGTTTCCGGCGTCCAGCGTCAGTGCCGGGGCGGCGGTGGCGCGCGCGAGCAGCTCACGCGCGTGCACCCATTGCGGGGAAGCTTCCAGTTCGGCAGGCGAGAGCGGACCGCCACGCCCGTGCAGACGCACCAGTCGCAGGCTGGATGCGGGTTGTGGCTCGAGGTCGAGCCTTTCAAGTAACTCGATTACGCTCGGGCGGTTGTTGCAGACGGGAAGCATATCGCAACCTGCCGACAGGGCCTGCCGGGCCCGGGTGACGATGTCCCCGTAGGCGGCGGCTGCCCCTCCCATGGACAGATCGTCCGCAAACACTACCCCCTGGAAGCGCAGCTCTCCGCGCAGCACGTCGCGAATCCAGCGCGCCGACAGGCTGGCAGGGGCCGAATCCACCGCCGGGAAGAGCACGTGAGCCACCATAATCCCGGGAAGCCCGTTGGGGATCAGTCGCCGGTAAGGGGCGAGGTCCGGGGCGAGGTCCTCCCAGGGTCGCCGGTCCACCGGCAGCGTCAGGTGCGAATCGGCGAGCACCGCTCCGTGCCCGGGAAAGTGCTTCGCCGTGGCCGCCATGCCGGCCGAGCGCATGCCGTGCATCCAGGCGAGCGCCAGTTGCGCCACGGCCTGCGGGCTGGCATGGAAAGAGCGGTCGCCGATGATGCCCACGCCGTGATCGAGATCCACACACGGAGCGAAGGAAATGTCGACACCGTGGGCACGCAGCTCCGCAGCCATGAGCCAGCCGAGCGAGCGCGCGAGCGCCACCCCGGCGCGCGCATCCAGATCGAATTCGTGGCCCATGCGGCGCGCCGGCGGCAGGAGCGAGAACCCGGCACGAAAGCGCTGCACCTGCCCGCCTTCCTGATCGACCGCCACGATGAGCGGCGGGGAGCGCTCGGCGTGAATTGCGCTCACCAGGGCGCTGAGCTGCGCCGGGTCGATGTAGTTGCGCGTGAACAGAATGACGCCGCCGACCAGCGGATGACGCAGCAGCTCGCGCTCCTCGGCGCTGAGCTCGGTCCCGAGCAGATCGATCATGAGCGGACCGAGACTCATGCGGCAGCCTCCATCGCGCCGGAGCGCACCTCGCGCCTTAGCAGCGCCATCGACTCGACGTGTGCGGTGTGCGGAAACATGTCGACCACGCCGGCCGCCTCGAGCGTGAAGCCATGCTGGTGCACCAACACGCCCAGATCGCGCGCCAGGCTTCCGGGATGACAGGAGATGTACAGCACCCGCCGCGGCGCGAGTGCGGCCACCGCCGCGAGCACCTCGAGCGCCCCGGTGCGCGGCGGATCGAGCAGCACGTGGGTGCAGCGGGCATGCAGCCACGGCAGCTGTCCCTCAGGTGCGCGCGCCAGATCGGTCAGGTGGAATTGCGCGTTCTCGATGCCGTTCAGGCGCGCGTTGTCGCGGGCGCGTGCCACCAGAACGCCCGCGCCCTCGACTCCAACGCTGCTGCCCGCGTGGCGCGCGAGCGCCAGCGTGAAATTCCCGAGTCCACAGTACAGATCGAGCACTGCCGCATCGGGGGTGAGCTGCAGCAGCTCCACCGCACGCGCGACGAGTGCGTCATTCACCGGGGCGTTCACCTGGACGAAGTCGGTGGGCGCGAACTCGAGCTCCAGGCCGAAGCGCGGCAGGGCATAGCGCAGCGGCGGGCTATCGGCGCGCAGCGGATGCACCGAGCTCAAGTCCCCGGGCTGCAGATACAGTTGAACATCGTGGGTGGCGGCGAAGTCCTGGAGCCGGCTCAAGTCCTGCGGTGTCGGGCTCTTGAGGACCCGCAGCACCAGCGCGGTGGCGTTGTCCCCGACCGCGACCTCGATCTGCGGCAGTTGCTCGCGGATGCTCAGTTCGGTGAGCGCCGCGGCGAGCGGGGCGATCAGCCCACCGGCGGGCGGGGCCAGCACCTCGCAGGCACTGAGCTGCGCCACGTAAGGAGCGGCGCGCTCGCGAAAGCCCACCACCACGCAGCCCTTCTTGTGCACGTACTTCGCCCCGAGACGTGCGCGGCGCCGGTAGCCCCATGCCGGTCCCGCAAGCGGTGACAGCCAGCTTTCGGGGGCGACGCGTCCCACGCGCGCGAGTGTCTCCTTGAGCTCGCGCTCCTTGGCGGCGAGCTGCGCGGCGGGTGCGAGGTGCTGCAGCGCGCAGCCGCCGCATACCCCGAAGTGCGCACAGCGCGGCACCACACGCTCGGCGGCCGGTTCGAGCACTTCCAGCAGCTCCCCCTCATCGTGCTGGCGGTGCCGTCGGGTGCGGCGAAAGCGGATACGCTCGCCCGGCAGCGCGCCGGCCACGAACACGGTCTTCCCTCCGTGTACCACCCCCTCCCCCTCGCGCGTGAGCCCGCATACGCTCGCCGTGTCGATGGCTGCGGCTTGCGCCGCAGCCTGTGCGTCGCCGCCCGCGTTGCGGGCGGGGCTCAAGTGCCGCCCTGCCAGGCCCGCAGGAACTCGGCGAGGTGCGGCTCCTTGGAGGCGCTCAGGTAGCTTTTGACGCGCGCGAGCTCCTCGTCATGCTGCTCGCGCGAGAGCTGGCCGCGCAGCTGCGCGAAGCGCAGGTAGATCAGCCAGGTGTTGAGCACGTCGGTCTCACAGTAACGGCGGATGCCAGCGAGATCGCCCGCCTGCCAGGCGTCCCACACCTGCGAACCCTCGAAGCCGAGCTTGCCCGGCAGCCCCAGCAGGCGCGCCATGTTCGCAAGCGACACCCGGCCGCGATTCTGGAAGCCCGACAGCACGTCCATGAGGTCGGTGTGCCGCCAGTGATAGCGGCTGAGATAGTTGTTGTAGCGGAACGTGTTGTCCGCATCGCCGGTCTCCCAAAAGCGTATCGCCTGCACGCCCCCGAGGAGTGCCCGGTAGGTGAGCACCGGCAGGTCGAACGCCGAGCCGTTCCAGGACACCAGGTCGGGCGAGAATTTGTCGATGCCGTCGAAGAAGCGCTGCACGAGCTCCGCCTCCGGGGCGTCGGGCTCACCCAGGCTCCACACCGAGAAGCCATCGCGGCTGCGCAGTGCGCAGGAGATCGCCACCACGCGCTGCTGCTCGAGCGGCAGGAAGTCCCCGCCGGTGCCCTGGCGGCGCAGCGCGAACATCGCCTTGGCGACCTGCGCATCGGGCAGGCCGTGCAGCCCGTAGAGGCGCCGCCCGAAGGCCACGTCCGGTACCGTTTCGATGTCGAATACCAGCGTATTCACGAGACCGCCCTCATGAGCACGGCCACCGCCACCACGAGCCCGCGCTCATCGCTGAGCGTCACGTGTCCCTCGCCCACGCCAAGTGCGCGGCGCACGCGCTCGCCGCGTGCGGAGAACACCACCTCGGGCTTGCCCCAGGCGTTTTGCACCACGCCCACATCGCGGATCCAGACACCGTGCGCAAAACCTGTGCCCATGGCCTTGACGATCGCCTCCTTGGCGGCGAAGCGCATGGCGAGGAAGCGCTCGCGGCGTGCAGTCGCCTCCAGCTGCACACGCTCTTCGGGCATCAGCAGGTGCTCGATGAAGCGCGCACCGAAGCGCTCGAGCGTGTGTGCGATGCGCGCACTCTCCAGCACGTCCACCCCGATGCCGAAAATCACCCGCGCGCCTCACGCATCAGCGCCTTCATCTCGCGCACCGCGGCGGGCAGCCCCACGAACACCGCGTGCGCAATCAGTGCGTGGCCGATGTTGAGCTCGACGATCTCGCGCAGCGCTGCGACCGGGCGCACGTTGTGGTAGTTCAGGCCGTGGCCGGCGTGCACGGTAAGGCCTAAGCTCGCACCGAGGCGGGCGCTCGCGTGCAGCCGTTGCAGCTCGCTCGCGGCCGCAGCGCCGGTGGCCTCCGCGTAGGCGCCGGTATGCAGCTCGATCACCGGCGCGCCGGCCTGCGCGGCCGCCTCGATCTGCGCCGGATCCGGGTCGATGAACAGTGCCACCCGCACGCCGGCCTGGCGCATTTGGGTGGCGGCCTCGCGCACGCGGCCAAGCTGTGCGACCACATCGAGCCCGCCCTCGGTGGTGATCTCCTGGCGCCGCTCGGGCACAAGGCAACAATCCTGCGGACGCACGTCGGCTGCGAAATCGAGCATCTCGGCGGTCACCGCCAGCTCGAGATTCATGCGCGTCTGCAACAGGCCGCGCAGCGTGCGTACGTCCTGGTCCTGGATGTGGCGCCGGTCCTCGCGCAGGTGCAGCGTGATGCTGTCAGCGCCTGCGACCTCGGCGGTGAGCGCCGCGTGCACGGGGTCCGGATAACGCCCGCGCCGCGCCTGCCGCAGCGTTGCCACGTGATCGATATTGACCCCGAGGTGAATGGCACCCGAGCCGCCCGTCACTGCATCGCCCTCCGCTTCATCGACCGGGCCACCGCAGGGGTGGCAAGGGGCCGGCCCTCCAGGCATTCGGCCAGCGCGGCCTGCAGCACGCGCCGCGCGTCCGCCAGCTCGCGCGCACCACTCAGGTTCTCGCGCGCGAGGTTCAGGAGCGAGCGCCCGCACAGGGCATCGCCACCGTGTGCCCGCGCAGGTACCAGTCCCTGTCCGGGCCGGAAATCATAGTACCGGTCCGGCTCGATGCGCGCGCCGGAGTGCGCCTCGGCGGCCAGATCCAGTCCATAGCCGAGTGCCTCCAGCAGGCGCTTCTCGAACACCCGCAGGCACGGTTCGAGCGCCTCACCGGCGATGAGACCTGCGAGCGTGCCGTGATAGGAGTCAAACAGCTCCGGCTGCGGATCGTGCTGCGTCGTAAGCCGCAACACGAGCTCGTTCAGGTAGAACCCCGCCAGCAGGCAAGCCGAGGGCAGGCCGGGCACGTGCTGCGCCCGCTCGGCGCCGGTGAGCCCGGGGGCCTCGCTGCGCCCGCTCCAGGACAGCAGCAATGGCTGGAACGGCTGCAGCACCGGAGCGAGCTTCGCGGCCGGACCGCGCACCGCGCGCGCAAACAGGGTGAGTCGCCCGTGCTCGCGCGTGAACACCTCGAGAATGCGGCTGGAGTCGCGCCACGGCCGGTGGTGCAGCAGATAGCCCAGGGCGAGCTCGACGCGACGGTGGCTGCGGCTCACTCTAATCCCAGCTCTTTCAGGGCACGTGCGTTGTCCGCCCAGTTCTCGCGCACCTTGACCCACAGGTTCAGGTGCAGGCGCTGCTGCAGCATGCCGTTCAATGCCAGCCGTGCCGCCCGGCCGACCCGCTTCAGCCGCTCCCCGCGTGCACCGATGACGATCGGCTTCTGCCCGGCGCGATCCACCCAGATCGCCGCATCCACCATCAGCTGTTGATCTTCCTCCGCCAGGCGCTCGATTTCCACGGCGATGCCGTAAGGCACCTCCTGGTTCAGCTCCAGCGTCAGTTTCTCGCGGATCACCTCCGCGATGCGGAAGGCGCGGCTGCGGTCGGTCAGCTCCCCGTCCGGAAACAGCGGCGGCGAGAGCGGCAGGTGCGATGCGATCGTGTCGCGCAGATCTTCGATGTTGTCGGCCTTCAGCGCCGAGACCGGCACGATCGCAAGGAAGTCATGCCGCGCAGCGAGTTCCGCGAGGTATGGCAGCAGCCGCGCGCGCGGGCGCACGCGATCGACCTTGTTGACGGCGGCGATCGCAGGCCGGCCGGATCGGGTCAGGCGCGCGAGCGCGAGGTCATCCTCGCGCATCCATCGGCACGCCTCCAGCACCAGCACCACCAGGTCCGCATCCTCAAGCGCAGCGGTCGCGGTGCGGTTCATCGCCTTGTTGAGCGCGCGACTTGCGTGCTCGTGCAGCCCGGGGGTATCGACGAAGGCGATCTGCGAGTGCTCGCCGGTGAGCACCCCGAGGATGCGGTGGCGCGTGGTCTGCGGCCTGGGAGTGACGATGCTCAGCTTCTCGCCCACGAGCGCATTGAGCAGCGTCGACTTGCCGACGTTGGGCCGCCCCACGAGCGCGGCAAACCCGCTGCGAAAGCCGCTTGCGGCCACCACGCTCACGAGGGATTCTCCGCCGCTGGTCCTGCGATCTCTTCGAGCATGCGCTCCGCGGCCTCCTGCTCCGCGCGGCGGCGGCTCGAGCCCCCGCCCACGACCTGCAGCTTAAGGTCCACTACCTCACAGCTCACCGTGAAGCTCTGGGCGTGGTCCTCGCCCTCGACGCGGACCACGCTGTAGAGCGGCAGGGCGAGACTGCGCGACTGCAGGTACTCCTGCAGGCGGGTCTTGGCGTCCTTGAGCTCCGCCGGCGCCGGCAGGCTCGCGATGCGCGGCGCAAACAGCCGTGCCACAAGCGGCTGCACCGCATCCAGGCCCCCGTCGAGAAATATTGCCCCGCAGAGTGCCTCGAGCGCATCGGCGAGAATCGACTGGCGGCGAAAGCCCCCGCTCCTGAGCTCCCCGGTGCCCAGCTGCAGCGTCTCTCCGACCTGCAGTCCCAGGGCCACCGCGGCGAGGGGCTCGCGGCTCACCAGCCGCGAGCGCAGGCGGCTCAGCTCGCCTTCGGCTGCCTCGGGGAAGGCCTCATACAGCTGGTGCGCGATGATGAGATTGAGGACCGCGTCGCCGAGAAATTCCAGACGCTCGTTGTTCGGGCCCGCGGCGCTGCGGTGCGTGAGTGCTGCGCGAAACAGGGTGAGGTCGCGCGGCTCGTACCCCAGGTGCTCGCGCAGCCACGCAGCCGGCCACACCTCACTCGTCATGTCCCGCGGACCGGCAATACCAGGCTCCCGCAGAGGCTATTCGTTAGCGCCCCCGATGGTCACCTTCTTGTCGAAGTTGACGTGCATCGAGATGTTGCCGAACAGCGGCGCCTGATCCTCGTAGGCGCATTCCATGACCCAGGTGGTGCCATCGCGGGTGATCGTCACGTCCTTGCTGGTCGGGAACTCCACCATATCGATATCGAAGTGCTTGTCGATCGTGTTACGGATCGCCGTAGCGTCCGAACCACCCTTCGCCTCGGTGGCCGTCGTCTCGAGCGTCTTGGCGACCTTCTGGTAGTTGAGGTACACCGGCAGCAGGCGCACCACGGCGTACCCGACGATCACCCAGGGTAGGAGCAGCACTATCCAGCCGAGGGTGGTGACGCCCCGTTGTCTGTCACGCATCTGTCTGCTATGCATCGATGCAACCCCCCGTTGCCGCTAACGAATGGCGGAACCTATACGGCTCCATATGGGTCCGCCGGAACGACCCAGGTCCCAATTGAACCAGATCCGGGTCGCCTTGCCGACGAGGTTGGCTTCGGGCACGAAGCCCCACGAGCGCCCATCGTCGCTGTTGTCCCGGTTATCTCCCATCATCAGATAGTGCCCCGGCGGCACAATCCGATCAAACGGCGGCATGCGCGCGCCCCCCGGGGCATCCTCGTCGCCGCACACATAGCCGCGTACGCCGCTGCGCTTGCAGCCCGGCAGCACCGGGGCACGATCGAGCGCCACCGGGCAGAAGATCGCCTCGTGGTCGTGGTTACCGAGCCGCTCGCGGGCGAGGGACATGTTCACGTAGCAGCCGTCATTGTAACGCTCGGGGCCGACGTAGAAGGGCACCGCCTTGCCGTTAATGAAGATGAGATTGTCGTGCACCTGCACGTGATCCCCCGGCAGACCGACCAGGCGCTTGATGAAGTTGGTGGACGGGTCGAGCGGATAGCGGAATACCACCACGTCCCCGCGCTGGGGCTCCCCGAGGTCCACGACCTTGCGGTTGATCACCGGCAGGCGCAGCCCGTAGATGTACTTGTTGACGATGATGAAGTCCCCGTCGAGCAGGGTCGGCATCATGGAGTCGGAAGGGATGCGGAAGGGCTCGAAGATGAAGGAGCGCAGCAGCAGCACCACGAGCGCGACCGGAAAGAAGCTGCGGGCGTAGTCGACCGTGCCCGGCTCCCCGATCAGCGCCGGATCCTTGCCCGCGGCGCGGGCTGCGGCCACGCGCCGCGGCGCGAGCACGAGTGCATCCAGGCCCCACACGAGCCCGGTGATGACGGTGATGGCGAGCAGCACGGCGCTGAAGTCCATGCGCTCGGCGACCAAGAGGCGCACCACCGCACAGGCGATCAGCACCGGCAGCGCGCTGTAGAGGAAGCGCAGCAGCGGCGGATCCTGCGGTGGAGCGGGCGCTGCGATCACGCGACGCGGACGCAGGAACCAGTCGTCGATGACACACACGACGGTCACCGGCAGCGCCAGCCAGGAGAGCAGCACGATCAGCGGCATCAGGGACTGTAGCATTGGGGACCCTTAGTGCTTCCGGCCAACCTGCAGCAGCGCCAGAAAGGCCTCCTGGGGGATCTCGACGTGACCTAACTGCTTCATACGCTTCTTTCCTTCCTTCTGCTTCTCGAGCAGCTTGCGCTTGCGGGTGATGTCTCCACCATAACATTTCGCGAGCACGTTCTTGCGCAGCGCCTTGACTGTGGCGCGCGCAATGACCGCGCTGCCGATGGCCGCCTGCACCGCCACCTCGAACATCTGCCGCGGAATGAGCTCGTGCATCTTGTCGACCAGTTCGCGCCCGCGCTGGTAGGCACCTTCCTTGTGCACGATGATCGACAGCGCATCCACCTTGTCGCCGTTGATAAGGATGTCGAGCTTGACCAGCGGGGCCGCCTCGAAATGGCTGAACTCGTAATCGAATGAAGCATAGCCGCGGCTCACCGATTTCAGGCGATCGAAGAAATCCAGCACCACCTCCGCCAGCGGCAGCTCGTACTGCAAGGACACCTGGGTGCCCAAGTACTGCATCTTCTTCTGCGTTCCGCGCTTGTCGTTGCAGAGCTTCAGCACCGAGCCGACGTGGTCGGGCGGGACGAGAATGTTGGCCACGATGATCGGCTCGCGTATCTCATCGATTTCGTTGACCGGCGGAAGTTTCGCCGGGTTGTCGACGTATTCAAGCGTCCCGTCGTTTTTGGCCACCTCGTACACCACGGTGGGGGCGCTAGTGACCAGCGTCAGCTGGTACTCGCGCTCCAGGCGCTCCTGCACGATGTCCATGTGCAGGAGCCCGAGGAAGCCGCAGCGGAAACCGAAGCCGAGCGCGCTGGAGACCTCCGGCTCGTAGTGCAGCGCCGAGTCATTCAGGCGCAGCTTGGAGAGCGCGTCGCGGAAGTGCTCGTAGTCTTCCGAATTGACCGGGAACAATCCGGCGAATACCCGCGGCTTGATCTGCTTGAATCCGGGCAGCGGGGCGGCCGCGGGACGGTTCTCGAGCGTAATGGTGTCCCCGACCGGGGCGCCGTCGATTTCCTTGATGCCCGCCACCACGAAACCGACATCCCCGGTACCCAGCTCGTGCTCGACCACCGACTTGGGGGTAAAGCGCCCGAGGCGGTCGACCACGTGGCTGCGGCCCGTGGATACCACGCGGATCTTGTCGCCGGTGCGGCAGCTGCCGTTCATCACGCGTACCAGCGAGACCACGCCCACATAGTTGTCGAACCACGAGTCGATGATCAGCGCCTGCAGCGGCGCATCGCTTACCCCGCGCGGGGCGGGGATGCGCCGGATCACGGTCTCGAGCAGCTCGGGCACGCCCTCCCCGGTCTTGGCGCTCACATAGGCCGCATCCGTTGCATCGATGCCGATGATCTCCTCGATCTCACGCGCGACGCGCTCGGCGTCGGCGGAGGGCAGGTCGATCTTGTTGATGACCGGCACGACCTCAAGCCCCTGTTCGATCGCGGTGTAGCAGTTGGCGACGCTCTGCGCCTCTACCCCCTGGGAGGCGTCCACCACCAGCAGCGCCCCGTCGCAGGCGGCAAGCGAGCGCGACACCTCGTAGGAGAAATCCACGTGTCCCGGGGTGTCGATCATGTTGAGCTGGTAGCGCTCCCCATCGTGTGCGCTGTAGTAGAGCGTCACGCTCTGCGCCTTGATGGTGATTCCGCGCTCGCGCTCGAGCTCCATGGAGTCAAGCACTTGCGCCTGCATTTCGCGGTCCGCAAGTCCCCCGCACAGCTGGATGAAGCGGTCGGCTAGGGTCGATTTGCCGTGGTCGACGTGCGCGATGATGGAGAAGTTACGTATGTTCCGCATGACTCCGCTTAGCTGCCGCCGCATAGTGGCGCGCCTCGGGTCGAGCGGCCGTGCGGATTATAGGGAACTTTGCCACCGGGCGCGCCGGAGACTCAGTAGCCGCCGGGCACTCACCTGTCCCGCAGCAGCCGCATGAGCTCGAGCCGATCGAGACGGTGACGGCACACGAGCGTACCGTCCAGCAACAGCACCGGCACGTCGAGTCCGTGTCGGCGTTGCAGCTGCTCGTCCGCATCGACGTCGACAACCTCGATCGGCGGCAGCGCCACGCCGGCACCGAGCAGGGCGAGCTCGCGGAGCATCTCCTCGCACAGTGTGCAGTCGTGACGTTGCACGACAGTAAGACGCGCCGCGGACATCGCCCGTCAGCGGGTTGGCGTACCGGCGGATACCGGCCCCTGGGCCTGCACCTGCGTGGCGATGAACTGCACGGTCGCAGGCGGCACTTCACCTACTGCCGTGATCTTGTGGCCGTCGACTACGGTGGAGAAGGCGGAACTGGAGCCAACGGTAGCGGACTGCGGCACGCTCGGCTGACCAGCGCGCACGCCCTGCACCTCGATGAATACCGACACCGAGGCAAAGCCGTCGGTGAACACCATATGATCGACCGGGTTCGCCGAGCCGGGCAGCGTCTGGGCCGAACGCACCGTCAGACGAAAGCCCGGGGGCAGGCGCATGGCATTCCAGGGGAGCGAGTTCGCGGGCGGGGGGCCCGCAGCCTGAGGAGCATCGTTGCGCAGCCACTGGAAGCCTTCGGTGGACACATCGGGCTTGAAGGCCGAGTCGGGGATGTGCGCCGCGAGCGCAAGACTTGCGAACACCACCTGCTCGATGACGGTGCCATGCGCATCGCACAGCTGCGACTTGATCGGCATGGAGGTGTTGCCGTCGATCCACAGCCGGTAGCCGTAGCGGTACTCATCCTTCGGCGCTACCTCGATGATGTGGGTGTCGCGGCGGTTGACGCGCGTGTGGCCGATCTCGCGGATGTCGTAGAAGCTCGCGGTCTGATCGTTGACCGCGGGAAAGTGCAGACCGACCAGCGGCTCATGGGCCGTGTGCTGTTCCACGAGCACGGTGCGCCGGTCGGGCAGATAGCAGACCAGGCTCTGACCGGTGCGGATGAACTCGCGCCCCGAGCCATCAAGCGACACCAGCCGCTCGGACACCACCCCGTTCTGTACGCGATGGATGATGCGCAGCATCTCCAGACGCCCGCCGTGCCAGTGCGTGAAAGTACCGTCGTAGTTACGCGTGGTGAGCGCATCATTCATGCGCTGCAGCCACTGTGCCGGGGCGTATTCGTGCGCTGTCGGGTGTGTCAGCGCCGGGGACTGTGCGCTCGTGCCCGGCGCCGCCGGCTCCTCGGCGACGGCGCTGCCGGCGAGGCTGCAGGTAAGCGCAAGTCCGAGCAGCGGAGCCTTACGGCCCAGTGGTCTTCTTGACATTGCCCTGTGGTTCTTCGGCACCGCCAGGGGCCGGCTCGCTGGTCATGAATGCCGACAGCAGATTACGCCGCGCCACCGGCGGGGAGAACATGCTGTGCGCCACAACGTAGTTCGCGAGCTCCGTGCTCGGCACCACGCCCGGCAGGGTCTTCGGCGTGCGCGGCACGGTGTAGCTGTCGGGCTGCCCGGCACTCAGCGCAACGCTTGCGGGTATCACCGGGGTGTCGCTCCGAATCGGTGCCGCGCTCAGCTGCGCAGTGAGCGATGCGCCGTAGCCGGGCGCCTGCGCGTGCAGCCACATGACGCACACGGCTGCGACTCCTGCGGCAAGCGCGGTGGCCGCCACCGGCTGCCACCAGCGCAGGCCGGCGCGCTGAGGGATTGAGGGCACAGACTGCGCGGTGAGCGCAGGCTCGGCCAGCAGCACAGCGCTCACGCGCCCGGCGAGGGGTGCATTCAGCCGCACGCCGCGCTCGGCACGGATCACCGCTCCCACGACCGCGTAGCGGCCCCAGCGGGCCTTCAACTGCTCATCGCGCGAGAGCCGCCGCGCCATGAGCTCGCATTCGCCCGGGGCCAGCTCATCGTCGAACATCGCGGACAGCTGACTATCAAGTTCCTCGTTCATCCCAGTTCCTCCGCGCGGCCCAGACCCCCTTCGAACACCTCCCGCAGTCGCCTATCGATGGCTTCGCGCGCCCGGAAGATGCGTGAGCGCACCGTGCCCACGGGGCAGTCCATGGCGGCGGCGATCTCTTCGTACGAGAGCCCCTCGAGCTCGCGTAATACGATTGCGGTACGCAGATCCTCGGGCAGGGCGTCAATGGCAGCGTTGACGGTCGAACGGATCTCGTCGGTCAGGACGAGCCCTTCGGGTGTCTCGGAATCCTTCATGCGGCCTTGCATCTCGTAAGACTCATCGCTGTTGTGGCGGTCGAGGTCATATTCGATGGGACTGCGGTCACGGGACACGACGGCATTCTTGGCGGTGTTGATGGCTATCCGGTACAGCCAGGTATAGAAGGCGCTATCGCCGCGAAACTGTGGCAGCGCCCGGTAGGCCTTGATGAAGGCTTCCTGAGCGATGTCCTCAGCCTCAGCCGGGTTGCGCACGTAGCGCATGACCAGCTTGACGAGTTTGTGCTGGTACTTGAGCACCAGCGCATCAAAGGCCCCCTTGTCTCCGCGCTGTACGCGGCGTACTAAACTCAGATCACTTGCATCGGCGCTCATGCACGCCCTCTACTCCCCGTCAGAGGGTGGCCGCGCTGTGAGCAGAATAGACTGTGATCCTTTGTGAAAGTTCAGCATGAAACTCTAGGCTGGTGCTGCAGGCAGAATACTGCCAAGGGGCGCACGGGATCGACATAATGAACGGATGCGCCCTACAAGCTGCGCCAGGTGGGGTGCCGCCGGGGTATCCCCCCCCAGCAGGTAGCCGGCCAGTACCGGGTCAGGCAGCGCCAGCAGCTCCGCAAGCGCGCCGCGCTCTAGCTCCCCGGCTCCGGTAAGCGCCAGCTGCACAAAGCGCTCGAGCATCACATCCAGCTCCTTCATGCCCCGCCGGCAGCGCCACCGCAGGCGGCGCGTCTCCGCATCGGGCCCCGAGGGGCCGACCGGCCCCCGGGGGGTCATTTCCGTGGAGTCCGTCACACTCAGCTGCGCCGCTCGACCAGCATCTTCTTGACCTCCGCGATGGCGCGCGCCGGGTTCAGGTCTTTCGGGCACACGTCGGTGCAGTTCATGATGGTGTGGCAGCGATACAGCCGGAAGGGGTCCTCGAGCGCATCCAGCCGCTCCCCGGTGGCCTCGTCACGGCTGTCGATGATCCAGCGGTACGCGGCCAGGAGCGCTGCGGGTCCCAGGAAGCGGTCGCTGTTCCACCAGTAACTCGGACAGGCCGTCGAGCAGCAGGCGCACAGGATGCACGCGGCCGGCCGGTCGATCCTCTCCTGCTCCTCCTTCGATTGCAGCCGCTCGCGGTCCGCCGCTGCGGGGGTACGCGCCTGCAGCCAGGGCTTCACCGCCGCATACTGCGCGTAGAACTCGGTGAGATCGGGCACCAGGTCCTTCACCACCGGCAGGTGCGGCAGCGGATAGATGCGCACCTGCGCGCCCAGGTCCTGCATGGAGGTGGTGCAGGCAAGGCGGTTGATGCCGTTGATGTTCATGGCACAGGAGCCGCAGATGCCCTCGCGGCAGGAGCGGCGGAAGGTGAGCGTGGAGTCGACCGAGGCTTTGATCTGGATCAGCGCGTCCAGCACCATCGGGCCGCAGCTCTTGGGGTCAAGCTCGAAGGTGTCCAGGCGCGGGTTCTCGCCCGAGTCGGGATTGAAGCGATAGATGCGGAAGGTGCGTACCTCGCGCGCATCTTGCGCAGCGCGGTGCGTGACTCCCTTCACGATGCGCGAGTTGGCGGGCAGGCGGAATTCGGCCATCTCGGTCCTTATCTAATAAGTGCGCGCCCGCGGCGGAATCGACTCCACCTCGGCGGTCATGGTGTTCAGGTGTACCGGGCGATAGTCGAAGCGCGCGCGCCGCGGGCCCTCGACCCACACCAGCGTGTGCTTCAGCCAGTTCACATCATCGCGCTGCGGAAAATCCTCGCGCGCGTGCGCCCCGCGGCTCTCGGTGCGATTGGCAGCTGAATGGATGGTGGCGGTCGCCTGCAGCAGCAGGTTCTCAAGCTCGAGCGTCTCGATCAGATCGCTGTTCCAGATGAGCGAGCGGTCGGCGATGCGTACGTCGGCAAAGGAGGCGAAGGTCGCCCCGATGCGCTCGATGCCCTGCGACAGGCTCTCGCCGGTCCGAAACACCGCGGCATCCAGCTGCATGGCCTTCTGCATCTCCAGGCGAATCGCCGCCGTGGCGCGCGTCCCGTTGGCCTGGCGCAGCCGCTCGAGACGTGCGATCGCCGACTCGCCCGCATCCGCGGCCAGCGGCCGGTGGCGGCTGCCGGGCTTGATGGTCTCGGCGCAGTGCCGTGCCGCCTCGCGCCCGAAGATGACCAGGTCAAGCAGCGAGTTGCTGCCCAGACGATTGGCGCCGTGCACGGAGACGCAGGCCGCCTCCCCCACTGCCATGAGCCCGGGCACCACGCAGTCGGGGTCTGCGCCTTTCGGCTGCACGACCTCGCCGTGGTAATTGCAGGGGATCCCGCCCATGTTGTAGTGCACGGTCGGCTGCACCGGAATCGGCTCGCGTGTCACATCCACCCCGGCGAAGATGCGCGCGGTTTCGGTGATGCCGGGCAGGCGCTCGTGGATGACCGCAGCGCCCAGGTGCTCGAGGTGCAGATCGATGTAGTCGTGCTCCGGGCCAGCCCCGCGGCCCTCGCGGATCTCGAGCGTCATGGCGCGGCTCACCACATCACGCGAGGCGAGATCCTTGGCGTTGGGAGCGTAGCGCTCCATGAAGCGCTCGCCCTTGGAGTTGGTGAGATAACCGCCCTCCCCGCGCGCCCCTTCGGTGATCAGGCACCCCGCCCCATAGATGCCGGTCGGGTGGAACTGCACGAACTCCATGTCCTGCAGCGCCAGTCCGGCGCGCAGCACCATTGCGTTGCCGTCCCCGGTGCACGAATGCGCCGAGGTGCAGGAGAAGTAAGTGCGTCCGTAGCCGCCGGTCGCGAGGATCGTCGTGTGCGCGCGAAAGCGGTGCAGGGTGCCCTGCGTGAGATCGAGCGCCACCACCCCGCGGCACACCCCGTCCTCCATGATCAGATCAATCGCAAAATACTCGATGAAGAAGGTCGCGGCGTGACGGATCGACTGCTGGTAAAGGGTGTGCAGCATCGCATGCCCGGTGCGATCGGCGGCAGCGCAGGTGCGCTGCGCGATGCCCTTGCCGAAGTGCGTCGTCATGCCGCCGAAGGGCCGCTGGTAGATGCGCCCGGCCTCGGTGCGCGAGAAGGGCACGCCGTAATGCTCCAGCTCGATGACCGCGGCCGGGGCCTCCTTGCACATGAGCTCGATCGCGTCCTGGTCGCCCAGCCAGTCCGACCCCTTCACCGTGTCGTACATGTGCCAGCGCCAGTCGTCCTCGCCCATGTTGCCGAGCGCTGCCGAAATGCCCCCCTGGGCGGCCACCGTGTGGCTGCGGGTTGGGAACAGCTTGCTGATGCAGGCGGTCGACAGCCCGCTCTCGGCAAGTCCGAGCGTTGCGCGCAGGCCGGCGCCACCGGCACCGACCACGATGACGTCGTAGCTGTGATCGATGAGCGGATAAGCGCTCACGCGGCGCCCCCGCAGGCCACCTTGAGCACGGCAAACACCCCGGCGCCTGCGAGCAGCACGTGCGCGAACAGCATCGCGACCAGCGTGACGGTGCGGGCGCCGGTGCCATGGACGTAGTCCTCCACCACCACGCGCACGCCGAGCTGGGAGTGCCAGGTGGCCACGAGCACCAGAATGATGAGCAGCAGCGCGGTCCAGCTCTGGCTCATCCACGCGACCACGGTCGCGTGATCCAGCGACGGCAGTGTCAGGAGCGACACCACGAACCAGATGGAAAGCGGCACCAGCGCCACCGAAGTCAGGCGCTGCGTCCACCAGTGCTGCACACCGTCTCTGGCCGCGCCAAGTCCGAGCACCTTGCCTAAGGGGGTTCGCAGGCTCATGGGGCGCGCGTCCCGGAAAGCCAGGCATACCAGGCGATCAGGAGCACCAGGGCGAGGCTCACTGCCACGACCAGGTAGGCGCTCAAGCGCGACTGCGCGCGCTCAAGTGCGTGACCGGTGTCCCACACCAGGTGACGGATACCGGCGATGAGGTGATAGCAGAAGGCAACGGTGAGCGCCGCATACGCAAGCTTCGCGGCCGGGAGCGACAAGAGCCGCAGTGCCCGCGCGAAGGCGCTCGGGCCTGCGGCGATGGCCATGAGCCAGTACACCAGCAGCAGCAATCCCACCGAGAGAACGAGGCCCGTGAGGCGGTTGAAGATCGAACTCGCCAGGGTGTACCGGGACATCCTGTACACCGACAAGTGCGGCGATAGCGGTCGCGTCGGCATACACTAAAAATCGATGCAGCGTCCGTTCTTTTCCCAGTCGCCGAAACGCGTGGGGTCCGGCCCGCTAGGCCCGCCGATCTCCCGCGGCGGCGCCGGTGATGGCTGCGGGGGCTGCGCACCGCAGTCGCTCCCCGCGCCGACTCGATCGAATGGAATTGAAACCTGGAAATCCTGGAAAGAGAGGCTCTTGCACTCGCTCATCGACATACCCATGAAGTCTGCCAGAATTCCATGACGGCAGCCACGGAAAGTTCAGGAAAAACAACGCTCAACTCCACCTCTGAGGCGTGTGGTGCGATCACGCTCGCCACGCTCGGGGTGCTGCGTGCGCGCGGTCCGGATGCGTTGGCATTCCTTCAGGGCCAGCTGTCGAATGACATGACGCGCCTCTCGCACGAGCGCTCGCTCCTGGCGGGATATCACAATCCGCAGGGACGCGTGATCGCGCTCATGCGGCTGCTGCAGCTTGCACCCGATGATGTGCTCGCGATCCTGCCACGCGAGCTCCTCGCAGCGGTGCTGCAGCGCCTGAGTCGATTCATCCTGCGCGCGAAAGTGAAGCTGACGGATGAGTCGGCGGCGTGGGCCGTCCACGGCCTGGTGCTTGCCTCGCAAGCTTCCGTGGCGCGCGCCTTCATCGCGGCGTTGCCGCAGGCACCAGAGGGCGCGGCATCCCTTCAGGGATCGATGGCGGTGCGCATGAGGCACGAGCCGCGCCGTTGGCTCCTCGTCACTCCCGCCTCGCAGGCGATCCCTGCGCTTAAGGAGTGCGCGCCGGTGTCCGAAGACACCTGGCGGGGCCTCGCCGTCGCGGCCGGGGAGCCGCAGGTGTACGCGGCGACTTGCGAGGAGTTCGTCGCGCAGATGCTCAATCTCGATGCGCTCGGGGCCATCGCTTTCGACAAGGGTTGCTATACCGGCCAGGAGGTCATCGCA
>Ga0302326_10005368_pt1 | contig 29223 bp, 29 predicted proteins | sample Palsa_T0_3_FD_202264 | JGI IMG/M metagenome (GOLD analysis project Ga0302326, IMG submission 202264) | Peat permafrost microbial communities from Stordalen Mire near Abisko, Sweden - Palsa_T0_3 | ecosystem: Environmental > Terrestrial > Soil > Palsa > Peat permafrost | place: Sweden: Abisko... | reverse complement strand
GCAAGCGATCTTGTAGGCACAGTACTCGCACGCTTCCGGGTCGTTCGTGACCGAAAAATGTTCGAGCGGTCCATCGGCAAGCGCTTGCGCAAGTTCGATCATCTTGGCTCGTGCGCGCTCGAGTTCGTCGAGGCCGATCGTTCCGACCGGCGCGTCGGAATAGCTGCGCGGCCCACCAAAGGGGACGATCTCGAGCTCCACGGGCTGCACGTCACGTGTCGCCTCCTTGAGCGGCACGAGCGACAGCCGGGTCACGCGGTCGCCGGCGGCGGTGCGCGCCCAATAGTAGAACGGCAGTTGAAAGTCGAGAAAGCGCGCTACCTTCGCGCGATACGCATCGGCGCTTTCCGCTATCCTGCCCGTCTTATAATCGACGACCGTTATCGACGCGGTCGCATCATCGCGGTCGAGGCGATCGATGTAACCCACGAACTTGTGGCCTTCAAGTGCAAGCTCCACTTGCGTTTCCGTACCGACGACGCTGAAGGGATGTGCCCGCGCCCGCTCGACGAACCAGCGCAGGTAACGAATGCCGGTACGCTTCGCCCGACGGCGTTGCAGTTCGTACTCGACGTTGGTGTCGAAGCCGCTGCGGAAGCGCTCGAACGAGAGCCCGAGGAACGCCTCGAGCTTGCGCTCGAGCAGTTCGAGCGGCACGCCGCCGGCACGCGGAAACTCTTGGTGGAAGCGTTCGAGCGCCCAATGAAAGGCCGTGCCGTAGAAGGAGGCGGAGGATCCGCGATCCTCGATTGCCGCACAGACGTAGCGATAGAACCAGCGCCGCTCGCACTCGGCAAACGCGCCGAGTGATGAAGCGCTGAAGTGTCCGCGCCGCCGTTTGACGACGCGCGGCGTCTCCGGCTCGCAGGCAATGAGCGGCCGGCGCGCCGCGTTCGTAGAGGAGAGCGCGGCCGGCGAAGCGGGCTCGCGCCGCACCATCGCGCCCAGCTCCCCGAGAAGACGTTCGGCTTCCCACACGCTGCCGCTTTCGCGCGCGCCATCGAGCGCGCTCGCAATCTGCTCGATCGCTGTAAACGTGTCGAGTTCCGCAGCCTCAAGACGTTCGTCGAGCGCGAACGCGGAACGAATCGTCGCGACGTGCTCGCTAGCCGTCGCGCCCTGCGCACGATAGGCTTGACGTATTTCATTCAGCGCGCGCACGAAACGCCGCGCCGCAATGGCGGTCTCATGGGGAAGCGGCACGCGCTCGCGTTCGATTGCATCGAGCACGCTGCCCCGCTCCCCGGCCACCGCGCAGAGGGCGCGGCCATCGACGTTCGGGACGCCCGAGAAGGGCGCGCACAATACGCGGCGCGCTGTTTCTTCGCGCGAGTTCGCCGCGCAGCTCGTGAGGTCTCTTACGAAGGCGACCAGCGGCCGCGCAAGCGTGTACATCGATTGTTTTCCGATCTTCGCGGCGCTTCGTGCGGGACCCCGCACGCAGCGGTGGGAAGGCCGCGTCATGCGAAAGATCATCGTCGGCGTCACCGGTGCAAGCGGCAGCGCGTACGCGCTTGCCGCGCTGCAAGCGTTGCGCGCCGGCGGCACCTGTGAAGTCCACCTGGTCATAACCGAGCAGGCGCGCAAGACGATCGCAATCGAAACGCCGCACGACCCCAAGGATTTCGAAGCGCTCGCGCACGTGGTCTACCACGACGGCGACCTGGCCGCGGCGATCTCGTCGGGTTCGTTCTTGACCGATGGCATGCTCGTCATACCCTGCTCGATCAAGAGCGCCGCTGCGATCGCCTACTCGCTCAACGGAAACTTGCTGGTTCGTGCCGCGGACGTTTGTTTGAAGGAGAAGCGCCGGCTCGTGCTCGTCGTGCGCGAGACTCCGTTGCACCTCGGGCATCTGCGCACGCTCACGCAGCTAGCGGAGATCGGAGCAGTGCTGCTGCCGCCGATACCGGCGATGTATGCGAAACCGCGTAGCGTCGAGGACATCGTGAACCATACCGTCGGCAAGGCACTCGATCAGTTCGGAATCGAAAACGACCTCTTCAAACGCTGGACGTGAACCCGAACGACGCGTCCTGCACGGCGTAATCTTCGAACAGCCCCTCGGCCAGCGCAACGTCGGTGACGCGGTCGACGTTGACGGCGATTTCCGGGTGCGCGCAAACAGCAGCCACGGCCGAGAATCCGAGTAACTCCGTAGCACGCCGTTCGGCGTCGTGAATCGACAAGCGGCGCAAAGCGTAGCGCGCCAGCACGGTTGGTCCGAAGATCGAGGCCAAGCGCGCGGGATTCTTGCGAGCGGCGCCGAGACGCTCGAGGAAGCCGTCGAGCGCATCGAGCACGCGCGGACGCAAGGCGGTCAAGCCGCCTCCGCAAAAAAGACCTTCGCGCAAGCGAGCCCAGGTGTGGGGTATTTCGGGATAGCGCGCGAGATGAACCGTCTGTTCGACGCAGCCGTACACGATGTCGGCGTCGGCGGCCACGGCGAGGTCGAGAAACTGTTCGATTGCCGCGCGGGTGAGGATCGGCAAGTCGGAAGCGACGACGAGCGCGAGCTTGTCCGCCGGAAGATCGCGTAGACCGGCCCGCAAGCTCTGCGTGATCGTTGCGCCGTCGCGGCGTATCTCATCGGCATCGGTGAGTTCCGCTAGCGCCAGCGGCACGAATGGCGCAACCGCAACGATCCGGCCGATCTGCGGTGACGAGCGCAGCGCGCTAATCGTACGCCTGACGAGCGTTTTCCCGGCAATGGGGACGAACGATTTGTTGGGCGCACCCGGAGCGAGCGCCGCCACGGCGTCGTGTTCACCTCCGGCGAGCACGATCGCCGTGATCGGCTCGAGGCCGTTCAGCGCCACGCGGCATCTCGATGAAAAGGAACCGTGAAGAGCTGCTCGTACGCGGGCGCTTCGAGCCGTTGGGCGACGGCGCGCGCCTCGTCCTCAGCTTCGAAGATCGCAAACAAGCACGATCCGGAACCCGAAAGCAAAGCGTGCGGCGCGCCGGCGGTGCGCAGCGCCTCCATGGCCTGCTCGATCTGCGGGTACGCCGCCACGATCGGCGCGTGAAAATCATTGACGAGCGACGCGAGCAACGCCGCAAAGTCGCCGCGCTGGATCGCATCGACGGCGGCGAGCGAGGCGCTTTCATCGCGTGGGCGACTCGGCGGAGCGCCGGCCGCCGCCCGCGCGGCGTCGAGCTGCCGGTAGGCTTCCGCGGTTGCGACGCCGGCGTGCGGACGCACGACGACGACCCACCACGCGGGCAGCGCACCGATTGCCGTGACGCGCTCGCCCGTGCCTTCGACCAGCGCCCCCGTGCCGGAAAGAAAGAACGGCACGTCGGAACCGAGGCGGCGAGCCGCTCGCAGCCACTCCCTTTGCCCGTGCGGACCGAGTTCGCCCGACATAGCGGCGCGCAGGATTGCCGCCGCGTCGCTCGATCCGCCGCCGAGGCCGCCCCCGACCGGAATTTCTTTGTGCAGACTGACCTCGAAGCGATTGGCGAGCTCACACTCGGAAAGCGCACGTACGACCAAGTTGTTCACAGCTAGGGCCGGATCGCTCGTTTCAAAGCGTTCCACCTCGGCCGCTTCGAGTTCGATCCGGTCGTAAAGTGCCAGCGGAAGCATGACGCTACGAATGGCGTGATATCCGTCGTCGCGACGCGAAAGGACTTCAAGGGTAACGTTAATTTTCGCCGGGGCGAGCAGCGTCGGCATCGGAAGTCACGTTTCGCGTCGCGCCACGGCGGGGGCCTCTAACCCTATCGCGAAACGTGGCCGGGCCATATATGACGCCTTCCTACGATGCTCAGCACAATGAATTTTGCGCGTACGTCTTGCCGGAATCGGAAACGCCGTTTGGTTTGACGCTCGGTAATTTCAAGACGTTTGCCTCGTGTACGCCCAAAGGCGGCGTGCGCGGCTTGTGGGATGCCGACTCCGACCAAATCATCTTTGGGACCCATCAGATCGCCTATCGCCTGCGAGACCGGGCGCGGACGATCTTTCCTTATCAGATCGAGCGCGAGTTCACGTTCTTGCCGTACGCGCAGATTTCCGAGTTCGCACTCGACGATCGCCTGCTCGTAACGGAGTGCTTCTACGTGCCGCACGGCCGCCGGCACGACCGGACCGTCGCCTTCATCGTCGACATCACGCTGCACAATTCGAGTTCGGCAGCCGTGGAAGCCGTGGTGTTTCCCTGGGCGCTGCTCGTCGGTCAGCGCTTCTACGGTGAGCCCGAGAAGGAAGTGCACGCAGCGGTCGACGGCAACGACGTGCGCGCCTGGAACGAGGAGACCGGAGCGGCGCGTTTCTGGGGCGGCTCGCGCAAGCCGGACGCGGTCGTCGTTGCGTTGCGCGAACAAGTTTTGCTGCAAGCGATGCGCCGCGGCTCGCTGCGCGAAGACGGCCACCTCGAAAGCGTGACGCCCGAGCTTGCCGAATACGTGAGCGGGCGAATTTTCGGCGCCTTCGAGTATCGTATCCGGGTCGAGCCGGGGGCGCGCGAAACGTTGCGGCTGGCGGTCGCCTTCGACAAGAACGAGCTGGCGGACGCGCGCCAGAAATTCGACGATCTGCTCGGCGATCCGCGGGCGCTGCACGATACGCAGCGCTATTACGCAACCGCACTGGCCGACGCGCGTCTGCTGACGCCTTCCGCCGTCGTCAGCCGCGGCGTCGTCTGGGCGAAATGCAACATGCTGCGGGTCATCAAGGAGTATCCGCAAGGTTGGGGCTCGACCAACTCTCCACCCTCGGATATCCTCGTCTCGCGCGATACCTCGTGGTTCGTGCACGGCTTCGATTATTTTCTGCCGGAGTTCAGCCGCGACGCGATCGAATTGTTCAACCGCTTTCTCGAAGAATCGGGGCAAGTCGTCGAATACGTGCGCGGGGTCAGCGGCTTCAGCACATCGTACGACCTCAACATCAATGATGATACGCCGCTCCACCTGATTGCGATTCTGCACCACTACAACGCAACGCTCGACGACACATGGGTGCGCGGCCTCGTTCCGCTGATCGTCAAGGTGGCCGACTACATGCTCTCGCAGCGCGATGCGAACGGGTTGATCTATTGCAACGCCAAGGGCGTCGACATGTACGGGATCACCTCGTGGCGCAACATCATTCCGTACTACACGCTCGACGGCGCGGTGACGGAAATCAACGCCGAAGCAGTCTTCGCGCTCGAAGCGGCTGCCATGCTGTGCGCGGTCGCGGGCGACAAAGAACACTGGGAGCGTTACGCGCACGAGGCCGAGACGCTGCGCGAGAAGATGATGGGGGCGCTCTTCAACGACGACACGGGCGCCTTCGTCCTCAATTACGACAAGGACGGAAACTACCAGGACAACTTCACGGCGGACGAAGTCTTTCCGGTCCTCTTCAACGTTGCCGACCCCGAACGGCGCAGAGCGATCCTGGCGCGGCTGTGTGAATCGGATTTCGTGACGCCGGTCGGTCTGCGCACGATCTCGACGGCCGATTCGTGGTATTTTCCCTCGCACGGTTTCGGGCTGTTGGGCGGGGTGTGGCCCGATCTGACACTTTGGTTTGCCGTGGCGCTCGCGCGTAACGGATTCGTCGACGAGTGCGCGCATTGGCTCGAAGCGATCTACGCGACCATGGAGGAGGGCGCGCGGCGAAATACGGTTCCCGGCCAGTTTGCGGAGTGGTTCGACGGGGGCTCGCTGACGAATCGGGGTATGTATATGTCCCCCTGGACGGGGGCGAAATATCTTTGGGCGGTCGCGGAGACCGTATGCGGCCTCGACGGCTATCGAACGGCGGGGCGCCCACATCTGGCTCCGCTCGTTCCGAAAGGCTGGAGGTGGACGGCGGGAGTGCGAGTGCGCTGGGGAGCGGGACGCTGTACCTACGTCGTCGACGTCGACCGCCGTACGATCTTCGGAGACATGCGCGAGGCCTCGGCCGAGGAGCCGTATCGCTGCATCTATTCCGGCACCGACGTCAGCGATGAGGTGACGACTTCTCCGATTGAGGTGGGCGCGGTCGCATTTGAAGATGAGGTAGGAGCGGTGCGGGCCTTCGTTTGCAATCTGAACGACGTGGCGCGCGAAGTGTCGCTCGAATTCCGCGGCTCGATGTTACGCCGTCACGTTGCGGCGGGCGAGCTGCTCGACATCGCGCTCATCGGTCATCCAACCGACCGCGAAGCCTACCCCGCTTCGCTGGACACGCGGGCGCTCGCGGAAGGCGCGGCCCTCTGATGGGCCCGCGTGCCGGTCTCTCCACCATTCTCATTCTTGGTGCGGTCGTGTTGCTGCTGGCAATCGAAGTCGGCAACAACATGGGGAATCGCGTGCTCGGACAAGTTGCAAGCCAGGTTCCCGCGCTGTCGACGACCCCGGTGCCGTTGCCCAGCGCAAGCCCCGACGATCCGCAAACTCAGGTGGGCTGGAGCCGCCGCCAAATCCTCAGCGTCGCGACCGATCCCGCTTTCCCGGATCCACGAGTGACGCCCGAGCCGCCGCCTCCGCCCACCCCGCGGCGCACGCCGAAACCGACCCCGAAGCCGGCCGTGACGCCATCGGCGCTCGACATCTATGCCTCGCCGACACCGCTCTACACCTCGCCGCCGATGCCGATCCCGCTCGTCTCGCACGAGCCGGGTGAAACCTCGCCCCCGGACGCCGAGGAAGAAGCGACGCCCTCGCCGCTCCCCAGCGCTTCGCCGAAGCCACGCCCGCGCGGCGATCGCGCCGGCTTCGCGCCGCCCCCGAGCGCGTTGTCGACCCTGTCGCCCTGACGTCCCTGACCTGAGGGCTCGTCCCTAATGTCATCGTTGTTTGGCTTGTTATGATAGTGACACTAGGTATTGCTCGATGAGGGTAGGGAAAGTCGTGGATCAGACACGGAATGGTGGCCAGACGGGCACGGTAGCGGTCAAGCGTGGGCTCGCTCAGATGCTGAAGGGCGGCGTCATCATGGATGTCGTCACGCCGGAGCAAGCCTCGATCGCCGAGGAAGCCGGGGCCGTCGCGGTCATGGCGCTCGAGCGCATCCCGGCCGACATTCGCGCTTCGGGCGGCGTCGCGCGTATGAGCGATCTCTCGCTCGTGCAGCGAATCATGGATACCGTCACGGTCCCGGTGATGGCCAAGGCCCGGATCGGACATTTTGCCGAGGCGCAGTGCCTTCAGGCACTCGGTGTCGATTACGTTGACGAGTCCGAAGTGCTGACTCCGGCCGACGACAAATACCATATCTCGAAGCACGAATTTTCGGTTCCCTTCGTGTGCGGTGCGCGCAACCTCGGTGAAGCGCTACGGCGTATTGCTGAGGGCGCCGCGATGATTCGCAGCAAGGGCGAAGCGGGCAGCGGCAACATCGTCGAAGCGGTGACGCACATGCGCGCGATTCGCGATGCGATCGCGGAACTTTCGGTCGCACCGAAAGAGGAACTGGTAGCGCGCGCACGCGATCTGGGCGCACCGCTCGAACTCGTGCAGTTCGTGGCCGAGCAGAAGAAGTTGCCGGTCGTGTTGTTCTGCGCCGGCGGCGTATCGACGCCGGCTGATGCTGCCCTCATGATGCAGCTCGGAGCAGAAGGCATCTTCGTCGGCAGCGGCATCTTCAAAGCTGCGGCTGTCTACAAGAACGGTGTGCCGGAATACGACGACAACGGTTTCCCGAAGGTCGATCCCGACATTGCGTTGCGCTATGCGCGCGCGATCGTCGCCGCGACGACGCACTTCGAGGATCCCCAAGCCGTCGTCGAAGCATCGAAGTCGCTCGGCGGCGCAAAGCCGATGTACGGGATCGACGTTCGCCAACTCGACGAAAGCCAGTTGCTGAGCGTTCGCGGGAACTAGCCGTGGGATCGGGCAGCGTCGTCGGCGTGCTTGCGCTGCAAGGCGACGTGGTCGAGCACCTGCGGGCCTTCGCGGACCTCGGCGTGCAAGCGATCGCGGTGAAAACTCGGGCGGAACTCGAAGCCGTCGCGGGCCTGGTCGTCCCTGGTGGCGAGTCGACGACCGTAATCCGGTTGCTCGAGCGCTTCGGGCTAGCGGAGCCCTTGCGCGCGCGCGTCCGTGAAGGGATGCCGTTCTGGGGAACGTGCATGGGCTTGATCGTCGCCGCCCACGATGTCGCCGGTCTCGAACAGAAGACGCTCGACCTCATCGACGTGACGGTGCGCCGCAACGCATTCGGGCGCCAGCTCGCCTCAGCCGAGGTGCCGCTCGTGATTCCGGTGCTCGGCGAACGGCCGTTCCCGGCGATTTTCATTCGCGCGCCTTGGATAGAGCGTGCCGGGCCGGGCGTAGAAATCTTGGCGGTACACGAAGGGCACGGCGTATTCGTCCGTCAGGGTAACGTTATGGGAACCGCGTTTCACCCCGAACTCACGAGCGATCTCCGCGTGCACGCCTACTTCATGCGCATCGTCACCGAGCGCGCGAACGTAGCCGCCTAGCCGGCAGGGTAAAGAAGAACGCGCACTTTCGTGCGCGTTCTCTCCGGTTGCCGTTGGCTGTCGGCGCCCGGATCCTGGAAGCACACCGTCATGCTGGTGAGGGTGTGTTTCCGCAGTCGGGGAGAAACCTTAGCTAACGAAGCTCGAGGGATAGGGCTCGGTGGTCTTCTTCAGTACGTAGTCGAGGATCGCGACGTGCGTCGTCTCGACGCCCAGAATCGCCCCCGCGGTTTGCGCGAGCTTGCGGTTCTTGAACGCCGGAATCACCGACAGATACGTCGCCGCCGCTTGGCGCTCGACGCTTTGGGCGAACGCGAGAATGTCGGCCTGCGTGGCAAGCTTGGGATACGTCAGCTTCGTGGTCACGTCCGTCGGGGTCTCACCGGCAGCCTTAACGGCGCCGATGAGCGCGTCGCGGTGTGCGGTGTGGTCGGCGAGGAAGCCTTTGGCAACCGCCAACACGCCCGGCGTGAGGATATGGAGGCCTGCGGCGTCGGTGTACGCCTTGATGCCGGCCCGCTCGAGCGAGATGGCAACTTGCAGAATCTTGATGTCGCCTTCGTCGGCGGCTTCGGCGGCTGAGATGAACGGTCCGAGCATCAGTGGGCCAAATGCAGCGAACGCGCTGCCTGTTGCAAGCAGCTTCTTCCGGGAAAACGTCACGCGGGTCATCCTTTCAAGATGGCCAATGGATGATAACGCCCAGGTAACGTTGCGCGGCCTTCGCTGGATTTGTCCCGCACCGGAAGTGCGCCGCCATGGTGATGACGGCGCACTTCCGGTGCCGAGGAGAACCTTTAGCTTACGAAGCTTGAGGGATAGGCCTCGGTGCTCTTCTTGAGCACGTAGTCGAGGATCGCAACGTGCGTCGTCTCGACGCCGAGAATCGCACCCGCGGTTTGCGCGAGCTTACGGTCCTTGAATGCCGGGATAACCGAGAGATACGTCGCGGCCGCTTGGCGTTCGACGGACTGGGCGAAGGCGAGAATGTCGTTCTGCGTCGCCAGCGTGGGATAGGTCAGCACCGTGGTCGCGTCGGTCGGGGTCGCGCCGGCTGCCTTGACGGCGCCGATCAGCGCGTCGCGGTGTGCGGTGTGGTCGGCCAGGAAGCCCTTGGCAACAGCCAGGACGCCGGGTTCGAGAATACCGAGGCCTGCGCCATCGGTGTAGGCCTTGATGCCCGCTCGCTCGAGAGCGATGGCAACTTGCAGAATCTTGATGTCGCCTTCATCCGCGGCTTCAGCAGCGGCGATGAAGGGTCCGAGCATGAATGGGCCAAATGCGGCGAGCGCGCTGCCTGTCGCAAGCAGCTTTTTGCGGGAAAACGTCACGCGGGGCATCCTTTCGAGGTGACTACTGGATGATAGCGGTGAGGTAACGTTGCGCTGCTGTCGCTGGATTGCTCCCCTGCCGGCCTCGTGATCTTAAGTTGCTTAACAGGCAGTTGAAGAAGCCACGCTTTCTCGAGCCGCAAAACGGGATTCGAAAGTAGTGATCGATCGATCGCGACAACGTATGAAAAGTGCATGCGAAGTAGTGCTTGATCTCGAGGCCCGCGCCGGGCCGGCCGCGAGGGGAAAATGTGGCGCGCGAGTGCTTGGCATGCCCTCCGTCAGAGGCTGGCGGGGAAGCTTAAGGCACCCGGCGTATCGTCTAGCCCAGATGGCTACGCAACCGAATGCGAGCGCGGTGCCGCCGGTGGAAGTCGTCCTGAGCGAGGTGGTCGCCAACCTCGGCTTCCTCGCGCATGCCTATCTGAATCCAGTCGATCCGGACGTGGACGCCGGGCCGGATCTGGAGGCCGCGGAGATCGCAATCGACGTCGCCGGCCGTGCCTACGACCGAATACAGCCAAGGTTGAGTCCCGACGAGCGGTCTGCCGTCAGCAGATTGCTCACCGACCTGCGTTTGAGTTATGTCAAGAAGCGGGGCCTATGAGCCTCGCTTCTTGCGTTCGAGCCGATGAAAGGCGATCGTGACGGACGTCCTAGTCCTCAATTTCACCTACGAAGCCCTCAACATCACAAGCTTCCAGCGCGCGGTGAAACTGCTCTTTTCCGGCAAAGCCGAAGTGGTGCACGGGCGTTCGCAGATTCTCAGTTCGCCGAGCTTCGAGATGCGCATGCCTTCGATCATCCGCATGCTGTACTACATCCGCCGGCCCACGCAGAAGGTCGCCTTGACCAAGAAAAACATTCTGCTGCGCGACGACTACACGTGCCAGTACTGCAGTCTCAAGGGCGAACGCCTGATGACGGTCGACCACGTGATTCCCAAGAGCAAGGGCGGTCCTTCGACCTGGGAAAATCTCGTGTGCGCCTGCATGCGCTGCAACAATCGCAAGAACAACCGTATCCCCGAGCACGCGAACATGACGCTCCGGCGCAAGCCAAAGGCACCGAAGTACATTCCGTGGATACGAGTCAAGCGCAACACGCTTCCCGGTGAGTGGCACAAGTTTCTGTTCCTCTACAACGTTTCCATCGACGAACGGGTCGAATAGGGGCCCTTGTCGCGGCTGCGCCCAGCGGCCGTCCAGCCGGCGATTGTTGTGACGCCTGGGCGGAATTTCGAAGCGCTAAACTGAACGGTCCCGCACGTGGACCAGTCGCGGACGCCGTACTTCGATGTCCTACTCGATTACGTGGACTCCGGCGTCATCCCGTTCCACACTCCCGGTCATATGCAAGGCCGCGGCATGGACCGCACCTTCCGGGATTTTATCGGCGACAACGTCCTCGCCATCGACCTGACGCAGATTCGCGGGCTCGACGATTTACTTCAGCCGACTGAAGCGATCGAGGAGGCCCAGGAGCTGGCTGCCGAGGCATACGGCAGCGACCACTCGTTCTTCCTGATCAACGGTTCGACGAGCGGCAATCAGATCATGATGATGGCGGCGCTCAATCCGGGCCAGAAGATCGCGCTGCCGCGCAACTCGCACAAGAGCGCGATGGGCGGTCTGATCATGAGCGGCGTGCATCCGGTGTGGATGAAGCCCGAGGTCGACGACGCGCTTCACATGGACCATACCGTTACTCCCGAGATAGTGCGGGCGACGCTCGAAGCGCATCCCGACGTTGCCGCCGTGTACGTCGTCAGCCCGACCTACTACGGTGTCGCCGCCGACCTCGAGGGCATCGCGGAGGTCGCCCACGAGTACGGGATCCCGCTGCTCGTCGACGAGGCGTGGGGCCCGCATTTTCATTTTCATCCAGCCTTGCCGATCGACGCCCTCGAAGCGGGCGCCGATCTCTGTATCAACTCGACGCACAAGATGCTCGGTAGCCTTTCGCAGACGGCAATGCTCCATCACAAGGGACCGCGGGTCAAACTCGATCGCCTCAAAGCGGTCGTCAAACTATTTCTGTCAACCTCGCCGAATCTGGTATTGGTCGCTTCGCTCGACGTGGCGCGCCGCCAGATGGCAATGGAAGGCCGAGCACTCCTCTCGCGCACGATTGAAATAGCCAACGACGCGCGCCGCCGGCTCAACGCCATCCCGGGCATCTATTGCTTCGGCGAAGAGCAACTTGGGAAGCCCGGCGTCTTCGACCTCGATCCGACCAAGATCACGATCACGGTGAAAGCGCTCGGCTACACGGGCTACGAAGCTGAAGAGATTCTTCGCCGGCGCTACAACGTGCAGTGCGAACTCGCCGACCTGTTCAACTGCCTTGCGCTCTTTACGATCGGCACGACGCAAGAGGCCGCCGACCGCCTCGTCTACGGCGTCAAGGAACTCTCACGCGAGGACCGGCCGATCGACGTGTTCTCGCCGTCGGGTGTCCTCGAGCGGCGCTTGCAGACCGGCACCTACAACCTGCCCGCAATCCCACCGCTCCGCATGAACCCCCGTGAAGCCTTCCTCGCCGAGACCGAAATCTTGCGTTTCAAATCGAGCGCGGGCCGAATCTGCGCCGAGGTCATCACGCCCTATCCGCCCGGCATCCCCGTAATTTCGCCGGGCGAAGCCATCACGCCGGAAATAATTTCCTACCTCGACCTGGAAAAACGGGCCGGCGTCCGGATGCAAGGCCCCTACGACTCGGAACTTCGCACGATCCGGGTAGTAAGAGAATAAGTGATAACGGGCGTCTTCTCCTCAGCCGGGCCGCTTGCTCGGTGTTGGGGGGATTCCCGCAATTTTGAACTAATAAAATCTGTAACGGTTACGGCCGGGAAAAAAATCCGGCGCTGCCCGAATTTATGACGAGGATGTGCATTGGCCGTTAACGCCGAGTCCGTCTCATCGCACTGGGAACTCACTCAACTCCTCGATATCTTCCCGCTCCCCATCCGGCAGGCGCTGGTACGCCTCCCAAATCTCGAATCGCTCGTCGAAGTGGTGTTGGATCTCGGGCGCCAGCCCGAAGCCCGCTTCCCGGACGATTTTGTGTTTTTGTCGGATGCGAAGGTCACGTTCGAAGATATCGCACACGTCAATTCACGCTTGTCGGCGTTCGGCGCCGACAACCGTGCCGGTATCGAGCAAACGCTGCACCGCATTTCAGCAATTCGCAACCGGGCGGGGAAAATCGTCGGCTTGACCTGCCGTGTCGGGCGCGCCGTTTACGGCACGACCGATATCATCCTCGACGTCGTGCGCAGCGGAAAATCGATCTGCTTGCTCGGGCCGCCGGGCGTCGGAAAGACGACGATCTTGCGCGAATGCGCGCGCGTTCTCTCCGAAGACCGCAAGCGCGTCGTTATCGTCGACACCTCAAACGAGATCGGCGGCGACGGCGACGTTCCGCATCCCGGCATCGGCCATGCGCGGCGCATGCAAGTGGCCGATCCCGCGCAGCAGCACGACGTGATGGTCGAAGCGGTCGAAAATCACATGCCCGAAACGATCGTGATCGACGAAATCGGCACCGCAGCCGAAGCGATGGCCGCCCGCACGATTGCCGAACGCGGCGTGCAACTGATCGGCACCGCGCACGGCAAGACGCTCGAAAACCTGCTGATGAACCCGACCTTGTCGGACGTCGTCGGCGGCATCAGCACGGTGACGCTCTCCGACGAAGAAGCACGCCGCCGCGGCACGCGCAAGACGGTACTCGAACGCAAGGCACCGCCGACCTTTAGCGTGCTGATCGAAATCAACGACCGCAACCACCTTTCGATCTATCAGAACGTCGCCGACACCGTCGATGCGTTGCTGCGCGGCTACCAGCCGCAGCCGGAAGTTCGTAAGCGCATGCCGGGGGGCGCCGTTGCGGTCGTGCAAGAAGCGCTCGGGGCACCACCGCCCAAGCGCATCCAAGCGGCCGCCCCGAAAGCGGTGCCGGAATCGGAGTTCGCGCTGGCCCTGCGCGAAGCCGACGCCGAGGACCGCGAAGACCGGGAAGCGCACATGCTGGTCTTTCCGTACGGCGTATCGCGCAACAAGATCGAGCGCGCGATTCACAACTTGGGCGTCAATGCGTCGATCGCGCGCAAGTGGGACGAGGCCGACGTCGTGCTGACGCTCAAGACGCTCGAGCGGCGCGAATCCGAGAAGCTGAAGTCGATCGCTGCGGAAAACGTTCCGATCTACTCGATCAAGACCAACACGACCGCGCAAATCATGAACGCTCTCAAGGACGTCTTCGCTCTGCCCTCGATCGACGCAGAAGAGATCGCGCTGCGCGAGGCAAGCGAAGCGATCTACAAGGTGTTGCTCGATAGCAAACCCGTCGAACTGACGCCGCAGACCTCGTACGTTCGGCGCATGCAGCACCAATTGGCCGAGCAACACCGGGTCATGTCGCGCAGCACCGGTATGGAACCGAACCGGCGCGTGCTCTTCTTTCGCTCGAACGACCTGCCGTATGGGGCGGGAGCTTCCGCGTAAGCGCAGCCGCTGCGAAATTCCTCGTGGTCGAGGGCATCGAGGGCAGCGGAAAGTCGACGCTGATCGCTGCCCTCGCCGCGCGTTTGGGGGAGCGCGGTTACAGCATCGTCGCCACGCGCGAACCTGGCGGCACGACGCTCGGGAACCGGCTGCGTAAAGTCTTCGTCGATCCGGCGACTACGATCGATCCGCTTGCGGAAGCCTTCGTCGTCAACGCCTCGCGCGCTCAGCACGTCGCCGAAATCATCGAACCGGCACTGCGCTCCGGCCGCTGGGTGCTTTGCGACCGCTTCACGGCAGCGACCCTCGCCTACCAGGGTTTCGGGCGCGGTGTCGACCTCGATACGCTGCGCACGCTCGCGGCCATCGCGACCCATGGCCGCGAACCGGATTTGACTTTGCTGGTCGACCTCAGTGTCGAGCTTTCACGCGAGCGCGTGCAGACCCGCGCGCGCGAAAGCGGCTCCGCTGCCGACCGCCTCGAGCGCGAAGACGCGGCCTTTCACGCCCGCGTTCGCGAAGGCTACTTGCAGCTTTCGCGAGAGGATGCCCGTTTTTCGGTACTCGACGGAACGCTTTCTCCGCATGGACTCGTCGAAGCGGCGTGCGCAGTGGTGGAAGCGAAGTTTCCGTCATGAGAGGCGTCGAGGGCACCTTCGAAGTGGTCGGCGCAAAGGCCGCTCTGACGTTCTTTGCGACACTCGATCCCGGCCGCTTGGCCCACGGCTACCTGTTCACCGGACCGGCCGGCGTGGGAAAGAAAACCTTCGCGCGCCGCCTCGCGCAATCGTTACTCTGCGAGGCACCAAAAGCGACGGTGCTGGGCTACGACGGCGTCTGCACCGGATGCAAACTGTTCTTGGCCGGAACGCACCCGGACTTCGTCGCCTCCGAAGGCACGATCAAAATCGGCAAGGACGGCGGCAGCGCGCTACACGACGAAGAACTCTCTTCGCGCGATCTCGTCCGCGAACTGTCGCTGCACGGATATCGCAGCGCCCATCGCGTCGTCTTACTCGGCGACGTCGCCTTTGCGACGCACGAGGCGGCGAACGCCTTGCTCAAGTTCTTCGAGGAGCCGCCCGGCGGGGTGCTCGTGATTTTGACGACAAGTTCGCCCGGGAGCTTACTCGAGACGATTCGTTCCCGCTTCGTCGAGCTGCCTTTCGCTCCGCTGCCGAGCGGCGACGTCGAAGCGGTACTCGTTAAGGACGGTGTTGTGCCCGAGAAGGCACGCATGGCCGCGGAAGTTGCGCTCGGCAGCATCACCCGCGCGCGCGCGGTCCTCAATGAGGACGAGCTCGGGGTGCGCGATGCCTCGTTCGCATGGTTTGCGGCTGCCATGCGTGGCGACGCCGTCGATTCGAGTTTTCTGCGGCTCGACGATCGCAGCTTGAGCGCCGCCGAGAAGCGCGGCTTCGTCGGCGAACTGATCGAACTCGTACGGGTGGCCGCGCGTGATTGGGCCGCGGTCGGACTCGCGGGCGACCAGGCGCCGCTCCTCGCCGCCGATCAGCGGGCGCTGATCGCGCGCGTGCCGGCACGCGAACCAAAGGCGATCGTAAGCGTGCTCGCGGCCGTGGGCGAAGCGGAACGCTTGGCAAAGACGAACGTCTCTGCGGGCCTCGTGGTCGACTACCTTCGCATGCAACTCGCTCCCTTACCGGAACGGGTCGCGGCGGGAAACGCTTAGCGGAAGCGCCCGTAGGAAGCGTCGTCGTACATCTTCGCGAGCACGATCGAGACGTAACCCAGAATCAGAGCTTCCGCGATCGCGGTGATGATCGACACGATCGAACCCGCGTAGGCGGAGTCAACCGAGAGCAGTGCGGGCAGGAGCGGCGTGACGATCAACGACGGTGCGAAGAATGAGAAGACGAACAAGATCGTGACGAGTCCGGTGGCAAGCGGTGCACGTTGCGCGCGCTCGAGCGACGCTTGCAGGCTCGCACCCCCGGGAATGCCGCCGATCGCCGCGGCCGGCAGCGCGTAGATGAAGAAGAAGAGCGCGACCAACATCATCGCGGCCGATCCGATGAAGCCGAGTACGGAGCCGATAAGCGACGCAACGTAGATGATGAAGGTAAAGCCGAGCGTCGCGAACAGGATGCTGCCGAGCTTCGCGCGCGCTTCGTCCCAGGCGTCATCGAACGGCGCGCGGCCGCGCCGCCAGGCGCTCTCGGCGACGATCAGAGCCACCGAAAAACCGAAACCCTGAACGAGCTGCGCGATCAGACCCGCCAGGCCCGAGTTGGCCGCCCCAAGGAGCCCGTCGTCCGAACCCGACGGCAGTATCTTGAAGAGCAGCACGCGGAAAACGGCTGCGAGCAGCGGTGCGAGCGCGATCTGCGGATGACGCGCGAGCAGGACGAAGCCGCGCGCGTAGGCGGACAGATCGACTTGCCCGAGGCGCCGCACCGTTACCGGGCGCTAGCGAGCGCGTTCCCGCAGTTGCACGAACGCTCGGCCGGGGTCGCTTCGATGATCTTGAAGATCGCCTGCTTGACGCGGTCGTTGTTATCGGCGAACACCTTGAGCACTTCCTCGTGGGTAACCGGCGGCGCGCCTTCGAGTCCGACGTCGTAGTCGGTGATCAACGAGATGTTCACGTAGCAGATCTCGAGCTCGCGCGCGAGGTAGCACTCGGGGTACTGCGTCATATTGATCACTTCCCAGCCCGCATCTTGGAACCACTTCGATTCCGAGCGCGTCGAGAAGCGCGGACCCTGGATCACGACGATCGTGCCGCGTTCGTGCGTCGTCACCCCGATCGACTTCAGCGCACCGATCGCAATCGGCCGCAGTTGCGGGCAGTACGGGTCGGCGAAGCTGACGTGGGTTGTGATCGGGCCGTCGTAAAACGTGTCGGTGCGACCCGAAGTGCGATCGACGACTTGATCGGCGACGACCATGTGGCCGGGCGCGACATCTTGCTTCAGCGAGCCGCATGCGGTCGGCCCGATGATGCGCGTGACGCCGAGTTCCTTCATTGCCCAGAGGTTGGCACGGTAGTTTATCGATTGTGGCGGGAAGCGATGGTCTTTTCCGTGACGCGGCAGAAACGCAACGGTCTTGCCGGCGACCTGACCGATCGCGACCTTGTCGCTCGGCGCGCCGTAGGGCGTCTCGATCCACACTTCGCGCGCGTTCTCGATCAGCGAATAGAAACCGGAACCTCCGAAGACCCCGATCTCGGCCCGTTCTTTACTCAACACAACCTCGCGAAAATAAAGCACGGCACAGCCGTGCGCTGGGTAATCAACTCCGCCACGTTCGCGAGGTTCTGCGATGCTCCCCGTTGACGTTTGTCGCTGCGGACCTTACTCGCGAAAATCGCCGGGCTTGAGTTCTTCGATAAACTTCTTGAAGCGCTGCGTCTCCTCGGCTTCCGCTTTCTTGTCGGCGACCGTTTCTTCGAGCACGATCTTGTCCGACACGTAGATCGGGGCTTGCATGCGAAGCGCAAGCGCAATGCCGTCGGAGGGCCGCGCGTCGATCTCTTGCGTATCGCCGTTTTGGCGGACGACGAGCTTCGCGAAGAACGTCGAGTCCTTGATGTCGTGAATGACGATTTGCTCGAGCGAGGCGTGCAGCGACTCAAGCATCGTTCGCATCAAGTCATGGGAAAGCGGTCGAGGGACGGTCGTGCCTTCCAGCGCCAAGGCAATCGCGGTTGCTTCGAACGGTCCGATCAAGATCGGAAGGAACCGCTTGCCTTCGAGATCCTTGAGGATCACGACGGGGTCGTGGGTTAGCAGGTCGATGCCGAGCTTGTCGACCTTCATTTGGCGCATAAGCCAAAATCCTACGCATCCAGGACGAATCCTTGCCCCGAGCGAACCCGCTGGGTCGTCTCGATGGCACTTGCATGCGGTATCGTCGGCCTGCCGAACGTCGGTAAGTCGACTATTTTTAACGCTCTCACCCGTTCGGCGCAAGCGCTTGCGGCGAATTATCCCTTCGCCACGATCGAACCAAACGTCGGTGAAGTAGCCGTTCCCGACGATCGCCTCGAGGTTTTGGCCGAGCTCGTGCACTCGAATCGAATCGTGCATGCCAGCATGCGTTTCGTCGATATTGCCGGTCTCGTGCGCGGCGCAAGTTCCGGAGCCGGCCTCGGTAACGCCTTTCTCAGCCATATTCGCGAGACCGACGCCGTCGCGATGGTCGTGCGCTGCTTCGAGGATCCCGACGTTTCACACGTCGAGGGAAGTCCCGAGCCGCTCCGCGACATCGAGATCATCAATATCGAAATGGCGCTGGCCGATCTCGCCACGCTGGCTAAACGGGTCGAAAAACTCGAGCGCGAGGCTCGCGTCAACGCCAAGCTAGCGCCTCGTCTCGAGGCGGCCAAACGCTTGCGAGCCGCGCTCGAGGACGGCATCCCGGCCCGCTCCTTTGCCGTGGACTCCCTCGAGATGGAGCTTGCTCGCGAGAGCTTTCTGCTGACGGCAAAGCCCCTGCTCTTCGTGGCCAATGTCGACGAGGCGCAGATAGGCGACTTGGGCCCGCTGGCCCGCAGCGTCTTCGACCTGGCCAAGCGCGAGGGCAGCCGTGCCATCGCCTTCTGCGGAAAGATCGAGGCGGAGCTCGCCGGCCTGAGCGAGGAAGAAACCAAGACTTTCCGCTCCGAGCTCGGTATCGAGCGCAGCGGGCTCGACCAGCTGATCCTGTCCGCCTACGACCTGCTCGGCCTGATGACGTTCTTGACCGCCGGCGAGAAAGAAGTCCGGGCCTGGACGATCGACAAGGGCACGAGGGCGCCCCAAGCGGCCGGCAAGATCCACTCCGACATCGAGCGCGGCTTCATCCGGGCCGAGATCGTGTCGTACCCCGACTACGCACGCCTGCGGACGATGGAAGCCCTCAAAGCGGCCGGCTTGCTGCGCAGCGAGGGCAAGGAATACGTGATGCAGGAAGGCGACGTCGTCAACTTCCGCTTCAACGTCTAGCGAGCAACCCGTTAGAAACCCAGGAAGCCGGGACTCGACATTTGGTTAATAAGAATCGGTCATAACTATCCACTTGTAGGGTAATAGCCGATATTTCGTAAAGTGAAATGTCGATGCTAATAGTTGACGGGGGTCCTGGCGCGCCTATGATGACAGCGGTTCGAGAAGTCTCGGTGTTCGGTGACGCGATCGTTTACTTCAACGAAGCGGCGGCACTGCTCGACCTCGAGCCCGGAATGCGCCGGCTCTTGACCCGGCCCTCGCGCCAGATCATCTTCTCGATCCCCTTTCAGCGCGACAGCGGCGAACTCGAGGTCTTCACCGGCTATCGCGTTCAGTACAATTTCGCGCGGGGGCCCGCTAAGGGCGGCATCCGCTTTCATCCCGGCGTCACCCTCGACGAGGTAACGGCGCTTGCTTTTTGGATGACCTGGAAGTGCGCAGTCGTCGACCTGCCTTTCGGCGGCGGCAAAGGCGGCGTCACGTGCGACCCGGGGGCGCTCTCGCTCGGCGAACTCGAGCGCATCACGCGCCGCTACGCGGCGGAACTGGTCGAAGTCGTCGGGCCCGACAAGGACGTCCCCGCACCCGACGTCGGTACCACGCCCCAAATCATGGCCTGGTTCATGGACACCTATTCGATGCACACCCGTCAGCACGTGCCGGGCGTCGTAACCGGTAAGCCCATCGAAATCGGCGGCTCGCGAGGGCGCGTCGAAGCGACCGGCCGCGGCGTTTCGCTCGTGGCTCTCGCCCAAATGCACCGGATGGGCATTCCGGCGGCGAACGCCTCGGTGGCGATTCAGGGCTTTGGAAATGTCGGTTCGGTCGCCGCGAAGATGTTCTCGGAAGCCGGTTGCCGCGTCGTAGCGATTTCGGACGTGACGGGCGCGTACTACAACGCCTCCGGTCTCGACGTTGCGGGTGCGCTCGCCTATGCGCAAGAGCACCATTCACTCGACGGTTATCGCGGCGGCGACAAGGTCACCAACGACGAGCTGCTCGAGCTGCCCTGCGATGTGCTCGTTCCGGCTGCACTTGAAAACCAGTTAACCATTCAAAATGCGCCGCGGGTCAAGGCAAAGCTGATCGTCGAGGGTGCCAACGGTCCCACGACGCCGGAAGCCGACCATATCTTCGGACAGCGCGGCATCATCGTCATTCCGGACATTCTCGCCAACGCCGGCGGTGTCACGGTTTCGTATTTCGAGTGGGCCCAAGACCGCGCCGGATATTTTTGGAAGGAGTCGGAGGTCAACGAACGGCTCTCCGACGTGATGCTGGAGAACTTCGCAAAGGTCTCGGAACTTGCGCAGTTGCGCTCGGTTCCCTTACGGACCGCGGCCTATATGGTCGCGATCAACCGGGTCGTTCAGTCGATGAACGTCCGCGGAGTCTACGCGTAGTTCTCGGTCCAGTCGCCCAGCGCAACGAGCGCGGGCATCAGTGAGTGGCCCAAGGCGGTGAGTTCGTAAAGGACGCGCAGGGGGGGACCGGGGTCCACCCGCCGGGCAATCAGACCGTCGGAGTCGAGTTCGCGCAAGCTGCCGCTGACGGTCAGCTCGGGCACGAAGTGGACCTCGGTCAAGAGTTCGTTGAAGCGGCGGGGGCCGCCGGCAAGGGCTCGCAGCAGCGCCGCATTGGGATGCCGTGCAACGAGGCCGAGCGCCACCGTAAACGTAGGCGCATTGGTCTGACGCGGCGACCCGGAGGTGGCGGCGCGGAGTCCGTGATCGGCTGGTTCGTACACTCGCATATCGGGACTTTCGGCCTAGTGACCCCCGGGGGCCACCCTTCAACCCCTGCCCGGACCTGGAAGTAACCAGCCTCACAGGACGACGAAAAGGTAGTATTTAGGAGTAAGGCAGGTGGTAGGAGGCGTTCCGCTTGCGATATAAGTAGCTCGCGTGGCCCAAGAGAAGCGTATTCTCAGGGTGACATTTTGGCGCGCTCGCCCTCTCGCCGAACGTCTATAAAGGGAGCCCGTCCATGCGAAAGCTCGTCGTTCTCGCTGCCCTGCTGGTCCTCGGGGGCTGCAGCGGCGGAGGTGGCGCCGGCAGCGGTGGTGCTCCCGGATCGAATCCACCGCCCTCGATGCCGGGGCCGCCGGCCGGAACCCTGGTCACGCCGAAATTCACGCTGGTTGCCTCCTCGAAAACAGCGGCGACCACGAAGACGCTGGCCGGAGGGCGGGCGCCCGCCTTCGTGTCATCGGGGACGCTGTCGATTACGATCACGTTGACCTCGGTCGGCGGCTCGGTTCCAATGGTGACTCCGGTAGCGGTGACGACGAATATCAGCGGCGCGACCTGCAGCGTGGCGGTGCCGTGCGTCGTCGATGGGCCGCCCTCGCCGCCCGGAGAAGCTGACGCCTACAGCATAACGACGTTCGACGCGGCCGGCGGCACGGGGGATGCGCTCGACATCGGTTCGACCGTCTTCACGCCGACCGCGGGAATCGTCAACAACGTGACGATCACGCTGCTCGGTATTCCGTTCTCGGTCGCGATCAGCGGGGTTCCGGCAAACTTCAGTGCCAATACGCCCGCCCAGAGCGCGGGCCTCACGGTAGCGGTCGCGGATCACGCGGGTCAGACGATCACGGGCACCTACGCAAATCCTGTCCGGGTCACCGATCCCGATGCGCAGACCACGAACGGAACCCATCTTAGCGGCACGCATGCCGGCAGCGGCTGCACGAATTCGTGCGTCGACCTGCAAGCGAGCAGCGACACGATCACGCTCGGCTATGGCGGCCTTGCGGAGAATCCGGTGACCCTTACCTCGAGCGGAACGGGTATCGGAAGCGCCGGCACGGCAACATTCACCCCGCTTCTGCAAGCGATCGTGTTCGACAACGGCACGACGTCGTTACTCGGCGGCAACGGGATCGATCTGTTTACGACCGACAGCGGTTCGCCCGTGGGCTTCAGCGGAACCGAACAATATACGGAGCTCGGCTTTACCAACAGTCCCTATCTCGATTCGCTTGCGATCACCGGCGCTGCTGCCTGCAGTAGCTTCGCGACGCTCACGACGGGAGCAAACGATCCGACTCACGGTACGCCATTCACCGCGACCGCGATCGCCGCTGCCGTTGCCGGCCAGTGCACGATCACGGTCACGGACAACCTGACGGACCAGACGCACGCGTTACCGACGTTCGTGGTCGACTACACGACGTCGTCGTTCAGCGCCGATGGGAAACCGCGCCGTCGCTGATCCACGGTCCCTGCCATCGAGCATCGTTTCCATCGTCGCCGCGCTATCGCGCCTGAGGAACCATCGATGAGACAAGCCCGCGCCAAAACATCCTCAGCGCTCGCTGCGCTCGCGCTCTCGGTTGGTCTTCTCGCCGGTTGCGGCGGCGCGCACGGTGCGGCCGCGTTGCCACAAACTCCGGCATCGAATTCGAGCGTCTACAATGGGCCCGTCGCAAGCGCGACCTTTCACATCACGATCCCGGGGCCCGTAACGGCGGACGCCGGAAAGCGAAAGCCCGCCTACGTTTCATCAGCGACGAAATCTCTCGACTTCGTGCTCAATAGCAGCAGCTCGCTGAACGCGGGACAGGTGACAAGCTACAACGCGCGTCTTTCCGCCGTGAACGTGGGCACGCTGCCGAATGCGAACTGCCCGGCCAGCGGCCCCAATTTCCTCTGCACCTTTAGCGTGAAGTTCCCGCCCGGGAGCGACAGCATCACCGTAAGCGCGTTTGACGGAACCGGCGGCAGCGGGAACATCCTCTCGCAACAGACGCAAACCTTCGTGCTTGCCGCCGCCACCGCGAACTCGTTTAGCATCACGCTCGATGCGAACGTGGCCACGATGCTCGTGAGCGGCAGCGGAAACTGCGACGTCGGTCCCGTGGGTGCGGAGTTCGGATCCGTCGGTACGACGCCGGTCACGTTCTCGGTCGCCTACACCGATCCGGACGGTAAGACGGTCGTCGGTCCGGGGCTGCCGCTCCTCGAAGTCGAGGACCAGACCTCAACCTTCCAATCCTCGACCGGTACGATCGCCGGTACCGGTGGTTCCGTCGCTTTTTCAATCAACCAAGACTTGCAGACGGTCACGCTGACCCCGAGCACCAGCACGACGACCGGCGCGGTCGTGAACATCAAAGCAGTGCAGCCGAACTCGAACGGCGCCTCCGACGGTCTGACCTTCACGAAAACGCAGTCGTTCACGTTTTCGACCGGCGTCGCTCCGCCGGTACACACGTTTCTTGCGGCTGTCGAGCAGACCGGGTCGTCGTCCGGGCAGATCAATTTCTACAGCATGACCCTCGGGGGCAGCGGTGCAGCGGATACCTTCAGCGCGTTCTCCCCGGCGACGCTGGCCGTAACGAACTCGAGCAATCAAACCAAACCCGACGTCGACAATCCGCAGGCGATCGCCTGGGATTCTTCGGGTGATCTGTTGATCGCAAACGGCGGCACGACCGTCGGCGGCGATGACGGTAACTTCGCCTGCGTTCCGGCCGGTGCGATCAGCACCGGCGACGACACCGCGACGACCGTGACCACCGACGTCGACGATGCGATATCGATCGCCCTCGGCACGGACGGTAGCGTCGCGGTGGCAAACAATCCGGTGAGCGCACCCGTGCAGCTCGATGAATTTCTCTTGAACGGTGACTACACGGCGGCGCCGCTCTCGCGCGACGTCACCCACTCGGGGCAGGGCAGCTTCTCGGCCATCGCCCTACCTTCGCTCACCGCGGGGACCTACGCGGCCGCGCTCACGACCGGCACGCCCATTCACAACGGCGGTTCGTCGGAGATCGCGGTCGATGGCCCATCAGGACTCAGCTACAACATCACCGATCCTACGATCGACGATCCGATGGGTCTCGCTTGGGATGCGCAAAACGCTCAACTCGTGATTGCAAACAACTCGTCTTTCAACCTCGACCTCGATTTCTACACTGTTGGCGCGAGTTCAGCGGCGCAGGTCAAGGTCATCAATACCGGGCTCAACAACTACATCGTCGCAGCCTCTCCGGACGGGCACATCGCGGTCGGCGGAGCAACCGATCTCGGTACGAGTCAGGTGCTCATTTTCGACAACACCTCAGCCCGAACGCAGCTCGGCCTGATTCCGTTCAACGGCACGACGACGAGTTGCGGATCGACCTACATCTTCGACTCGGCGGTCGTCGCGAATCTCACTTGGCTTTCGAACACGAAGCTCCTGATCGCGCTCAAGATCGGACCCTTGACCCCAAGCGAACGTGGGCTCTACATCTTCGATATTTCCGCGACCCAGTCGTTCGCGGGATTCGACGACGATACGTGCGCCGCGTTTCCAAACGGACCCAAGCAGACCGGCTTCCAGCAGTTCACCAACACGCCGCTCGGCGCAGCTTACAAACCCTAGCTAAGCGAAAGAGGATCACGTATGGGTCAACCGTTTGTCGGCGAGATACGCATGTTCGCCGGCAACTTTCCGCCCTCCGGCTGGGCGACGTGTGATGGCCAGTTGATGGCAATATCCGAAAACGAGGCGCTCTTCACTCTGATCGGCACAACCTATGGCGGCGATGGGCAGACGACCTTCGCGCTTCCGAGCCTAACGGCACGTGTGCCGCTTCATATGGGAAACGGCGGTGCGACGACGTATGTCATCGGCCAGAACGGCGGCGTTACATCGGTAGCGCTGACGATCAATCAGCTTCCCGCCCACTCGCATTCGGTCGTCGCCGACGGCAACAGTGCGACGGGCGGAAACCCGGTCAACACGTTTCCGGCTGCCTCCGCGCCGACGCTTGCATACAGCGTTCCGAATTCTTCGGGGAATCCCGGGCCTCCGGTCTTTCGTAACCTCAACGCCTCGACGCTGCCGCAACAGGGCGGAAACCAACCGCACGATAACCTGCAACCGTACCTTGCGGTCAATTTTATCATTTCGCTCTTCGGCGTCTTTCCGAGTCAGAACTGATATGTCAAATCCATTCGTGGCCGAGATTCGTATTTTTCCGTTCAACTTCGCGCCCAGGGGCTGGGCGTTTTGCAACGGACAACTTCTCCCGATTTCGCAGAACACCGCACTCTTTTCGCTGCTCGGAACCAACTACGGAGGCGACGGAAGAACGACTTTCGGGTTGCCGAACCTGCAAGGGTCGGTTGCGATCCACACGACGGACCGCGCCTCGTCGCCCCTTGGTACCTTCCCGCTTGGCAGTTCCGGAGGCGAGGACAGCCTGGCGTTGCTCATCTCGGAGATACCGCAGCATACCCACAGCGTGCAAGCGGAGTCTTCACACCGAAACACGCTCGCGACGAGCCCGAGCGGCGCGGTTTTCGGCGACCCGTCACCGACCCTGCTCTATTCTCAGTCGACGACCCCGACGCTATCGCCGATGAACCCAAGTATGGTCTCAGTCGCCGGCAGCAGTTCGGCGCACAACAATTTGATGCCGTACCTGGCTTTGAACTATTGCATCGCCATGCAGGGCGTTTTTCCGGCGCGTAACTAGCTACTCGCTTAAGGCAGAGGGAAGATATGGCAACCCCTTTCTTGTCCGAGATCAAGATCATGTCGTTCAATTTCGCGCCAAAGGGTTGGGCGATGTGCAACGGCCAGTTGCTGCCGATCAACCAGAACCAGGCACTGTTCTCGCTGCTCGGCACGACATACGGCGGCGATGGACGCGTGAACTTCGCGCTTCCGAACTTACAAGGCCGGGTCGCAATGCACATGGGCAGCGGTCACGTCCTAGGGGAAGTGTCGGGCGAAGAGAGTCATCTCCTCAGCATGGCGGAGATGGCGGCTCACACGCATCCGGCGACGGCCGACAGCGCGGCGGGCCACGCAACCGCTTTCAATCCTAACAACGCCTTGCTCGCGAATACCGCGCCCACCCAGCTCTACTCTTCGGGCAGCAGCAACATGGTTGCGATGTATCCCGCGATGGTCACAAGTGCCGGCGGGAGTCAGCCGCACGAAAACCGGCAGCCATTCCTCGCTTTGAACTTCTGCATCGCTCTCCAAGGGATATTTCCGAGCCGAAACTGATAAGTACGATAGCTTGAACGCCGGTCGAGGACCCTAAATTGAAGCGTGCCCCATTTATCGGTGCCGGTATGGCTACGGTTCTTACGGGCTGTGGCGGCCGCGGCGTGTCGGGGCTGCCGGGCCTCGGGCCTGCGGCCGTGGCGAAAGCTCCGGCGGCGGGTGCCCTGCGCCTCGTACCGGATGTCCCGGACCCGATTCCGGCCAGCGTCCTCGCTGAACCGATCGTCGGCGAAGCTCGCCGGTACGCCGGCACGACGGCTCCGAACGGATGGCTCTTCGCGCGCGGTCAAACGCTCGAAATCGCTCTCTATCCCCATCTGTTTTCCGTGCTCGGGACGATCGCCGGTGGTGATGGCAAGAAGACGTTCCTTCTGCCGGCTCCCCGCTTTCCGCTGATCGTGGCGACCGCCGGGACCTTCATGACCAGCCCCGCGATGCTGGCGTCGTCAGCGCGCCATCTGAACGCGGCTGCCTCCGTCATTCCCGGTGCCCGCCCGGCCCCAGCCCGCGTCAAACAAGAACGTCCTGGAATTGAAGCGGCACGCCTGCTCGCTGAGAACGCGATTGCGGCCGGGCCCGCCCGCTCGAGTCCGCTTTCTTACGACATGTCGGCACGCATCGCGAACGCGACGGCAAACGCACGTGAGGCTGCAATGGCTTGGCTTACAGCAGCGAACCGCAGCCTCGTCAGCCAGACGACGGCCACTGTCGTGGCCGGGGGCCTCAGCCCGGGTGATGCGGTCGCGCGAATGGCTGGCGCGCTAAGCACGGCGGAAAGCTCCGCGCTCCTCGACGTGAACGACAAGTACATCGCAATCTTTCGGGATCGCCCAAGCGAGGCGCTTCACGAGAACCCGCAACTTGAAGCGGCGCGCTTCCTGATGTCGGTAGCGTACACGGCCGACCAAATCGACGCTCTCGAACTGCGCGAGCGCTAGGGGAAGAGAATTGGGAAAGGTCGTCAACTTTCACGTTCCGGCCGACGACGTTGAACGAGCCGCGACGTTTTACCGCACCGTGTTCGGCTGGGAGTTTGCGCCCTTTCCGAATTCGCCGGTTCCATATCTCGTACACGATGGCTCGGGTAGCGAAGGTGCCGGCATTCCCGCCGCGATCACCGCTCGGCAAGATATCGTGAAGGCGCCGACACCGACGATCGATGTCGGGGACATCGATCAAGCGATGGCGACAATCGCGGTGAGCGGCGGTCAGCAAGGTCGCGTTGCGGACATCGAAGGCCTGGGCCGTTTCGGCTACGCGATCGACTCAGAAGGAAACATCATCGCGCTGCTGCAGCGCGTTTGAGCGCCGCGTAGCGTTCATCGAGCCACTCCGCAGCGCAGCGCTCGATCTGCGGGGAGGCCTGCTCGCCGCTTGCGCGAGCTGCGTAAAGACGGCCCGGTTCCTTTGCGTCGTTTCGCGCAACGGCGCGCATTCGTTCGACGTCGCCGGCGGCCGGCCTTATGCCGAAGAACGTTGCGAGAGCAAGCGCGCCCTCCGGAAGCGTATCGTAGTCGATGAACGAGGCGCACGGGAACGCAGCCGCGCGGAGCGCCGCGTCGCACAAGGCAGCGATGACGCGCGCGCTGTAGACGCCGGGCGCAAGTTGATAGGCAAGCGCCGCATCTAAGTCGAGATAGGCCGGATCGATCGTCCCCGCGATGACTTCGGTACCGGGATTGCTCTCTTGCGATCGCAAGACGGCGCGCGGCTCGCGAAACACGAACGCCCACGGAACGCCGGGAAAGGCGCGCAGGATCAGCGGTAGCTCGAGAATGTGCCAGGCGCGAAACTTTACGAACAGTCGCTCTTCGCCGGCTCGCGGCCGGCCGAGCGCGCTGATCATGTCGCGAAGCAAGCTGACCAGCGTTTCCTCATCGAGGCCCGGCGCCCGCCGCCGCAAAGAGAGGAGTGCGTCGAGCGGTTGCGCTTCGGAAAGGACGATCGTCGCCGGCAACTGCGCCAGCATCTGCGAGATCAAGGTCGACCCGCAGCGCGACATATGGAAGATGAAGCCGGCCGGGGCAAGACCCTGCGCGCTGCGGCGCAGAGCTTCGAGCGCCGAAAGCGGCGTCGTGCGCCCGAAGACCTGGTTGAACGGGTGCTGCATCGCGCGCTGCGCGGTCTGTTCGAAGAACGGCTCTGAGAACGGCCCTTCGATCAGCGCCCAGTCGACGGCTGGTGCCGCACCGCCCAGCCGTACGTGGACCGGAGTCCAGCCGGCGAGGGTCGCGGCCTCTAGCGTATCCAGCGCATGACCCAAGCGTGGCGGCCTCGTGCGATCGATCCACGCAGATCGTCCTCGCTGACATCGAGGCCGAGGCGCGCGCTTTCCCGCATAACTTCAGCGACGAAGCGTTCCGGCTCGAGGGCCCGCAAACGTTGCGCGAAGGCCGGATCGCCGCTGACGCGACGCTGCAATTCTGCGAGCGCTTCACTCGCCACGGGGGCGCTCGCGAATCGCAACAATCTGCGGACGCATCAGATGCTCGAGGCCGGGCACGATTTGCGGGCGAGCGACCACGCGGAAACCGGCCCGCTCGAGCAGTCGACCACTGCGGAAATTGTCGGGGTGATAGTACGCGCTGATCAGCTCGAGGGCGAGCGTGTCGAACGCATACGAAACGATACGCGAGACGGCTTCGGTGCCGTAACCCTTTCCTTCGAAATTCGCATCGAGCGTGTAGTCGATCATCGCGCTCGGCGGAAGATCGCCGAATCCGTTCAACGTTACGACCCCGGCAAGCAGCGAGCTTGCCGGGTCGAATGCGAGAAACGCGACCGGGTGACCACTGTGCCGTTGCGCTTGCCGCGCCGCGATCCAGGCATGATGTTCGGCCACGTCCGCGGATCGCGGCGGATCCCAAGGAGCGAAGCGGGCGGCGTTGCGTTGATAGTAGTCGCACAGCGCCTCGGCGTCGGCGGCTTCGGGCTCACGCAAAATCAGCCGGTCGCTTGCGGCGGCTCTCAGCACCATCGGTCTTTGGGCCGGCATCGTGCTCCT
>Ga0302326_10005367_pt1 | contig 29224 bp, 30 predicted proteins | sample Palsa_T0_3_FD_202264 | JGI IMG/M metagenome (GOLD analysis project Ga0302326, IMG submission 202264) | Peat permafrost microbial communities from Stordalen Mire near Abisko, Sweden - Palsa_T0_3 | ecosystem: Environmental > Terrestrial > Soil > Palsa > Peat permafrost | place: Sweden: Abisko... | reverse complement strand
GCGTTTTGTGTTTCTTTTTTTTTGCGTTGTGGGCGGGGGGGGGGGCCCCCCGCCGGGGGGGGCCGCTGACGCCCCCCCCCCCCGGCCCCCCCCCCCCCCGCCGCTAATTATGAATGTCCCCAAATAAAATAAACCGCGAACGCGGCGGCGACGCCGTACATCAGCGGTTTCACATCACGAAACCTTCCCGTGAGCAGTTTGATCAGCACGTAGCTCACAAAACCGTATCCGATGCCATGCGCGATGCTGTACGTCAGCGGGATCGTCAGCAGCGTGATGAATGCGGGAATCGCGGTGTCGAATTTCGTGAGATCGATGCGAACCAGTTGCGCCAGCATCAGGAATCCCACGAGGATCAGGGCCGGTGCTGTCGCGGCAGCCGGGACAATGCCGGCGATTGGTGCAAGGAAAATGGCGAGTAGGAAAAACAATCCGACGAAAACTGAATGCAGTCCAGTGCGTGCCCCCTCAGCGACGCCGGCGGCCGATTCAATATACGCCGTCACCGAACTGACGCCCAGCATCCCGCCGATGGCGGCGGCAAGCGAATCGACGATCAACACCTGCCGAATGCCGATCACCCGTCCGCCGGAATCGACCAATCCCGCCTGCTCGCCGATGGCGGTCGCCGTGCCGAGCGTGTCGAAGAAATCGACCATCAGCACGGCAAAGAGCAGCGGCAGCAAATGCCAATGCAGCGCGCCGCGCACATCCGCATGAAACGCGGCCGCGAAACTGGGCCCATGCCATTGCGCCGGCAGATGAGCCACACCCGCAAAGAGGCTGACGATCGTCGACAAGATAATCCCAATCACAATCGCTCCGGGAACCTTTCGCGCCATCAGACAGGCGGTGATGACGAGTCCGCCAAACGCGATCGCCGCGTTGGGATCGCGTAACGTGCCGGGGCGAAGCGGCGCATCGGGAATGTTCATGATCACGATCCCCGAATTGACCAGCCCGAGAAAAGCGATGAACAACCCGATGCCCGCACCGGTGGCCAGACGCAGATCGCGCGGGATGGCATCCATGATCGCTTCGCGTAAACCCGCCAGCACCAGCACGAGCATCAGCAAACCATCGAGCACGATCAGCCCCATGGCCGCCTGCCAGCTCCCCGCGCTTTTGGCGATCGTGAAGGCAACGAAGGCGTTCAATCCCATCCCACTCGCGGTAGCCAACGGAACGTTGGCATAAAATCCCATCAGCAAACAGCAGATTCCCGCCGCCAGCGCGGTGCAGGCAACCAGCGAATCCTGCGGAATACCCGCGCTCGAAAGAATCAGCGGATTGACGACCAGGATGTACGCCATCGTGAGAAAGGTGGCGATGGCTCCGCGGAACTCGCGGGCGGGCGTGGAATTTCGTTCTTCGAGGCGGAAATACCGGTTGAGCGCCGACGGTTTGGACATGAGGCGGTATCTTGCACAGAGGAAGCCCAATTGCACAGAGAAATCACGATGCTGCTGATTGGATGCGCGCTTGCCATTGAGGGATGCGGACGTGCCGATCCATCAAAATACCTGGCCCTCGGCGATTCCTACACCAGCGGCGAATCCGTCGCCGCCGACGATCGCTGGCCCGTGCAACTCGCTCATCGACTCAAAGAACACGGCATCGATCTCGGCGAACCGGAGATCATCGCCACCACCGGCTGGACAACCGATGAACTCTCCTCCGGCATCGACGCGGCAAATCCCGTCGGCCCATTCCAACTGGTGACGCTCTCGATCGGCGTGAACAACCAATATCGCGGCCGAACCTCCGAGAACTATCGCCCGCAATTCAGAAACCTCCTCCAGCGCGCGATCGCCTTCGCCGGCGGAAATCCCCGGCACGTCATCGTGCTCTCGATCCCAGACTGGGGCGTGACCCCCTTCGCCGGCAACCAGGATCGCGCGGAGATTGGCAGACAGATCGATCAATTCAATTCGATCAATCGCGAGGAAACGAAAAACGCCGGCGCGGCCTACGTCGACGTCACCCCCGAATCCCGAATTGCCGCCACCCGGCAGGATTTGATTGCCGACGATGGATTACACCCCTCGCCCCAGATGTATTCCCAATGGGTAGACCTGGCCCTGCCGGTGGTGGAGCAAGCGTTGAAAAAATAGGATGCGGATTACCAACTGACACAAGACTGAATAACTCCATGAGCAGACGCTCGCAATTCACTCTCGCCCGATGGTACCGCGACGACGGCGAGATCGTTCGCAAAGATGAACCGATCTGCGAAATCGAGACCGACAAAGCCAGCGCCGATATTCCCGCCGAAAAAGACGGAATCCTTCGCCACCTCGCAAAAGTAGGCGACATCGTCCGCATCGGCGAAAAGGTCGCCCGGATCGATCCGATCACGTGAAGAATTCAACGACGGCACTTCCGCTATTGTTGAGAGGAACCTCGCCCGTCCGAAAAGCCCACGGATAGCGATCCGTGGTACGCGTTCAACCGAAACCAACGTTTCCATTTCCGCCCATCATGCAGCCTTGGCGCAACGGCACATGCTCCTATTATGTCGACATGGAACACCGCACCTTCGGCAAGACCGATCTCAAAGTCTCCGCGATCAGCCTGGGTTGCTGGATTTTTGGCGTCGATTGGTGGGGACATTACACCGATGAGCAGGCGATCAAGCTGTGCCGATTCTCTTATGATCAGGGAATCAGCTTCTTCGATAACGGCGATGCCTACGGCAACGGCCGGGCGGAAACCCTCTTGGGCAATTTCCTAAAAACCGTCCCCCGCGACAGCGTTCAGATCGGCGGAAAGTTCGGGTACGATTTTTATTCCGATCCCGGCACACCCGGCAGTCACAAAGAACGGAAACAGGATTTTTCGCCCAAATTCATGCGCTTCGCGCTGGAGCACTCGCTCAAACGCATGGGCGTGGAGATGATCGATCTCTACATGGCCCACAACATCAAGCTGCCGCAGTTCAATGATGATCTGTTCGCCGAGTTGGAGAAGGTGAAAGCCGAGGGGAAGATCAAAGTGTGGGGAGTCTCGCTGGGTCCGGCGATCGGCTGGCGCGAGGAAGGCGTCAAGGCAATGATAGAGCACAACGCCAAGGCCGTCCAGACGGTTTACAATCTCTTCGAGCAAAACCCCGGCCGCGAGTTCTGCGAGGTGGCCCGATCGCATGGGGCGGGCGTGCTGGCGCGGGTGCACGACAACAGCTCGATCCTGAAAGACAAGGTAAAGCCCGAGACGACGCTAGCGGCCAACGATCACCGAAAGTTCCGCGATCAGGCATGGAAGGTGTATGGGCTTAAGAAGCTCGAACTGATCCGGCACTATGCCGGCGATCATGGGATGAACGTACATCAACTTGCCTGCAAGTGGTTGCTTCAGCAGCAAGCCCTTACGAGCATCACCGGCACCTTTCTGGATGAAGCGGAAATCCAGGAAGCCTGTGAGTCGGTGGATAAGCCCAATCTCAGCGGCGCGGAGCTGGGACAATTGGCACGAGATTATTCACAGGATTGGGACCTGGGCCCCGAAGCGCATCCATGCGATTTGAAATGCAGTATCACCCCGACTGGACAGGTGCGCAGCAGCTACGTTCCACCCCCGGTGTTTGTGGCATGAAGAAGATGGAGGTAGGACGTGGGAGGTAGGGGGTAGGAAAGCAATTGCCCCTACCCCCTGCCTTTAGGAGCCAACATCAAACCCATCTGGCGAGTGACCCTGGCACTGGTTTGCGTCGTCCTGCTGGCCGGCGGCACCATTTTCATCATTTTTTCCTGGAAGCGATTACGAGGAAGCGATGATGCCGAGTTGGCTGGCTGGTGCGTGCTCCTTGGCCTGGGGCTTTCCGCAGCCGCCGCTTTTGTCGCTGAATCCATCCTCTTTCCCAAGCCCGAATCACCCTTGCAGCAACTCCGCTTCGTCGTTCTATTTCACGATGGGACGGGCGATCCGCATTTCGATCTCATGCTGGAAACCTCGCCCGGCTCAAGACTTGCCACCTGGCGCAGCCCCGCCTGGCCCATCACCGGGCCCACTACGCTGGAGCAACTGGCCGACCATCGACGCGAGTATCTCGAGTACGAGGGCCCGATCTCAGGGGGAAGGGGCAGCGTGCGGAGGATCGAATCGGGCACCTTTAGCATCTCAGACAGCCCCGATGGTGGAAAGCTGATCAAATGGGATCAAATCTCCGTCCCGCCGCTGACGCTTCGGCGGCTGGGGGAGAACCGTTGGATGGCTGGCGCAAATTAAGGCGCCGCGGATCTCTCGGAATCCACGGCGCCCAGGGAAGGAGCAACATTGACCAAGACACTAGAAATACGCCCCTCCTGGGGTCTTGGTTCAACAATCGAAGGCTGTTTTTGATGAAATCCGAATCTTTTTGTCCAGGCTCCCGACTGGGGTCGGCTCGGGAATCTTCTCGACGAATTCGTAAAACGATCGAAAGTCGTGCGTTGCAAAAATTTTGTTTTCTTTTTTTTGTGAGATTGGGTAGATTACAGGACGAGGAACAAACAAACTGCCGGGAGCCGGCGTAACAATGCTGTGCGATGACCGGATTGGTGCGTGACGGGGTTAGGGAAGAGGATTGCCCGCTCAAAACTGATGCCGTTTGGGTAGATGCCCTCTGGACCTGGCCTGCCGTCTCCTGCCTGCGTAGCGAAACTGTGGCGAGGATGTTTTTAGCCGCAGCGTAATTAGACACTCGTTAAACATTCAGTAATTTGACCGTCAGACCCGACTGCGGCTTTCTCAAAACAACCATCGTTTCACACCTTAGGACCCACCCATGAGATTGAAAGCGCTCCTCATCTGTCTGATCCCGGCCCTGATGGCGTTACCAGTTCGGGCTCAGAACACGGCTAGTCCCGGCGACGATCTGCAAAAAGACCTCACCGGCGCGGCCGGCGGCACGCTCACGCTTGCAGCAGGTACGTACAACGTCACCACGCCGCTTAGCATTCCGTCGGGCACGACGATGATAGGTACGGTAGATGCCAACGGTAATATGTTGTCGCATGTCGTCTTCACTCTTGCCGGCGGGGATACGGCGAGCTTTGGGTTTTCGCTTGATCCCGGCATCCACGACATCACGATCTCAACAATTGATTTTGTGAGCAATCATGGCCTGCTCGAAGGGGTCTACGGCTCGGCTTATACGAATATCACGATTACGCAGAATCAGATTCAGACGGGTACCGCTCCGGGCGGCGCCGGCACGCTCTCGGACGGCACGCTCGTGTTTGGCATTTACATCCCCATCCCGGCGACAAATCTTCAGATCACTCACAACTATTTTCACGACTCGATCAACACCGCCCGCAACTGGACGACTTTCTATTCGAGCAACTCCAATTATGACTACAACCTGTTCTTCAACATTAACGATGGCGGACAGATAAACTACCCGGGCGCAAACGTGAGCTTCAGCAACAACTACGGCACGCAGATTCAGCGCATGGGGCAGGAAATTCCGTGCGTCACGAACACCACCAATCTCCAGGTCAACAACAACACTTTCTACGATTACATCAATCCCTACTACAACACCGAAGGAGTTTCGGTCGTCGGTCCCGCCGTCAGCGTTTCAATCTCAGGCAACTATTTTGATGCGAGCAGAGTCGGCGCGTGGGGACAGGCCGACTCCAGCGGCGTTAACCGCTTCGGATACGCCATCGAATGCACCGGCGGTACCTGCACCGTTAACGGCAACACCTTGGTGGGACCGTGGGCGGAAATGGTTTCATCCGATGTTACCGGCGCTAACGTGACCAACAATTCGGTTTACGGCTCAGCCCTCTGGGGCGACTTCGAGGGTGAACCCGGATCCGATGGATATGGAAGCGTCGTGACGTCGGGGAACTCGATCGATCAGAACGGCAGCGACGCACCTGCTCCAGAGACCGTCGCCGTCTCGCAGGCCGGACCGGGATACAACATCATCAACGCGCCCGGCAGCACCGGCCCTACCGGTGGCTCAGGATCTTCCGGCGGCGGTTCCGGCACGAGCGGTTACGGCGGAGGCGGCTCCACGGCTCCCGGACCAGGCAATTCGATCACCGGCGTAGTAGTTAAGGTGCTGTCTGACACTTCGGTGAAAGTTACCTGGAACAGCCCGAGCAGCGACATCGCCTCGGCATATGTAAAGATTATTTCGACTGTCGGTCGACAGAATTTTAACGATGCTACGGTACCGACGGCGAATCTGACTGCGTCCCGGCCCTACGTCGAGATCGACGGCCTTCACATGGGATGGTATATCGACTTCACCGTTGTCGCCACAGGATCAGGATCAGACCCTACGATCTATAAGAGCAATCCCGTCACCGCGTATCTGCCGGGCAATTACAACGCGCCATGGCAAGGCTTGCTCTGGGGCGGAATCAGCACCCTGCAAACTGACCCATACGTTCAATAAAGCCGCGAAATATCTCTAAGAATTCCAGCCCCGTTCCTCCGGCGCCGTGCCTGGGAACGGGGCTTTTTTTGTGAAAGGCGAGCGAATGAGGAGGTCGGGGGTCGGGCTCACGAGAGCGACCGATGCCCTCCTGAAGCGCGTGCCTACCCCCTACCTCCGACCTCCTACCTCCTCATCCGATGGGCAGCTCAATCGCAAAATCCGACCCCTTCCCTTGTTCGCTCGTAACCTTGAGCCGCCCGCCATGCTCCTCGGCGATTCGTTTGGCCATCGCCAGCCCCAGGCCCGTTCCGCCACGCTTGGTCGTGTAATACGCATCGAAAATCTTCTTCACTGCTTCGGTGCTTATTCCTGGACCGGTATCGATGACGTCGATCCGCGCTTCATCATGATCGGCACTCAGCCTCAGGATCAGCTCTCCTCCTTCAGTCATGGCCTGCAGGCCGTTGATCATGAGGTTGAGCACCGCCTGTTTAACGAGTCGCGCGTCGACCTCCGCAACGACCGGCTCGTCGGGCCGCAGAAGCCGGAGCCGCACGCGCTGCAATTGCGCCTGAGGCGAATAGAAATCGACCAGTTCTTCCAGTAGGCCGCCCAGTTCCACCGGCTTTTTTTCCAGCTCGATTCGGCCCGCATAGCGCAGAAAATCGTCGAGAATCTCACGCAGCCGAAAGGTTTCGTTCTTCACGGTATTCAATCGACTGGCGACCCGGCTGTAAGCTGGATTGTCCGAACCGATATCTTCCTGCAACAATTGCAGATTCAATTGCACCGTCGAGAGCGGATTCTTGATCTCGTGCGCCAACCCGCCGGTGAGGGTTCCCAATTCCGCCAGGCGCTCGGCTTGTCGGGTGCGGCGTTCCAGGAGAACAAAGCGTCTATACGCATACCCCGCCGCCGCCCCCGCGACGGCCAACGTGCTCGCCAAGCCCACCAGCAGTCCCACGGCGAAGGAAGACATTTGTGAAGGGTAAACGAAGAAGGGAAAAGCTGAAAATCCGAAGCCGACAATCCGAAATCGGCCTTCGGGTGCCGGATTTCCGCACGGGCTTCGGATTTAGGATGTGGGCTGTCGTGGCGGCGTCGGGTTTTCCATTCCAGCCGCTTATCCTCTATTCTTCCCACCACAAAGTGATACTCGCATCCCTCACTTTGACCGCTCCTGGCCTTCACCAGTATCTGGTGCTCGGGGCGGTACTATTTGTCTGCGGAATCGTCACGATCATGCTCAAACGCAACGCGATCGGCATCCTGATGGGAGTGGAACTGGTGCTCAACGCCGCGAATTTGAATCTGGTGGCCTTCAATCACTTCGCGTACGCCGGAACGAGCCAATCGCCGCTCCTTGATGGACAGGTGTTCGCCATCTTCATCATCGTTCTTGCGGCCGCCGAGGCGGCCGTGGCGCTTGCGATTTTCCTCAATTTCTACAACAACTTCTCCACCATCGACGTGGAGCGGGGAAAGAATTTGAAAGGGTAAGTCCGACCGCATGCCCCCTCCTGCGCTTCTATTGCTCATCGCCACACTGCTGCCGCTGGTTTCGTTCGGCGTGCTGCTGCTGGTCGGCAAAAAGCTCGGTACGCCGCTCGCCGGGTGGGTGGGCACCTTCATGATCTCGGGCAGTTTCCTCTGCGCCGGGACAGCCACGGTCTCATGGATCAATGGCGGCGGCCCGCCGGAAGCCGAATGGGGATGCGGCCGATTGCCGATCAACCTCGCCGTCCAATGGCTCCCGGTGGGCGCGGGCACGAATCAGATTCATCCGGGATATCTGGATGTGGGGATTTATATCGACAGCCTCACCGTGGTCATGTTCTGCATGGTCACGCTGGTCGCAACGCTGGTGCACATATTCTCGATCGGCTACATGCGCGATGACCGCCGATTCGAGCGGTATTTCACCTACCTCAGTCTCTTCTCCTTCAGCATGCTGGGCGTGGTGCTTGGCGCGACGCTGCTGCAGTTTTTCATCTTCTGGGAGCTTGTCGGGCTCTGTTCGTATCTCCTGATCGGATTCTGGTACGAAAAAAAGAGTGCCACCCATGCGGCGGTCAAAGCATTCGTCGTAAACCGCATCGGAGACTTCGGATTTCTGATCGGCTTGGGAATTCTCTTTTACCACCTGGGCAACGTCTCGCTGGTAAATCTATGGGTCGCGCTGGGCAGCGCAGGAAATGGTGCGGCAATCACGTTACCCGGCGGCACGACGTTTGGGGCCACGCTGCTCACCATCACCGGAATCGCGCTGTTCTGTGGCGCGATGGGAAAAAGCGCACAGTTTCCCCTGCACGTGTGGCTCCCCGATGCGATGGAAGGGCCCACGCCAGTCAGCGCGCTGATTCATGCCGCGACGATGGTGGCGGCGGGCGTCTATCTCGTGGCGAGAATTTTTCCGATCCTAACACCCGATGCGAAGCTGTTCATCGCGATCATCGGCCTTGTCACGCTGACGATGTCGGCTCTGATCGCCATGGCGCAGAGCGATATCAAACGGGTGCTCGCTTACAGCACGCTGAGCCAATTGGGATACATGATTCTGGCAATGGGCGTGGGTTCTTGGGTGGGAGGACTGTTCCATCTGATCACCCACGCCTTCTTCAAATCACTTTTGTTTCTCGGCGCCGGGAGCGTCATTCACGCCGCCGGCCATGAACAGGAGATGCCGCAATACGGCGGATTGATGTACAGAATTCCCGTGACCGCCATCACCTTCTTCATCGCGGTGCTGGCGATCGCTGGCGCGGGCATCGGCGAGTTTGGGATGTCGGGTTTCTACAGCAAGGACATGATTCTCGCGCATGCCGGCGCGTTCGCCTCTCTGGCGCGCGCAGCGGGCAAATCGCCGGCATATTTCGCCCTTTTCCTGTTGCCCGCGGCCGTGACCTATCTCACCGCCTTCTACATGATGCGATGCTGGACGCTGACGTTCTGGGGCAAACCGCGGAATCAGGAGCTCCATGATCGCGCGCGCGAAGCTCCGATTATGTGGCTGCCCCTGGTGGGGCTGGCGGTGCTGGCGTTGATTGGCGGCAGCCGACTACTGGGTATTAGCATGCTGCTGGAGAATTCGGAGAAAGAGATCACCGCCTGCTGCCGGCTGACCGATCCCGCATTTGATGGCTTTGCCTCGGCCTGGCCGGCCGAAGCACCCGATGCAGGCGGCTCGCTCACTGCTGCCCAGCAGGCGCATCTCCAAGGCGTTTCGTTGGTCGGCCAATACGTCTCCTGGGCTTTCGTGGTCGGCATCGGTGCCGGATTTCTCTGCTACTTCCAAGGCTATCGAGTCTCGGTCGTATTGTTGAAGATTCCTCCGTTCCGTGTCATTCACACCTGGCTCTATCGCAGGATGTATTTCGATGAACTCTATTTCGTCGTGTTCGAGGCGATCACTCTGGGGGTGGCCGGCTTTTGTGCGTTCTTTGATCGCTACGTGGTCGACGGCATGGTTGGCGCTGCCGCCGCCTTGACGCGAGGTCTCGCGACAGCTGCGCGGGCGAGCGACAGGTACATTTTCGACGGCGTTGTGAACGGCATTGCCTCGTTCAGCCAGGAAGTGGGCGTTGCCGTGCGCTGGCCGCAAACCGGGCGCATTCGACTCTACGTGATGGTGCTGATGGCCGCCGTCACGCTTGGCCTTGCGGGTGCGGTGATTCTGGCGATGTCGCGATAGGCGAATGATTCGATGCCGAACTTATTGACCATCCTGATCATCCTGCCTACCGCCGGCGCCATCGCGACCCTGATGATGCACGGCCGTGATGCGGTGCGCTGGATGGCGCTGGCGACCACACTCGTCACTTTCGTCGTTTCTCTGGGACTCTTCTTCACCTTCGACTGGCACAAATCCGGCGGATACGCATACGAATCGGCGGGCGGCACCGTGCAGATGGTACAGCAGGTCCCCTGGATTTCAGCGCTGAATGTTCAATACAAGGTTGGAATTGATGGACTTTCGTTTCCGCTTGTGCTTCTAACGACCGGCATCACCGTGATGGCGTGCATCGCTTCCTGGAACATCCAGAAGATGACCAAGGGATATTTCGCGCTCTTCCTTTTTCTGGAGAGCGGAATCCTGGGCGTCTTTCTTTCGCTCGATTTTTTCCTCTTCTACGTGTTTTTTGAAATCTCTCTGCTGCCCATGTATTTCCTGATCGGCATCTGGGGCGGCCCGCGGAAAGAGTATGCGGCAATCAAGTTTTTCCTCTATACGCTGCTCGGTTCCATCGCCCTGCTCATCGTACTGATCGGCACCTATCTCTACTCGCGATCGATTAAAGGAATCGATGGCGTTAGCGGCGGCACGTTTGATCTGGTGCTCCTGGCACGCCCAGACGTGCAGAAGGCGATGCTGGCCGCGGGCATGAGCTCCGCCATCGCCAAGACCTTCTTCCTTCTCGCGGTCCTGGCTTTCTTCATCAAACTACCGGCGGTGCCATTTCATACCTGGCTCCCCGATGCGCACGTCGAAGCGCCCACGCCCATCAGCATGATTCTCGCCGCATTGGTGCTGAAATTGGGTGGGTACGGCCTGTTCCGCATCGCCTATCCGCTTTTTCCCGAGGCCGCCAAGGCGATGTGGCTGCTCATCGCAATCATCGGCGTGGCGAGCATCATCTATGGCGCGTTCTGTGCCATGGGCCAGACCGATTTTAAGCGACTCGTCGCCTACAGCTCGGTAAGCCATATGGGATTTGTCACGCTGGGCGCGGCGATGATGACCACCGCCAGCGTGAACGGTGCGATCTTCATGATGATCTCCCACGGCATCATCAGCAGCCTCATGTTCTTCATCGTCGGCGTGGTTTACGATCGCGCCCACCATCGAGAGCTGTCGCGCTTGGGAGGATTGGCCACGACGATGCCGATCTATACCGGATTCAGCACCGTCGCCTGTTTCGCCAATCTGGGACTGCCGGGACTCTGTGGATTCGTTGGCGAAGTGATGGTGCTGCTCGGTTCGTTCGCCGCGGCGCGGGATGGTTCGATCCTGATGAACTTCGGAGCATCGCGATGGACCATCGAGATGCTCTCAACGATCGCCTGCTTTGGCGTGATTTTGACCGCGGCCTATATGCTCTGGACGATTCAGCGCGTTTTCCTCGGACCTGAGAAGCCCGAGTACAAAGACTTTCCCGAGATCGATTCGCGCGAAATGCTCGTGCTGACGCCGTTGACTGTGATGGCGGTTTTGCTGGGCGTGCTGCCTGTATTTGTTTTCGCCTTCACCAATACAACGGTCGCGGCGATGTTCAACTTGTTCTCTTAAGGCATTCAGTGCTTGCCCATTTTCATGGCCGACGAATGATGCTCGCTTCTATCTCCGCACCCTTCATCCCAACCTGGTCCAGCGGCGACGGCGCGCTGCGCCCGTTCGCCCCTGAGGTCGTGCTCATTGCGTCGATCGTCGCAAATCTCCTGACGCCATTTTTCATCAGGCGCAGAGCCAATCTCGCTTGCGGGGCGGTCTCTTTTGCGGGCGTGCTACTCGCGCTCCTTACAACGCTTCTCATCGGCGGCGCGCGCGGCACGTGCTTTCGCGGGCTCCTGGTCAGTGATCCGGTTTCGATCTTCTGGAAGATGCTGCTGCTGATCTTCGTCGCCGGAGTCATTTTGATGTGGCTCGCCACCACCGCAGCCACAATGCACGCTGGCGATGGCCCCGAATTCTTTACGCTCTTGCTTGGGGCGACCCTCGGCATGTGCCTGATGGCTTCAACCAGCAATCTGTTGATGCTGGCCATCTCCATGGAACTGGCGTCGCTGCCGAGCTACGTGCTGGCAGGCTTTCGCAAGACGCATCGCCTCGGTGCGGAGGCCAGCCTCAAATATGTGCTCTTCGGCGCCGCCAGCAGTGCGATCATGGTGTACGGGCTTTCCCTTCTTTACGGATTGTTCGGCAGTCTCCAGTTGGAGAATATCTCCGCCGCGATGGCCAGACCCAGTGCAATCGGCGCCGGAGGATCAGCCCTGCTGGCAGTGGCAATGGCGGGGCTGATCATCGGCATCGGATTCAAAGTCGCCGCCGTGCCATTTCACTTCTGGTGCCCCGATGTGTTTGAAGGGGCGGGGATTGATGTCAGCGCATTTCTCTCCGTCGCTTCCAAAGGCGCCGCACTTGTGCTGCTGCTCCGCCTCGTCTCAACGCTCTCAGCGGGTCTGGGATATCACAGCGTTCCCGGCTTTTCGCTCACGACGCTTTCGGTCGTCATCGGCGCGCTCGGAGCGATCACAGCAGTCGTCGGCAATACCGGCGCGTTCGTGCAAACCAACATCAAACGCCTTCTCGCCTACAGCTCGATCGCCCACGCCGGCTACATGATGTGCGCCATTTCCATGATCGTGCGCGGACCGGGCGTTCGCGGCGATCTGGATTTGACCGCTGCGGCCGCCCAGGCCATCCTCTTCTATCTGGCGGTCTACCTCTTCATGAATCTGGGCGCGTTCACCGCGGCAGCGTTGATCTACCGGCAAACCGGCAGTGAGAAGATCGCCGACTACCAGGGCCTGGGCCGGCGCTCGCCGTGGCTGGCGCTTTGCATGGCGATCTTCATGCTCAGTCTCGTTGGCCTTCCCCCGCTGGGTGGGTTTAACGCCAAGCTGAATATCATGCTCGCCCTGGGCGCCGCCGGCGGCTGGTGGTGGACGCTGGTCGCGGTCATCGGCATCAATACCGTTCTGAGCCTCTATTACTACCTCCGCGTAGTGAAGGTGATGTATTTCAGCGACAGCGATTCGCCTGGTTTCTTCCCCAACCCGATCGGCCTTGCCGTGGCCGCGGGGTGTGCGGTCATGCTGGTGGTGCTCTTCTTCGGGTACGGCCCGCTGGGCAGCGTGACTGGCTCTCATAGCAAACTCTTCCTGATGAATCCGCGCACAGCCCAAGTCGCGGTGGCGCGGGTTCGATAGGCACAGAGCCGATGAATGACTCAGCCGCTCAGTCCGCCGTAAGCGACATCCTCAATGATCTGCTGGATCTGGAATCAAGCAGCGTGTTTCAGTTCCTCGGCGACAGCGCCCTTTACGTAAACCGAAGCACCGCCGCCTTCCGCCGGCCCTTGGCGGAAATGATCGCCGCCAGTCGTCGCCGGGCCGGTGAGCTATCAAATCTGATCGAGAATCTCGGCGACACACCCATCCCACGGGGATTGCAGACCGAGGACCAGTACCTCGCCTATCTCTCCCTTAAATTCCTACTTCCCCGTCTGATCGGCGCCAAGAACTTGGCAATCGTTCGCTGGGAAACTGCACGATACCTGCTCGCCGATCGCTCGCCCCAAGCCGCTGCGCTACTGGACAAACATCTCGCCGAGCATCGGGCGCACCTGTCCCTACTTCAAAGAGCCGCTGGTGAAAGATAGAGGGTCACGGGGCGAGATCGGGTTGGGATTTGAGCCGATCCGCGGTGGCAAATGCATCGGCAGCCTCGTTTTCTTGATCGACTCGGGTGTACGCGATCCCAAGATTGTTCCAAGCGCGCGGAATGCCCGGCTCCATCCGCACCGCCTGCTTGAGCCAGTAAACCGCATCGGCATTGCGATTTTCCTCCAGAGCGTCGTATCCCATCGCTTCCACTTCCAACGCCGCATCCGATGAGCGGTTGACGTAGGGTCGAGCAATCGTTGCGCCGACGAGAAAGATGATTTGCATCGCAATGAGGCCGATGATCGCAGAGAATTGCCGCGTCGATTTTTCGGCGATTGCCAGTCCCAGCAGAATTCCAAGCAGCCAGCCGGCGCCGTGGGCAATATTCGCTACGGGAAAAATGCCCAGAATAGTTGTGAGAATGCAGAGGAAAAACCACGCGATGAAGATGATCGTCGTTTGCCGATCGATCGCGTCGGTGAAGCGCCGATCGTGGCGCTCCAGAATGTAGATCAAGCCGAACAGTCCGTAGCCCACACCCGACAAACCCACGCCCCCGCGGAGCACAGCCCACTCGGCGGCCATCGATCCCGATGCGAGCAAGACAAAGATGCCCAGCGTCGCCATGTGCCCGAAAGTGACTTCGATGAGTGCGCCGAAGGTCCAGACCCAGAAGGCGTTGAACAAAAGATGAAATGGATCGGCATGCGGCAACGCGGCCGTCAACAGTCGCCAGAGTTCTCCACGGCCAATCAGGGGACTGGCCTCAATTGGAGCGATGTCGATTTTCGCCCAGCAAGCGAGACTCACTCCCGTCGCCAGCAGAATCGTGCCGGCGGTCACCGGAACACTTGGGAACCGGCTTATCGGCAGTGGAGGACGCATTTCCGGTCACTAAAAGCGAGGCGCGCCTTGTATGGAAAGAGGGAACAGAGCGGGCGAAGGGATTCGAACCCTCGACATTGACGTTGGGAATTCGACAAGAACGCCCGCCGAAACGCACGAAAACACCTATATTTCAAGGCATTCTAGCCCATGTGTTTCATTTCGCAAGTCATAGCACGTAGACGCATGACGTAGTGCATATTCGCAGTAGTCGCGGATCAGAAACCGTAGTCTACGGTCGATCCTTCAGAACCCGCGATAGCGACGGCGCGGACGGCACGCGGGGCGCATTTGCTTGTGAGTCGCGGTGCAGGCCGCGTACAGGATGTTCAGTTCCGCACCCGTGAACATCGCTGACTTGCCGTTGAACTTCTCTGCCAGGCCAGCAGGCAACGATTCCTTGCTCGGCCCGGCAACGACCATCGCGGGACCGCACGGGTGCCGGAGCCATAGGCCCAGGCCGAAGGGTGGCCAGTCCGTGGTGTGGCAGTCGATGGTGAATGTGTCGTCGGCACGCAGCGCGTATCCCGCATCGCGCTGGCCGGGATGGTTGAACAGCCAATAGCTGTAATCGCTCAGGCCGGTTTTGCTCATCCCGAAGTGAAGCGCCGGATTATCCAGCTTGGCCGCTTCATGTTCTGCCTTGGCATCGGTGAAGGCTTTGACGGCCCGCAGTTCATCGGGAGTGAACGGGACGGCTCTGGTGCCCGATGCGACGCTCTGGACGATCCGGCCGTAGACGCGGGGCAGCACGGGCAGAATCTCGCGCGTGAACGAAACCCTTTTGCCGGTGCGGGGTGATTCGATCCAGGCTTGCCCGGAAGCGATTCCAACGTGGCAGGTGATTGTGGACATCTTGAACCTCTTGCGTGTGGGAAATGAAAAGCCGCGCCCGGTTGTGATGCCGGGCAAGGCAATCAATGGACGGATCAGGCCGCTGGCCGGTTGTCACCGGGAATCAGCGGCAACCGCAGCGCTGGTGTGCCCAGGACGGCCAAGGCCGCGTTGATGCCAAGCTCATTGGCCAAGCGGATGGCTGCCTTCATCGCGTCATCCCACTCACCAGTGCAAAGCGGGATATGACGGTTGATTGCCGTGCAGAGTGTGACGACGTGCTCTTCAAGCTGGTGCCGGCGCTCATCGGCCCGGATTTCCGCAGTGGATGGCTCGCGGCGCGCGGCCGCTGTGGCTTCGCTCAGGAACAAAGCCCGCTCGGCTGCATCGGCTTCGCAGCGAAGGGCATCGGCCCGCTCATCGGCTGCTAGTTGTTCAAGGGTGCAATCGTCAAGACGTGTGGTAGACTCGAACATGGTGAACCTCTTATTCAGGTTTGCCAACCGGGCTTGGGTGTTATCAGCACTCAGGCCCAATTTGTTTTCGGCAGCACGTTGCTGTCCGACGAAGAAACTATAGCGTATGCGATTGCGATTGCAAGCGTAAGATAAATATTTTTCTTGCAATGCAGTTTATGCGCTATATGCTTTTGGCTTATGGATGTTCTCACCACCACGCAAGCCGCGAAGGAACTCGGCATTTCCCGCGTCCGTATCGTCGCGATGATTGGCGCTGGACGGCTCAAAGCTGAAAAAATGGGGCGCGACTGGATGATTAGGCGGGCCGATCTGGCCCCCGTCCGCAAACGCAAGCCCGGCCGGCCGAAGAAATCAACGAAGGGATGAACACCATGCCCAGGCCGAAGATCCGCACCGAATTCCAGGACTACGGCATCGGGGTGCGGAAGATGTCCTTCGTGGTGGGCAAGGAGTCGTTCTGGGAGCGTTCCGAGGCCGCAGAGTACATCCGCTCGCTCACTCCCGGCTATAAGCCCCGCGTGCCCGTAGTGAAGCCAGCCAGGCCACAGCCGAAGACGGTGAAAGCGCTGGTAGTTAGGAGTCCGTGGGCCGGGGAAATTGCCAGCGGTGAGAAGACCGTCGAAAATCGCGTTTGGAAGTGCAACTATCGTGGGTGGTTGGCAATCGTTGCCGCGCGCCGTCCAGAGAGCGGTGCCGATGCCGGCCGTGCCGTCTGCCTTGTGAAGCTGGTGGACATCGAAGGGTGCGAGGGTGATTACGAGTGGATGCTCGCTGACCCGATCGCGCTCAAGCAGCGCATCGAGATACCCGGTCGGCTCGGCTTGTATGATTGCCTTTCATTCATTCCGCGCGACTTGTTGAAGCGAATCGGGTTGTGATTCGCGGAAGTGCCATTCATTCCGGAAGCGCATCGCAAATCCGTCCCGCAGTACGTTCGTGAGTTGACATTCACGGCGTTGGCGGTAGGATTTTTCTCACTGGTCTTTAGCCGGACCCGAGAAAACCTTCACCGAGCCCAGAAGGCTCAGGAGAATCAGATGACTGAAACCCTTCGTGAGTCGATCGAAAATCTTCGATCGCTATCCCCTAAACTCAACAAAGCAACAGACGACGCAAATAACGTTGTCCAAGCCGTTGAGACCTTCCTCAACGACGAATGCCGCCTTGGCGTTCCCGCCGAAGTTCTCGCCATCGAGAACGACGACGAACACTCGGACACGTCGCTTGCTTACGCGCGTGTGGCTGGAAAATATCGGATTGCCGTGACGACTCGATGGTTCAAGGTGCGCGATGAAGATGGCACCCCCTTTACCGACGATTTTGGAAACCCTGAACCAATTCTCATGAGCGTCGAAACTTCGGCCTGGAGTGAATCGCCGAGAGCCATGAAGCTGAAAACGTTCAAAGAGCTTCCCACGCTCTTAGAGCAGCTTGCAAAAGAGGCCGAAGAGGCGATTAGCAGCACGACCGAGGCAAGTGAGGCCGTCGGAAAGATTCTGGCGGCACTCAACCATGAACGGCCGTCTGTGGCACCAACGGACAAGCCAGCGGCCAAAATCATGGAGAATACGCAGAGCGGTAAATTTGCTTTAGCCGCCCCTGTCAAGTTGGTTTCACCCGATGAGGGGAAGATTTTGGCTGGGGAAGGTGTGATTGTCGGCGACAATATCGCGGTAGTTTTAGAGAGCGCGGTTGGTCGTGGTGCCGATCCCTTTGCCGGTCGAATCAGTCCCGGCGGAACGGCGCGGCCTGGTCCGAAGAAGTGACTTAATTTCCCTGTTTCCGGCTACGGACTCACCCCCTCGCATGTGCGAGGGGTTCTTTTTTGTGAATTCGTCTTAGGCTGACACCGGCCGACGCGCACCATCGCCGTATGCCCGATACAGGTATCTTGCTGTGCGCTAGCCAATGCAATCGTCAGCGTGGTGACCGAGTACCGATAGAACGGCGACCGAGGCGTCATGGACTTTGTTCTGGATTTGGAGGAACTGCTTGCGACGATCTAATCTCATCTTCGATTACAGCAGTAATGTCGTCGGATATCTCCTTCACCAGCACATATCGCTTCAGGTGGTCTACATCGGCTAAGCCCCAAGAAGTAATCGCCCACCAAAAGTCTGGCGATCCCATGTGTAGCATCGGGTCAGGGACGCTGCCATCAATGACTATCTGCCGCATGACCGCTTGCCCGTCTGGCCCAAGCTTATCGTATTTGTCTTTGATGGATTTCCGTCTTTCGACTACGACCTGAGACAAGGGAGGATGGAGGTTTTTGAGGCGTTCACGACGCCACACGTCGAATGAAGCTACCACGAATGCGACCGCCGCCAGAACGAAGAACAACACGCGGCCTGGAATTGATGGGAAGAACAGGCCAATACCAGCGATGACAACAGAGAGCGGTCCGCTCATCTTCGATAGACCGCCTTCCCCGAACGCCACGAAGTATGCCGCGATTTCGTGACGCAGTTCCTCCGCAGCCTTTTCCATGTTGTTACATCGGAAATATGCCGGCGGAGACAAAAGACAAAGAAAATGTCTGTACGAGAATTCAAATTCCAAACACCTTGGCGAACGCCTTAATGCGTGACGCGCGTTTGTCGGTTGGCATCGCACCCGCCGAAAGCCCGGTTATCCTCCCGATCACACGCTCAACATCCGAGCGAGCTGCTTCCACGTGTAGACCTTCTTGCGTGTCAACGAGCCGGGGAATCGTCTCATCCGCCGCGTGCCCGCTACGCCTCTTGCTGTTCGATCGGCCTACCAATCCCCACGCTTGGCATCGCCCCCGGCGGAAGGTCCGGCCGTGGCACCGCAGTGGCCGGCGTCGATCCGGGCGGGAACACCGCATCGCACATCTCCTGCGAAACCGTCTCGTAGAACTCCGATTCGTCCGGCATGGGCGGGTCCGGCTGGTCGCGCTGGTCCAACCAGTTCTTGCCGAGCCAGATGAGCATGCTGACATTACCGGCGGTCGCAACCTCGTACTGCTTGCGGCGGATCGAGACGAAACCTTTGAGCCGATGCCGTTTCAGATAATCGCCAAAGGGCATTTTGTGCTCACGCTGGCACGCCCGCTGAATGGTGTCATCCGATACATCCAGCACGCTGGAAATCTCCGCGAGCGTGCATTGGATGCCGCAGAGGTTGGCAACCGTTTTCCAGTCAATTTTTTTGCGTGGGCGTGCCATTGGTATCCTTTGCCAGCGCGTTCACGACTGCCATCGTTTCGACATCGAACGCGGCCATCGCCATCAGGGCGAACGTGCTGTTGCGTCGGTTAAATTGAAAGGTAAGTTCAAAGATGGCCGCCCGCTTCAATGCGAGGAAGCAATCGTTCCACGAATCCGCCCGCCTTGCGGCTTCGATCAGGCCCGTGCGGCTGGGATCCTCGATGAGCACCGTCCGTGTGGCCTGCCACTCAGCCAGGCTGGTGGTGAACCAGCCATCGACGTGATGGAGCCGGCTGTCTTCGACGGCACCCGATCGGCAGATGTCGATGATGTTATCTATCCGCCGGAGAACGGTTTTTAGGCGGGGGACTGCTGGTTTACGCTTCTTCTTCATTTGTACATTCCAATGGTTTTGCGGTGTTCCAGCCCCCAAAGGGGTTCCGAGGGGCAAAACCGAAACTGGTTTCAAAAGCTCGGCCGCCGTCTCCGACAGCCGAGCCAGGAGCAGCCGGCACACACCGGCTGATATTGGGCCGGCGCGTCTGTTAAACGCGCGGACCCGCAAGGGACACATGGATCAGCTATCCACGCCAAACGCGCGGGGGTGTTCCTGTTTCAACCGGCGGATCGTCTCCACCGCATCCCGTGTGGCCGATTCGGCGGATCCGCGTTTTCCTGCGGCTCGCCTCCGTTTCGTCTGCGCGGCCAGCAACTGCGCCGGATGGTCGATTTCAACCATCTGCTTCAAGGCAGCGCCGGCGTCGGCGTGCTCTGCGGCGAGTTGCTCGATCTCCGAGGCAGCGACCATGCTCTTCTGCGCTGCTGCAACCGCAACAACGGCCGCCACGTCTGCTTTCGCCTCATCCACGCTTAGGCCGAGCGCTGTGATCGTCTTTTTGAATGCGACGGCATCGGGTGCGGGCAGCACCGGATTGTTCGCCATCGAGTGAACACATCGGGCGTAGGTTTCCAATTCCGCCGATTTCTGGTCGGCTTCGGCCTGCGAAATTGATTCGAGAGTTGAGATCATGTGAAGCTCCTTGCGTTTGAAGTTGAGAGAATTACAGCACCGTCGCGGGGGTTTTTTCCAGCCGCTCTTTCACCAATGAGCGTGAGTCGGCGGCGCGGGATAGAGGGTTGGCGGTGACGCCAGATTTCTCGATTTCCGCGAACACCCGCCTCAGCGCTTCGTCGCGTTTGGTGGTTTTCTCGCTCATCGTCTGGATCGAACTATCGTCGCGGGCATTGGCGAGATTCTTCGCAAAGACTGCGTGCTCGATTACCGATTTGCGGGCCTGCTCAAGCAGATCGGCAAGTTTAAGGTGTTGACTGTTCATGAGTTCTCACATTCTGCCGGGGGTTCCGGCGTTTGGGGTTTATCTTTGATCCGAAAGGAGCGCCAAATTGGCTGCCGAGAGGCCGACACCGGCTAAGGCGGCATGGGCCAAGTAATCGATATCGAACGCGCTGGCCGCGCTGGCAACGGCTGCCTGGGCGGCACTCACGCCGCTGTTGCTGGCAAGCGCCACGTCCAACAGGAGGAGCTTGGCTTCAAGTGTTAGAGCATCCTGCCTCACCGTCGCCTCTGCGCTCGCCTGAGCGGAAATGGACACACCGGGCTGGGCACACGGCCGATGGTGCTGGATAATGTACGAACTCATGTTCATTTCGATTCCTTGCCCGTCCTGCGGGCGGCTAGTGGTTTTGCGGACAAATTCACGGGATTCGGGGGGGCTTGGGGGACAGAACCCGCCTGCGGACTTTGCTGCATGCCGATGCATTTCAAGCCGAATGATCGAAGCCCGATCTTGAGCCATGCGGCCATCCGCCGTCCGGGCGTGTTGCCGCTCCGGTGGGCCAGCGGGCGAACCTCGATGATGTAGCTTTCCACGCTCATCGCGATACCCCGTTTCCGAACCATCCGAACCATCCGAACCGTATTCCGATAAAGTCCTCTACGTATGTGAACGTAAAAACACTTTCCGGGAATAAGGTTCGGATCGTTCGGAGTTTTGTCTGTCGTATTTCCATAACTAACAACCATTCCGACAATTACGTCATTCCGAACGATCGTGGTTAAACTCTGGGATTTCCGGCGCTTTAGTCGCCTTCAGGCCGACGCCAAGCCACATTCGGCGGTTCGAGTACGTGCATCGGTCGGGTTTGAAGCCTCTTTCGGCCAACGCGGTGCCGAGCCGCTTCTGTGACAGCGGGTGCTCGCCGGCGTCGATGGCAAACTTTGTGTATGCGGCGTAGAGGTCTGCGGCGTAGGATTTCAGGTCGGTGCCTTTAATGCAGTTGTCCGCGACGAATAAACCGACCGAATCCATATCTGTGCGATACGCTTCGGTGGCTTTGACGACTTCCAATGGGTCGCTCAGGCCGTCCCGCTGCCACGCCACCGCACCAGCGACGATCCACGCGAGGATTCCATCGGCTTCGGCTTTGAGCTTCTCAGCGAGGTTTCTATCCTTCTCATCGTCGTCGATCTTTTCTGCGAATGGGATCAGCTTCATCCGACGCCAAAAACCAAAATCGGTGCCACGCACGATCGGACGATGATTCGAGTACAGGAAGATTTTCGCGGTCATCACGAAAGAGAAAAAATCGCCGTACATCCGACGTGCCTTGATGTGTGTCTCGCCGGCGAGGTCTTTGAGGCGGGATTCATCGAATCGCTTCCCGTCGTTTGTTTCGGAGCATACCGCCATCCTCGATCCGAATAAGTCGGCGATGCCGGTCGGGTGTGCCGATGCTCCATCGCGCTGCATGAGTAGATCGGGATCGGCCTTACCCGCGTAATCGGCCAGCACGTACATGATGGCGTCGATCAGCGTCGTCTTACCGTTGGCACCCAGTCCGAACAGGAAAAACACACATTGCTCGCGGGTTGATCCGCTGGCGGTGTAGCCGAAGACCTTCTGCATGAAACCGATCAATGGTGGATGGGTACGGAAGATCCGAGCCAGGAACGCCATGAAGACACCTGCGGCCGCGTTCGGGTGATACTCGGCTCGGCATAACTTCGTGAGAAAATCGGTGCGGCAGTGTGGTCGTAATTCGCCTGTGCGTAGATCGATCGTGCCATTGAGCGCATTGAGCAACCACGGATCGGCGTCGAGCTGGTCCAACTTCACGGCAATGTCAGGCTGTGCCAGTGCCAGCATCGCGGAGATACGTTCCCGCTTCTGGCTTGCGGCGGCATGTTTCGCCAGTGCCCCGGCTCTCGCCGCGTGTTTTGCTTCTGCTTGTTCATCGCCAGCGGCGTGCGCTTTCTTCGCCTCTTCTGCCGCCTGCATCGCTTCCTGATAGATCGACAGTGCTGTCTGCTTTGCCAGTGCGACAGCACGACCGCTCTTGTCCCACTCCCACCGCTTCCGGGTGTAGACGATGTAGGCACCATGCTCATGGCTGTATCTGATATTTTCGCGGTGCTGAATGGTGAACCGCGCGGAATTGGCCACGTCGGTTGTGCCGGTTGCGATCGCGGCCAGTGCATCATCGGTCGGCTTACCATCGCCGTTGGTTTCATGCTTCCGGCCGTTGGCCTTGGCGGGATCATAATATTCACGGCATGAGGCGATGGCCGTCTCGATCGTCATCGCGCCGTAGGTGGATGAACCACGCGGTGAATCCCATTTATCGCGCATCAGGCCGGATCGTCGGAACACGCGGTCGATGCGGTTGCTGTCTCCACCGAACCAGAAAGCCAAGTGATTACACAAGGCGAGGTCGGCGGATGAAACATCCCCGCCATGAGCGGATGTATCACCGGCGAAAAGCTGTTTGAAGGATTTCCCATTTGTCGCGGCTTTGGCTTTGTCGATCAGCACATCATCGTCGAGATTGACGGCGGCGGTGCTGGCGGTGCGGACAATGGGCTTCGGCCTGTCACCGAAGACATCGTTGAGCACCTCCGGGAGTCGGGTGGCTTCGCCGATCATGCCGCTCCCCCCTCGAATATTCGGCCGGTCACGGTGAAGAATCTTTTCTGTGAGTAGACTTCGACCTTCCCGGTTTTGTCCTCACCCAGCTTGCCCTTTGTTCGACCTTTGCCGTTCGGAAGTGCGGCGGCACGCACCCACGCCTTTATCCCGGTGAGGCTCGGAGAGATTTCACAGTAGGCGGCGTCCGCGATTTTGTTGTAGATCGCCAATGATCGGGATGCGTCAGTTCGTTGCAGAACCGCTGTACAGCCTCCAGTGACGTTCGGATGCCGCCGGGCGTGCGAACGGTTTCAAGTTTGATCCGCTCGCCACATGCACCCACCGCCCCGCGCAGGATGTTCCGGTACATGCTCGAAATGTGCGCGGGTTTCCCGGTTTGCACGTTGCGGAATGGCGGGAGCCTGCATGCCGCATGCAGGTCGATCAGTTGTTCACTAAAAACGTCGATCATTAGCAACTCCGTGTATAAGACGGGTTGCTATCGTTGCGATTATTCAGGCGGAATCGGTAGGAGATTGGTTGGTAATTGGTAGAACCATTTTTAGAGCCGTTCCGCGAGGCTTTTGCCGTTTGTCGTCAACCAGAAGCCGCCGCCTCGCCCCTTCTTCGAGTGGATAAGGCCATCTTTCACCATTTGGGCCAGCGGGTTTTTGTAGGTTCCGTCGTCAGATGTTGGGTTTGCCTTTGAGACGATTCCCCCAGTGGTCGCCCTGTGGTTTGAATCAAAAGCCTTGAGTTCCAAAAGCGAAATCAAAATCTCCTGCTTTATGCCGCAAAGCGCCGGGTCGTCATCGCCCGGCTTGCCAGATTCCTGTATGCAGACGCACCACGCCCTCAATGAGTGCGCTTCTTGTTCGCGGTCGGCGATGAAGATAGGTATTTTAGGTGTGCCGGGATTTGCGCTGCAGAAGAGAATCGCTTTATGGCGAGCTTCCGATAACAACCCGCTGGCTCGGCTCGAATCGTCCCCCAGAAGGGCTGCAACGGCCGCAAGTTTAACTGCTGTCACGACCGCCTTGAGTGAGACACTTCGCATTGTTCCTCATCTTCCCGGGCGGGCCAAGAACGGTACCGCCGATGAGGGAGCGGATACCGTTCAAGGCCTTCGGCGGGGATCAAGCCGCCGTTCCCGATTGAAACCATTCTATCCCACCAGCGTCATAATCCGGCGTGCGAGTTCACCCGATTTTTCCGCGTAAACCTGAGTCGCCGAAAGCGCCTTGTGTCCGAGCACCACTTGCGCCGCTTCCAGCCCGTGCGTCTTTCGCAATTGGGTTGCCGCCGTATGCCTGAGCTGGTGTGGATGCCATCGCGGTACAACGCGATCATCGTTGGCCGCCACCATCTCCGCCTTTGCCCGCCCATCGGCGGCATCACAGCCACGGGTGATGGCACGGGCATAGCTGGTGGGCGTGTAAGCCGCGCCGATGGTTCGCTGTGGCTTTCTCCTGCGGTTGGTTCCTGGGCGGTTGCCGCACGACAGGGGCGTCGCGCGCCTTGCATGAAGATCCGCACGCCGGCGGGCTTCGGCGTCCACGGGAGAGAACAGGAACGCGGCCAGATCGGTCTTGAGGAATGGCTTGACGATCTCCTGGGCGCGCGGGCCCATGTAGATTTCCCGCGTGTGACCACGGTTCTTGTTCTTGTGCTGGGTTGGGCGATACACCCACAACTCTCCCGTGGTGTCCAGTTCACAGCCGCGAATCCGGCACACCTCGCCCGGCCGCATTCCAGTGACCAGTTGCAGGCGGATCATCCCGCCCACCTGCGCCGATACGTGCGGCAAGATGGCATCGACGTACTCGATGGGCACCGGCCGCACCGGCTCGCCCTCGACGGCACCGCTCCGCCCGGCACGCAAGCCAGAGACGGCCATCAAGCCGTGGAACACCGATGGCGGTAGCAGTTCGTTCTCGGTTGCCCACTTGAACACCCCGCGGATACGGGTGACGTGCCGATTGATGTTCGCTCGAACGAACCCGGCATCGATCATCGTCTTTTGCACCGCCTTCAATCGCAGTGGTCCAAACTCGGTAGCCGGCGTGCGACCGAAAAGCTTGACTACGGGTCGAAGGGATAGATCGATGTTCACCGCCGCCGCGCTCACCGTGCCGTCTTCATCGCGGTAGTACGTCTTGGCGTGCTTGCGGAATGCCGCCACTACTTCGGCGATGGTGATGGCCTGGGGATCGATCGGCACACGCCGACCAGCGGCAATCCATTCGGCGATGCGACGGTCGTACTCCGCTCGGCTGGCGGCGGTGCCATGCTTGCCGAGATAGAGGTCTCGCCCCTGGATGGTGACGTAGGCTTGGCCGGATGCACGGTGGCGACAGTACGCGGGGATGTAATTGGCGGGCTTGGACATGAGCGGCTCCGAAGTGATAAACCGTACACTACGGTTTATTCAGGTGTCTTCGGCCGCTCCGCCCCACATAGGACGGGTATGCTTATCAAAGCATTCGGCAGGACTTACGTTTCAAGCGGGCGAAGGGATTCGAACCCTCGACATTGACGTTGGGAACGTCACGCTCTACCAACTGAGCTACGCCCGCGCGAAAAGAAAAAATAAGGCAACGGCAGCGAAAGTCAATCGAAATGAAACCACGCCCGCAAGTCAGAATTCCATGAAGACCCGCACAAAATCGGGTCGATATCGCCAAAGCCCAGTACGCATGCCGTTTCTGATTGAGGCGCCTTTGGTTTGAACTCGTTGAGCTGTCTTATGCGAATCGCGCTGTTTGATTATCGGACGACAAAGACCAACCCGGTGGGCAGTTGTAATCTTCGCATGGTCGCATCGCTTTGCCGCGAGCACGAAATCACGGTCTTTGCACCCAGGTTTGAGAATCCGGCGCCGGATCGGATCAAGCATGTGCGGGTACTGGTGCCGTTGCGTCCGCTGGTGCTGCTCTTTGTCTCCTTTCACCTGTTGGCTCCCCTGTATTACTGGTGGAATCGCCTGCGCACGGGCAAGCGTTTTGATGCCGTTCAGATGGTGGAAAGCAATGTCCTCACCCGCCGCGACATCGACTACGTGCAGTTTTGCCATCGGCGATTTTTGAAAGCATATTGGCCGCTGGTGAAGGGGAAGGGCTTGCGATCGGTGTTGCGATTCTGGGACCATAAGCTGCATGCGATGATGGAGCCGATCGTGTTTCGCGGCGCGCGAACCATTGTGGTGCCATCCAGAGGGACTGGTCGTGAGCTGGCGGAGGAATATCCGTCGATCGCATCGAAGATATTGGTCATCCACAATCCCGTCGATTTGAATGCCTTTCGTCGGCCGCAAGACTTCAATTCATCTTCGGAACGCGCGCGCCTCGGAATAGCGATGGACGATGTGGTGATGGTGTTCGTTGCGCTCGGACATTTCGAGCGCAAGGGATTGCCGCTGGTATTGCAGGCGATGGCAGCCATGAAGCGCCCGGAGCTGAAGCTGATCGTGGTTGGCGGCGAGCCGGGTCTGATCGCATCGTATGAAGAAAAAGTGCGGCAGATGGGATTGGAACGGCAGGTGCAATTCCTTGGCGTGCGGCAGGATGTCCGGCAGTATCTTTGGTTGTCAGATGCTTTCGTGCTGCCCTCTTCCTACGAGGCGTTTCCACTGGTCGCGCTGCAGGCGGCGGCTGCGGGTTTGCCGGCGATCGTCTCGCCGCTCAATGGCGTCGAAGAATTCGCGATCGATGGCGTCAACAGTCTGATCGTCGAGCGCAGCGCCGATGGAGTGCAGGCGGGAATCCGGCGATTCATGGAAATGTCTCCGGCGAATCGCCAGGAAATGGGGAAACGCGTCCAGCAAGATGTCAGCCCATTCTCCGGAGAGCATTTTGACGCAAGATGGCACGCCCTCTACGCCGGCACCATATAGGCCGGCGGGTACGTTGCGGAGGCGGGATTGAGATAAGGATGAGGCTGGTGCAGGAGGGGAGCGCCGCGCCGGGGAAGCACCTTCAATCCGAGGCAGATTCCACTGATCAGATAAAAGGGGACGGATACCATCGGCGTCTCCAGCGCGTTTCCAACCGCCGCCACCATCGCCGTCATCACAATGTTGGAAACATAGATCGCCCACACATTGGGATCGCGAATGCGTCGCGCCTCAATGAGCATGACCACCAGCAAGAGAAGGAACAGCCCCAAACCAATCTCGCCGGTGTAAAAGATCGCATAAATCATGAAGTTGTGCGGCGTGGAGATGTTCTGACCGTCGGGAATATAGTTCACCAGCGGCGCCCCGTGGCCTTGCCCCATGAGCAGGAGCGTCGGAGTGTTGAGCGACGCCATGCAGTTGCGCCAAATCGTCTTGCGCCATTCCGCGGTTCCATTGGCGATCCAGATTTCTGTAGCGGCTTGGTGGTATCCACGCTTTTCGAGCATGTTGTATGCCGCATCGGTGTTCACGGTCGCAACGATGCGAGCCACCTGAATGATGGGATCCAGATTTTGACTGTGACTGCCATCGCTGGGAATCAGCGGTCCCACCAAAGTCAGGAAAGTGATTGTCGCCGTGAGGAACCAGATGACCAGAGCCCGATGACGTCTGGAAGCACAGGCAACGGCGGCCAGACCAATTCCAAAGCCGAGAAACGCTCCGCGGCCAGTGGACTCGAGCATCGGGAAGAGGGCGCCGGGTAATGCGATCCACCGGAACCTCCATTTCTTAAGGACCGGCCACAGGCAAAGCACCAGCAGCGGCGCGAAGGGCGCATTCATCGGTTGCATGAACAGCGGCCAGCTGCCGTTCCACGGAACATAGATTTCCGCGCTGATTCCATAGGCGTAAAACACGATCGTGTACAGAAGGTAGCACCAGAGAAACGTCTTGCTGAAACGGACGAGCATGTCAAACGACATCTTCTGCCCGATTGCAATGCCCGCGAAAATGAACAGTGGATAGTAATCAAACGCTGACGTTCGCAAAGCGGAGATTGGATCGTGTTGGGCGAGCACGGGGCGAATTACATCGATGATTCCCCAGAGGAAAACGGCCACCACGATCCACGCCAGAAAACGCAATGAAACCAGTTGAGAGAGCAGATTCGTGATAACCTTGCCGCGTTCGCGCAGGAAGTAGTAAGCCAGGAGCGGCTCAGCGACCATCAGCGGACCCACGCCCAATGTTGCAAAGCTTTTGCCGAACATCGCAAAGCCGACCATCACGATTTGCAACAACAGCATTTCGCGCCTGCCGCTTCGCACTTTGTGGCGAGCGACGGCGGGCTGCTGAATGACCATGCCTCCCGGCGCGTGAGCCCGGGGGAACGAGCCGATGCCGGCGGCGATCTGTGCGTGCGCATAGACCGGCGCTCCCAAGGCGCTCGGCGAGAAGTCGGGAGTTTTTGCACGCATTCGCAAAATCTTCTGCTTGGATTAAACCCCAGTCAAGCTGAAACCAGTCAAGCTGAAACCCGCCAAGCGGAAACCCGTCAAGCCGAATCACAGTCCGCTGAGCTCTGGTCTTTGGGTCCCCACTTCAACTGACCTAAAAGCAGAAGCGCGACACCACAAAGAGAAACCTCTAGCTCCTGGCGCACGAAGCGGTCATCGACGTCTTGGGCCACAATAGGCGGTCGGCGATCGCCGGCTCAGTTGGGATCGGCTCGTTGAGCGCGGTGTTGCCCGACTTGGGACGGCCGCCGCCGGGCATCTGGAAGTATCGCTTGAGTGAGTTGATCGGCGCTTCGATGACATACCAGGAGATCGAGGCCACGATGATCGTGATCAAGCCGAAAACCAAAGTCTTCAGCCACGGATTTCCGATTTCCGGCAGAGCAGCTTTGGCCCAAAGGGCGATCAGGAAGCCGTGGAAAATATACAGTCCGTAGCTAATGCGTCCTAGGTAAACCAGCGGAGCAGATTCGAGCAAGCGACCAGGAAGGCCAGAGAATCCGACCGCTGCGCTGCCGATGAGCCAGGTAAAGCACGCTGTTGCCGCCAATGGCAGCACGATGACCGTCAGCACGGGCGCCTCGCGAGTGTAAACGAAAATCAGTCCAGAGATGAGGACGGGAAGCGCCACGAACTTGCCAAGCCGCATCAGCCACGTTCGCAGCCGATTCATAGAATATGCCGTCGCGATCGCCAGAAGCGCGCCAAAGCCGAACTGATCGATACAACCCAGCGCGATGCCGCGATGATGGTGTGTTT
>Ga0302326_10005364_pt1 | contig 29243 bp, 21 predicted proteins | sample Palsa_T0_3_FD_202264 | JGI IMG/M metagenome (GOLD analysis project Ga0302326, IMG submission 202264) | Peat permafrost microbial communities from Stordalen Mire near Abisko, Sweden - Palsa_T0_3 | ecosystem: Environmental > Terrestrial > Soil > Palsa > Peat permafrost | place: Sweden: Abisko... | reverse complement strand
CCCACGGACCTTCTTCAAATGCAGCTTTGGCTGCGGCTACGGCGCGGTTGACGTCGCCGCCTCCGGCATCGGGGACTTGGGCGATGACCTCTTCCGTGGATGGATCGTAGACCGGGAACGTCTTTGTGGATTGGCTCGCGGTCCATTCGCCGTTGATGTACATCTGATAGGTGCGGACTTCTTTCGGAACTTCGGTCGTGACTCCGCCGGGCATTTTGCTTCGACCTCCTGTGTACCTCAGCAGCTAAAGCCGCCATAGATTTTGCGATCACCATCGCAGCGCTGAAGCGCCCCGCCACCAAAATCAGAGTTTATCAGCGGTCAGCGGCACGATTGAGGTCGCGCCCGTCCCAGCGTCCTGCGTCGCCTTGTGGCGGCCATAGACGAAGAAAAAGAACGCGGCCAGGCCGACGAAAAACAACGTGCCGCCAAACATCCACAATTCGTACGACCACAGCGACGTGATCTGCTGGGCTGGGGAGAATACGAGAGCGATGCCGAGAACAGTCGTGAGCAGGCCGCTTGCGCCTGCAAACAACAAAGTAGTGCGGCTGTACCGACCGCGAGGCGTAGGCTCCGTGATGGAAAATCTGATGAGCGCCCCGAACATATACAGGAATGGGACGAGTTGCAGCACGACCGCGAGCGAAAGCAGCTTCTGGAAAGTTTCCTGAACACCCGCGCCGCCAAAAAAATTGATGAGGACGAGAACCGAAGAAACAATGGCCTGGACAATGAGCGCCACGTAAGGCGTGGCATAGCGACGATGGATGTTACCCATCCAGGAAGGCATATACGAATCGAGGCCAGCGACGAAGGGGATGCGGGAGCAGCCGCCCATCCAAGCGGAACCGATGCCAGCGATGGAGATGCTGAGCATGATCGCAAACGGTACAGTAATCCAGGCGACTCCGACGCTGCCAGCCATGTGGCTGACGGCCTGAACGATTCCCTGAAGGACGTTGACGTTCTTGCCGACAGCGATGAGAAGAGTGAGTGTGGCGCCGATATAGAGCGCGGCGGAAAGGACTCCGCCCCAGGCGACCGCGCCGGGAAGGGTACGACTAGGGTCCTGAATTTCGTCTCCCATGACGGAGGCGAGTTCGAGGCCGACCAGACCGAAGCAGATCACACCGAAGGAGTTTAGTACGAAGCGCGGGTTGGCCGGAACCTGGAAGTCGGCAGCGGTGATGGTGGTGCCGAAGCGCGACCAGATCACAGCGCCGAGACCGATTAAAACCGCGGCGGCGATGAAAGTTCCTATGGCACCAAGGTTATTGATCCATTTGCCGATGCCCAGACCGACAATGTTGAGAAGGGTGAGCAGAGCAAGCAGGGTGAGTGAGGTGACGAGCGCAAAGGTTCTGTTATCGGCGAGACCTGCGTGGCTCGGGCCAAGGATAAAAACCGAGACGCCGACAAAGTAGAGCATCACGGTCGGTACGTACAGCATGTTGTTGGTCCAGTAACACCAGCCAGAGAGGAATCCGTGGAAGTCGCCGAAAACTTCCTTCGCCCAGAGATAGACTCCGCCTTCACCCGGATAGCGATGGGCGAGTTCGATGACGGCGATGCCTTGCGGCCAGAAAAAAAGAAGAAGCGAAATAATCCATAGCCAGATGGTGACGCCGCCGTTCGCCGCGATGGAGGGGACTACGTTGAGGTTGAAGACGGCGACCACGAAGAGGAGCACCAGATCGCGCCGTCCGAGGGCGCGGATCAGGTGGGGCTGGGCGGATTGGGTGGTGGTAGACAAAGGCTCTCTCTACGACCGCCTCGCTTCGCTCGGCGGAAAGCCGAGGCAGCTGTCTCTACATGGTTCGAAGTGGTGCATGAAAGGGCGGACGAGGGCATCCGCCCCTCCACTTGACGTCTAGTGCGCGGCCAATACGGGCTGGCCGATGCGCTCCTGCTGCGCTTTCGCCAGTGATGCGGCGATGTCGTCGAAAGCAGATAGATGCTTGTCGATATCGGCTTCCGTGTGCTGCACCGAAATCGTCCACTGCTCGTCCCACCAGTAGGGCTGCGCCATCACGCCGCGGTTCACCATGCCAAACCAGTAATGCCGCCAGAGGTCGATATCGATCGTCGTCCAATCGCGGTAGTTGCGAATTTCTTTTGGATAAAACATCAGCGCACCGTTGGCTCCGGCTTGCGCGATGTAAGCCTGCAGGCCAGACTTGGCGATGGTCCTGCGATATCCATCGGCGAGCTTCTTGCCAAGTGTGTCGACATGAGTATAGTTGTCACGCGTGAGTACTTCGCGGAAGGTGGCCAGGCCTGCCGCCATCGACACTGGGTTGGTGTTGTAGGTGCCCCCGTGAAAGACCTTGTGTTGCGAAATTAGGTCCATCACAGACTTGCTTGCGCCGAACGCGGCCAGCGGCAATCCGCCGCCAATCGACTTGGCCAGGCAAATCATATCGGGATGAACGTTGAAATATTCGCTCGCGCCGCCCCAGCCGAGCTTCGCGCCGGTTTTCACTTCGTCGAAGATCAACAGCGCGCCGTTTTTCGTTGCGAGCTCGCGGAGACCTTTGAGAAAGCCGGGAATCGGCAGGCAGAGCCCGACATTCATGAGAATCGGTTCCAGAATAATCGCCGCGATTTCGCCGGGATTTTCCTTGAAGCGGCGCTCGACGGTAGCAAGATCGTTGAAGGTTGCGATGGTGACGTTAGCCACTGCTGATTTGGGCACGCCCAATCCGCCAGGAACAGATATAGGATTGTCGATATCACCGAAGTCGGGGGCGTGCGGCTTCACGCTGACCAGGGCGGAGTCGTGCAGTCCGTGGTAAGCGCCTTCAAATTTCACGATCTTATCGCGGCCGGTAGCGGCGCGTGCCAGGCGGATCGCGTGCATGGTGGCTTCCGTGCCGCTGTTGCCAAAGCGAACCATGTCAACCGGAAACCGGTTGCAGATTTCTTCTGCAAGCTCCCATTCCATGTCGTGCGGCATGCCGAACATAGTCCCGGTGGAAAGACGTTTTTCCACCGCCTTCATGACGGCGGGATGGCAGTGTCCCGCCATAAGCGCACCGAAAGTAAGGTTGTGATCGATGTACTCGTTGCCATCAAGGTCGCGGAACTTGCTGCCGCTGGCTTCCTTCACGAATATGGGCCAGGGCTCGTAATGCCGATAGTTGCTGGCTACGCCGAGTGGAATGCGTTTGAGATTCTTCTTGTGGGCTTCAGCGGACTTGGGCGTGCGGCGCTCGTAAGTTGCAAGCTCCTTCTGCAGATCGGGATACATCGAATTGCTCCGGGAAATCTCAGGCCGCTGGCGTTCCTTGGTGGGCCGCAGGCCATTAGAATGCCGGAACGGCGGGCCGTTCCGGGGATGTGCTCCTACTATCCTACTCTTCCAACTAGAAGTAAAACTTTAGGGCGAATTGCATCAGGCGCGGATCTTTAACCTGAGTAACCTGGCCGAACTGCGTGCCATCGGTGCTGTCGCCGTCCGGGTTATAGAACTGCGTGTGGTTGAAGACATTGAACGTTTCCGCACGAAATTCCATGTGCATGCGCTCGGTGAGCGGTATGAGTTTTACGACCGCAAAGTCGGTCTCGCTGATTCCCGGTCCGCAGCAGATGGTGCGGGGCGCGCTGCCAACCCGGCCAAGCAGGCTAGGATCGTAACAGCCATAGACGGCGGCTGTCGTGCAGTTGACGATACCGTTGCCCGGGGAGGGCGGGGTGGAAGCATTTTCGGTAAAGCTGTTTTGGTTGAAGTAGTAGTTTCCACTGTTCTGTGGCTGAAGCCTTTGCAGAGGAGCGAGTTGATCCGGTTCCCCCGGCAGTTCGAAATCAAAGCTGTTCATCAGCTCGTTGTCGGCCTCCGAAGTGATGCGGATCGGAAATCCTGTCTGGTAGGTAGTGATGCCCGACACTGCCCAGTCATCCAGGACCTTCCCGGCAAAACCGTTGTATTTTCTTACCGGGAGTTGCCAGAAATAGCTGATCACGAAGCGGTGACGTGCGTCGAAGAGTGAGAGCGAGCGATTGTCAGCCCCCGGAAGAGGGTTGAGAATTCCCTCGAAGCTCGAGGCCTCATCGATCGACTTACTGAAAGTATAAGCGGCCGTGAACTGCAAGCCGTGCGCAAACCGCTTGTCGAGCGACACCTGAAGCGAGTTGTAGCCGGAATTGGCAATGGTGTCCTGGGCAAAGATGCTGCTATAGACCGGGACTCCGTTGGCCGGGCAGCCAGCGCCGGTCAGGGGAACGCATTGCGGCGACGAGTAGGGCCGGAGGCCGACAAAATTCAGCGTTTGACCGGTCCCCGCGAGAATAGTGCCATTCGGCATGTGGAAGTTGAAACCTGCAGGCACGGTCACGGCGAATGGGGCATCTTCACCAAATTGTGCGCAGGTACCAGCGCCGTCAAGGGTGTTGATGTCGAGGCAGGTCTGCGGGTTCGAATAATTGACATCATGCGTTGCCAGCAGGCGATGCCCCTGCGTTCCGACATACCCGATTTCCAGCTTCATGTCATGGCTTAGTTCCCGCTGGACGGTGAAGTTGTACTGGGCGGAATACTGTGTCCGCATGTGCGGCTGAAAATCTCCGAAAAGGTCGATCGGCTCGAACTTTGCCCAATCCTGAGAGTTTCCACGCGTGGGGCTGATAACTCCGTCAAACGGATTCAGATAAGTAGTGGCGCCATCCTGGCCAAGAAACGGCAGGTCAAATTGGGTCTCATAAACAAAGGTGCTGCCGCCGAAGGGAGGCTCAGCGCCGAATTGTTCCAGCACAAGCTGCTCGATTGGGTTGTAGAAGAGTCCCCAACCAGCACGCAGACTGGTCTTTCCTGAGTTGCCCGGACTCCAGGCAATGCCGACGCGGGGAGCGAACGCCTTGTAATAGGTTTGGGTCATGCCGGGCGGAATTCCCGCATCGCCCGGGACGACCAATCCCACTGCATCTTGCGAGGTGCAATCAGTGTTGGGACCTCCACAGGGGTAGACGGTAGACAATTGGCCAGGGCGGAAAGTCTCGACGTGCTGGGCCTTATCCGCCAGAGGGGTGTTCAGCTCCCATCGCAGGCCATAATTCAGCGTGAGATTCGGCTTTATCTTCCAGCTGTCCTGCGCGAACAGATAGAGGCCAGTGTTGCGGACATATTCGACCTGCCCGGACCCCTGTCCAAATTGATCGGGAAGGCCCAACAGGAAATTGGGGTACAGATTGCCGGATTCAGTGTCGTTCGGGCCCCCGCCATAATAGTCGAAGGTTCCGTTCACGTTGTAGTAGAGAAACTGGTTGAACTGCTGACGACGAAAGTCGACGCCGAACTTGAAGGTATGGTTGCCCGACACCTTGGTCAGGCTATCGGACCACTGGAAAGAATTCCCGGTTTGAGGGAGCTCCCCTTCCGAATCGTTGCCCAGGGAGAATCCCCCAGCAACCGATATTGAGGGTAGGCCCTCACGGCCGGCGCCGAGAAACGGATGTATGCCGTAGAGCATGCCATTCGCGTTAGTGGAACCGTCGCCATAAAAACAAGGCGGCGCTCCGGTGACACTGGTAAGCCAGGTGGGCGCCGGCGGGCAGGAGTCCTGCACCAGTTCGGTATTCTCCGGATGCTGGAATGTTTGTTGGCCTTCGCGGTTGTAATTGAAACGGAACTCGTTCACCGTACTGTTGTTTAACGTCCAGTTGTGGGAAATATTCCACTGCTGGATGCGCTGCGCGATAATGCTTCCGAAGCCGGGGACATCGGCGCCGGTCAGTTCAAAGTTGGCGAAGGGCTGGACGATGCGTTCGTCGTCGAAATAGTAATAGATGCTCAGGTTCTGTTTGTCATTGATCCGGTGGTCAACCTTGACGGTGAACTGATCGCCCCGTGTGGGCTGGGTCGGAACGGTCGTGATCAAGTTGCCGCCGTTGGGCGCGATGGGTACAAACTGCAGCAGATCAACCGCAGTGGCGTCCATGCATGCCAAAGGGATCTGATTATTCGGGAAAATGCTGGAATAAGGCGTCGCTAATCCGGGCTGCGTCGATGGCAGCGGAACGGGTGCGCCGAGTGCGGCCACACAGCCGGGCCGGTTGTTCAAGGTCTGAGCGAAGTTGTCGTCTGTGATAGCTCCGCCAAACCCGCCAGCGTCGGTAAAGTCGCCATAGGGCTGGGTTGCGCTTGGCCGCTCCTGAGCAGTAGGCACGGTGACGGCGGGAGAAAGAATGCCCTGGCGGATGCGTCGACCTTCATAGGAAGCAAAGAAGAAGGTTCGATCCTTCTTAATCGGCCCGCCGAAAGTCCCGCCAAACTGATTCTGATTGAACTGAGGCTTTGGGCAAGGAAGACCTTCCGCAGCGGTAAAGCAATATTCATTGGCGTTGAGCACCTTGTTGCGGAAAAACTCGTAGCCACTGCCATGCCACTGATTTGTCCCTGACTTTGTGACCACATTGACGACCGAACCTGAGTTACGGCCGTATTCGGCGTCGAAGGTATTGGTGAGAACGCGGAACTCCTGAATGCTGTCGGGCGAAGGTTGAACCGTTGGAAGATTGACGAAAAGGTCATTGGCGTCGCCGCCGTTGACGCTGAAGTTGTTGGAGCGCCCGCGGCCGCCGTTCACCGATACTGCGCCGGGCTGGTCACTCCCATAGATAAGCGAATTGCTGGATCCTGTGGTGGACATGACTCCGGGCTGCAACTGCAGGAGCTGATAGGTATCGCGCGAATTGAGGGGCAGATTCGAGACCTGCAGGGAGTCCATGACCGCGCCCAGTTGAGTACTCGTCGTATCGACCAGCGGCGCTTCCGAGGTTACGTCGACGACTTCCTGCGCCTGGCCAAGCTGCATCACCATGTTGAGCGTAATGATCTGGTTCAGATCGAGGCTCACGCCATGACGAACGCCCTTCTTGAATCCCGTCAATTCAAAGCTGAGCGTGTAGACGCCCACGGAAACTTCAGGAAAAACGTACTCTCCGCTATCGTTGCTCTCTGTCGACAGACTTACCCCGGTGGCTTCGTTAGTCGCGACCACCTTGACATGGGCGATCACAGCGCCGGTAGGATCGGCGACGCGACCCAGTATGCGGCCACCCGTGCCCTGGGCAAAGAGCAACGCGGGAACGAGAAGAGAAATGGCGGCCACGAGGCAAACGGTTTCCAGACACATCGTGGTCCAGCGGGCTCGCAGTGACGGCATGGAACCTCCAGGCACCTTCAAAAGATGTTTGTTTTTCTTGAAAGCGACAGCTTGTGTCCAGGCCCAACCTTGCTATAATCCCGCAAGGTTAGAGAAGAGGTACGCGGACTGTCAAGGAGAAAAAAAGCGCTGCCTCCCATAGAAAATTCTTATCGCACGCTTCTGACGAAAACGGCCCGCAATGAGTTCAACCAGATCGAAACCTTACTTGAGGATCGGAGACGTAGCGCAAAAAGTGGGAGTGTCTCCATCGGTAATCCGCACGTGGGAAAATTTGGGGCTGACGCGCCCGCGGCGCAGTGAGGGTAAATACCGGCTCTACACCACTGATGACGTGAAGCTGCTTAAGCGGGCGCGATTCCTGCGGAAGGTGCGGGGGCTGAATGCGGCGGCGATCGTCGAAGTGCTGCGGCGGGAGGGACGCACGCGTCCGGCGGCTGATGGAAATGCGGGAGCCATTGGATCGCATCTGCGCCGGTTGCGGGCGAAGCGGCGATTACCCCTGGCGCGTGTGGCGCAGGCGGTAGGAATCTCCGTGGGATTCTTGAGCGCGCTGGAACGCTCGCAGATGAGCGGCTCGGTGGGAACGTTGCGTAAACTGGCGCGGTTTTATAAAACCAACATCCTGGATTTTTTTGACGCCACCGGCCCGAGCAGCCGGCAGGTGCAACCGGACCAACGCAAAGTCCTGGAAGCTGGTCCCGGCGTACACATGGAGTTGCTGGCGTGGGGCAACACGGTGATGGAGCCGCATCTGTTTCGCGTCGCGCCAGACGCGGGTAGCGGCGACTCCTACACGCACGAGGGCGAGGAATTCCTCTACGTATTGCGTGGGGAACTTGCCATCACGCTACAGAAAGAAGAGTACCGGCTCAAAGCCGGAGATAGTTTTTATTTTGAGAGCGCAACCCCGCACCACTGGAAAAATCCCGGACGGGCGGAGACCTGGGTGCTGTGGGTGAATACGCCACCCACGTTTTGAAACTGCTGCGCAAAGAGAGGGACGCGATGAAGGCGCGACGGTCACTGATTCTCTTGTCTGTGATGACGGTGCTTGTGTTCACCGCTTCGTGCTCGAAGAAGACTCCCACGCTGAATTTGCTCGTATGGGAGGGCTATGCCGATCCTTCATTCGTTAAGGCATTCGAAGAGCAGCATCACTGCAAGGTTTCGGCGTCCTACATGGGCTCAAGCGACGAACTGGTGGCTAAGCTGCGCGGCGGCAGCGCGGGAAATTATGACGTGATTTCCCCATCCAGCGATGTGGCCACGTCGATTGCATCAGCGGGGCTCGCGGCTCCGCTGGATTTATCAAAGATTCCAAGCTACTCCCAACTCTCTCCTCAGCTCACTTCCCTCCCTCTCGTGCATGTGAAAGGCCAGGTGTACGGCGTTCCTTTCATGTGGGGTCCGGATCCGCTGATTTACGATACGACCGTCTTCGCGCAGCCTCCCGATAGTTGGAACATGCTTTGGGATCCGAAGTATCGCGGAAAGATTTCAGTGTGGGACGATCTTTCGACCATCTACATGGCGGCACAGGTTCTCGGATACGCCCAGCCCGATCCCTCGCAGCTCTACAACTTGACCGATGAGCAGCTTGAAGCAGTGAAGAAAAAGTTGCTGGAGCTGAAGCCGAATATTCGCAAGATGTGGTCGACGGGCGGAGAGTTGACGAATCTTTTTCAGAATCACGAGGTTGTCGCGTCTATGGGTTGGCCGCTGATGACCAACCAATTGCGCAAAATCAACTTTCCTGTGGGCGAGACGATTCCGAAAGAGAACACGACAGGCTGGATCGATCACCTCATGATCACGGCGGGCAGCGAGAACCAGGATCTGGCCTACGAGTTTCTCGAATACATGATCGAGGCGCAGACCCAGAAGAGGGTGACGGATGTGACCGGCTACACTCCGGCTAATCCGCAAGCGGCGCAATTCATGACGCCCGAGGAAGTGAAGAGCCTGCATTTGGACGATGTCGACAACTACCAGAAGCGCCTTTATTTCTGGCAGAATGTGCCGCGGCGCGCCAAGTACAACGAGATCTGGAACGAAGTGAAGGCAGCGCAGTAGAGCGGACCTTAGACCTCAGCCTTTGGCAGTGTCGAGAACCGGCAAGAACGTGAGATCGATGATCAGTTCTGAGATTGCAACGGCATCTGCCGCTGACCATGCGAGTCGAGCGCCGCTGCTCAGCATTCGCAACGTGGCAAAGCACTTCGGCAAGAACGTAGTGCTGCGGGACATTTCTCTTGACGTGGCCGAAGGCGAATTTCTCACTATCCTCGGCGAGAGCGGCTCGGGCAAGACCACGCTGCTGCGAATTATCGCCGGCTTCGAGACCGCGAGCGCCGGCGAGTTGTGGATGGGCGGGGAGCGACTGGATCGTCAGCCGCCTTACCGGCGCCGTGTGAACACGGTGTTCCAGCACTATGCGCTGTTTCCCCACCTCACCGTCGAACAAAACGTAGCTTACGGACTGCGCGTGGCGAAAAGGCCTGAAGCAGAAATCGCGTCGCGAGTCGAAGAGGCGCTGGGAAAAGTCAGAATGTCGGCCCATGCCAAGTCGAAGCCAGCGAAGATCAGCGGAGGACAGCAACAGCGGGTGGCACTGGCACGGGCGCTGGTGAACCGTCCACGGCTTCTGTTGCTGGATGAGCCGCTATCCGCGCTGGATGCGAACCTGCGTCGGCAGATGCAGGTGGAATTGAAATCGCTGCAGCGCGAAGTCGGCATCTCGTTTGTTTTCGTGACCCACGACCAGGAAGAAGCGATGGTGATGTCCGACCGGATCGCGCTCCTGCGGTCTGGCGAACTTGAGCAGGTTGCGACTCCGCGCGAGATTTATAGCCGGCCGGCAACCGCCTATGCGGCGCAATTTATCGGGCACACAAATCTGCTGAAGAGCGAAGTACGCACGGGAATAGTGCGCTGCGGTCTCTTGGAGTGGTCAGCGCCGCTTCCCGATGGGCGGGCCCTGTTCTCGCTGCGGCCGGAGAATATTCGACTGGCCGCCGGAACTGCGGCGACGTCCAGCACCGTGCGCGTCCGGGGCAAAGTTCGCCATCAGGCATTTCACGGCGCTACGGAATTGATTCGCGTGGAATGCAGCGACGGTTTGTTCCTTGTCGTGCGGATTCCGGGCAGCGGCGTTTCACTGGAAGACGTTGAACTGGAGTTCTCGCCCACCGATGCAGTTCTGGTGCGCGAGTCTTCGGAAAGAATCTGATGTTCTCCCGAGCTTACAAAGCAGCGGTGACCCTGCCCCCACTGGTTTGGGTGACGGTCTTTCTGCTGATCCCGTATTTGCTCATGTTCTGCTACAGCTTCTGGTCAGTGTCAGAGTCGCAGACCATCGTTCATTCCTGGAATCTCGCGAACTACGGCGAACTGCTGCGAGTTGATGTTTACTGGCAGACCCTGCTGCGCTCCATGTGGATCGCCGCACGCGTAACCGTCTTCTCTTTGCTGATGGGATATCCGCTGGCATATTTCCTATCCTTCTCCGCTGGAAGAAAAAAGGACTTGCTGTATCAACTGGTGATCATTCCGCTGTGGGTCAGCTACCTCGTGCGGGCTTACGCTTGGAAGACCATCCTCGGCTCAGACGGCGTGCTCAACACTCTTCTGCAGTATGTTCACCTGACGAAACATCCTCTGGAATTTCTGCTGTACAGTCCGTTTGCCGTAGTGTTGACACTGACGCATATCTACACTCCGTTTGCCTTTCTGCCGATCTACGCAGCGCTCGAACACATTCCGCGCAATCTCGTCGAGGCCTCTCACGATCTGGGAGCAACTCCGGGGCAGACGTTCTGGAAGGTGATTCTTCCGCTGTCGATTCCCGGAGTAGTCGCGGGAGCAACATTTGCCTTCGTGCTGAGCCTTGGGGATTTTCTTGCGCCTCTCCTGCTGGGCGGCCCGAGCGGCATCATGATTTCAAACATCGTGGTCAGCCTGTTTGGCGCGGCTTACAACTGGCCGCTGGGCGCAGCGATCTCATTCTGCATGCTGCTGCTGGTCGTGAGGCTGCTATTTGTCTCCGAGCGGCTGGAAAAGAAATGGAGCTTCTCGTGAGCGACACTCGATTCGACTCAGGCTCACGCTGGTTGCTGGCTCATGCCGTCGCTGTGTTCGCATTTCTTTATCTGCCCATTGCCATCCTTATTTTGTATTCGTTCAACCGCGAGGGCGTGGGCGGCTTTCCTCCCCATCATCTGACGCTGGACTGGTATCGCACATTGTTCGCCGACGGTCCCATCTGGGATTCTGTGCTGAACAGCCTGCAGGTAGCGTTCGCGGCGGTCGTGATTTCGCTGATGTTGGGCGTGCCCGCAGCGCTCGCGCTGGAACGGGCCAAGTTTCCGGGGAAGGCTGTGTTCAGGCGCTTAGTACTCTTACCCCTGATCCTTCCGGGAATTATTACCGGGCTTTCACTGGCCATGTTGTTCAAAGTGATGGGAACGAACACCAGCCTGCTAACGATTATCCTAGGGCACGGGACAGCGCTGATCTCCGTAGCGACAACGGAAGTATTCGCAGGCCTGCAAAAGCTCGACCGGGCGCAGGAAGAGGCTTCTCTCGATCTAGGGGCAAACTACTGGCAGACATTCTGGCGCATCACGGTGCCGAACCTGAAGCTGCCGATTATCGGCGCCGCTCTGCTCATCTTCACGTTGTCCATGGATGAGATCGCCGTGAGCTTTTTCTTGATTGGGCGCGATAACACTCTTCCACTGGAAATCTGGGGACGCCTCCGCCGCGGCATCACGCCGGAGATCAACGCGGTGTCGACCATCATCTTTGTTTTCTCACTGATCGCGATTGTGCTCTGGTACCGCTTGCGTATGCGCAACGAAGCCGATGCCGGTGCTGAGATCGCGCAGGCTTTAGAGGGAGATGCGGCATGAGCGCCAATCGCAGGGACTTCATCAAGTTTGTGGTTGCAGGTGCGGTAACTGCGGGATGTCCGATCGACCTTTCGCTCGTGTCCGCGCAGACTGGCGACGCGCCACCGAACCACGCCGCCGACGTGGATAGCGAAGATAACCGGATCTGCCACCAGGTTCGTGACGGCAAAGTGTTCTCGCGCCCTCCAGCTTCAGCGCGCCATGACGTGGTGATTGTCGGCGGCGGCGTGAGCGGACTGGCCGCGGCTTACCGATTGCAGCATCGCGATTTTCTCCTGCTCGAGAAAGAACCGCACTGGGGCGGCAACGCCTATGCCATGGAATACGAAGGCAGCACCTACGCGACCGGATCGGCTTTCTTGACGAGAGACGAATACACGTACCCGTTCGCGAAGGAGATCGGCCTAGAGCCGCTGCCCGTCAACAGCTCCGACGCGAGCATCATTCGCGGCGAGTTGGTTCTCGACACATGGGGCGAGGGACTCAACAAGCTACCCTATGCTCCGTCAATTCGAGAGAGATTCCAGAATTTCAAAAAGGAGATGTCCGCCATTGATGTAGAGAAGCGGAAAAAAGAACTGTTCAACACGCCATTTTCCGATTTCCTCAAGGGATATCCCGCAGAGCTTACGCAGTGGTGGGATAACTTCGGCCCATCGAACTGGGGCGCAACCAGCGAGGACACGGCCGCAGGTTTGGCCATCGAGTCGTTGCAAGAGATGGTCGAAGAAAGCCAGGCCGACGATCGCTACACCTGGCCCGGAGGCCTGGGTGCGATCACCAAAAAGCTGGCCGATATTCTGCAGCCCAAATACAAAGACCGGATGCAGACGGGTGCGACCACCGTGGCCGTGGTCTCGGAAAAAGACGCAGTACAGGTAACCTACATGCTGGGCGGCGAATTGAAAACGGTCGCAGCCAAGGCTGTGATCATGGCGACGCCCAAATTCATCACGCGGCGCATCGTCGAGGGATTGCCCGGCAAGCAAAGCGATGCCATGCATGAGATTCGCTACATCCCTTACCCCGTCGTAAATCTGATTTTCGACAAACCTGTTTTCAATGATGGTTACGACACCTGGTGCCCAGGCAGCACTTTTACCGATTTCGTCGTCGCCGACTGGGTGATTCAGAAGCAGCCAGGCTATCAGCAGAAGTTCAACATCATCAGCTGCTACACCCCGATGAAGGAAGAAGATCGCAGCCAGTTGCTTACGGAAGCTGGTGCGCGCAATATTGCCGCGAATGTGCTCAGCGACTTCCACAAGCTCATGCCGGGGTTGAACATTGATCCGCTCGAAGTTCACATTTACCGGCGGGGACATCCGCTGTACATGTCGACGCCGGGACTCTACACGCAGGTTCAGCCTCTGGCGCGCCATGCCATGGATCGTATCTTCTTCGCGAATACCGACTCCGAAGGTCCGGAGTCGACCACCAACGCGGGAATCCTCGCCGCGCAACGCGCCGTGAAGGAGGTGGAAGCGCGGCTGGCGGGAAGACCGATGCCGAAGGAACACGCGGTTGCCGGCTAGGTCTTGTTCCATTCGGGTAGCACTCTGGATTGGCCCGCAAAATCGAGCAACTTTTTTCGTTCTCCAAGGTTAGAGTATCCAAAAGAGATGGCCATGAATCAGTTCTGCGCCTTCATCGTCCTCCTGCTAGCAGCCTCCCTAACTCTGGGTTGCGGAAACAGCAGCAGCAATCGGCAGTTGCAATCCATCACGATTGATTCAACCGTGAGCGGACAGCAAGTTCAGTTCACCGCGACTGGCACTTTTTCTGAGCCGCCAACCACGGTCAGTCCGCTTCCGGTCGCAGACTGGGGCATCGGGCCTTTTGCGCCACCGCCGCCGAGTGTGCAATATACGTTGACGACCCAGCCATTTCTATTCGACTGCACCGGTTCGGGACCGTATTTGCCGGTCAGTACTCTTGCTCCCTCGGATCCAAACGCCCCGGCCACGGGCTCATTACCGTTCGCGGAGATGGTTACGGCGACGGCGCCTATTCCCTGCCCGTAAGAATGATTAGGCACGGGTTTAACGGTGGTCAATGCGATTCCTGTTTACCCATCGCTCGCACCGAAGTGCGATCAAATCCCCCTGAGAAGCCTCCAGCCATAGTAAAGTTATAGATGGGGCATTGCAGCTAGCGACGACCGCTCCCATCAATCCGATCCGGAATAAAGGACAAACCATACTTTGAGTTTGAGTATTCGCAACATCGCCATCATCGCGCACGTGGACCACGGCAAGACCACGCTGGTTGACGCCATGCTGCAGCAAAGCGGCACGTTCCGCTCCAACGAGCATCACGTCGAACGCGTGATGGATTCGAACGAACTGGAGCGCGAGCGCGGCATCACGATCCTGGCCAAAAACACGGCAATCTTCTATCACGACGTGAAGATCAACATTGTCGACACGCCGGGCCACAGCGACTTCGGCGGCGAGGTGGAGCGCGCGCTCAAGATGGTCGATGGCGTCATGCTGCTGGTCGATGCCAGCGAGGGCCCTCTGCCGCAGACTCGTTATGTGCTGAGCAAGGCACTGGAAGCCAAACTGCCGCCAATTGTGGTGATCAACAAGATCGACCGGCCAGACGCGCGTCCGCAGGAAGTGCTCAACGAAATCTACGACTTGTTTATCGATCTCGACGCGCAGGAGGATCAGCTCGATTTTCCGGTTCTGTACACCAATGCGAAAGAGGGCACTGCGTCAACGGACATCAAGGGCGGTGGCGAGAACCTTCAGCCGTTGTTCGAAGCAATCCTGAAAACAATCCCCTTGCCACAGGGTGATCCGAAAGGCCCGCTGCAGATTCTCGTTGCGAATCTCGACTACAGCGATTTTCTAGGCCGCCTGGCCATCGCGCGCGTATTCAACGGAACGATGTACACCGGCGAAGACGTAGTCATCGCCAAGCTCGACGGCTCGATGCACAAAACCAAGATCACCAAGCTATTCTCATTTGCCGGACTGAAACGGACTGATATCACGGAAACTGTGCTAGGCGACATCATCGCCGTCGCTGGCGTGGAAGGGATCACGATTGGCGAGACCATTACTGACGCCGTAAACCCCCAGCCGCTGCCCCCCATCGTTATCGACGAGCCTACCATCGCGATGACTTTCACAGTGAACACTTCGCCGTTCGCGGGACGCGAGGGAACCTACGTTACGTCGCGAAATCTGCGCGAACGTCTGGCGAAAGAACTCCTCACCAACGTTTCTCTGCGCGTCGAGGAAATGGGCACTACCGATTCCTTCAAGGTCTTGGGACGCGGCGAACTGCAACTTTCCATCACCATCGAGATGATGCGCCGCGAAGGCTACGAGCTTATGGTGGGGAAACCCGAGATCGTCACCAAGCGCATCGATGGCAAGCTGATGGAACCGGTGGAGCATCTCACCGTGGACGTGCCGGAAGGATTCGTCGGTGTGGTGATGGAGCAGTTGGGATCGCGCAAGGGCGAAGTCACCAATATGCACAACCACGGCTACGGACGCGTACGCATCGAATTCCGCGTGCCCAGCCGCGGGCTGATCGGCCTGCGCAGCCAGCTGCTCACCGACACGCGCGGGACGATCGTGATGAATTCGCTGTTCGATGGCTACACAGAATGGCAAGGCGAAATTCCGCACCGCCTTACCGGCGCGTTGATCGCAGACCGCTCCGGCACGTCAACCGCATACGCGTTGTGGGGGCTGCAGGAACGAGGAGAGCTTTTCGTTGCCCCGGGCGTCGAACTGTATGAAGGCATGATCATCGGCGAGAACGCGAAAGACGACGATCTCGACGTCAACGCAGTCCGTGAAAAAAAGCTCACCAACATGCGCGCCTCCACGGCCGATGAAGCCATTCGTCTTGTCCCCTTCCGTCAACTGAATCTGGAGCAGGCCATCGAATTCATCGCCGACGACGAATTCGTGGAGATCACTCCCAAATCGCTGCGTCTGCGCAAGAAGGTTCTGCAATCGAACCAACGCAGGAAGAAGGCAATGGCGACCGTAGAAGAAGGATAAGGACTAAAGATGAGGTCCGCCGCCAGGCAGCCCGCAAAAGCAGGAAGCTCGCCACTGCGGATGTTTTTCATCCCCTGCAGTTGCGGTACGACCTTTGCCGTGGCGGAAAACTACGACCACCAGGGCACGGCTTGGAGCCGGTATTTGATTTGTCCCAGCTGCGGCAAACGGCACGACCCCAAGAATCGTCTGCTGCAGATCGGATACCACGGCGAGGGATATTGGAAGGTCGACGGATGTTGAGCAATTTCTCACTCGCGTAAGAGTCTGCGCTGCATCTGCGACTGGATCTGAGTAGTCGATCCCGCACTCGACCCTCACACCTGATTTTGACGAGTGGATTTGACAAACCTGCTATACTTCGTGCCGCATTCGACTGTTCGCCAGCTCCGGTCTCGATTTCCAGGAAGGTGTTCCCGACCTGCCAGTCTGCCGCATCGAGCTCGCACTTCGACAGCTCAATGCAGAGGCAGAGGCGTGAAGAATATTTTTGTCGGAAATTTGAGCTTTAACACATCGGAAGACGAACTGCGGCAGATGTTTGAGCCGTTCGGGCAAGTGGACCGGGTCAGCATCATGACCGACCGCGATACCGGGCGCTCGCGCGGCTTCGGCTTTGTGGAGATGGCCAGCAACGAGGATGGAGAAAAAGCCATCACCTCGTTGAACGGATCGCAGGTGGGCGGACGAACCCTCAACGTGAACGAAGCCCGTCCTAAGACCGAACACGCTGGGGGCGGTGGACGCGACCGCGGAGGCCGTGGCGGAGATCGCGGTGGTGATCGTGGCGGCCGCGGCGGTGGCGGCGGCGGAAGAGGGCGTTGGTAAGAACTTCACAAGTCGGACGGTAGTGAACGATTTTTGCGGCTGCGAGCGGTTGTTCTTCCGCTCCGCAGTTGAACCGTTGCCCGCTCGACAGCGCAGATTGCATTCTTCCCTGTCTTCTGTTTCTCCAGCAAACGAGTTCCAAACCGCAGTATGCGAATCTGCTCCTAAAAGCAGGCATGCGTTGATGCTTCTTAACCCTCCCATGTAAACTGATGCTGTCCGTGTGCGCCCGTAGCTCAGATGGATAGAGCGATTGCCTCCGGAGCAATAGGTCGGGAGTTCGAATCTCTCCGGGCGCACCATTTACTTCCTGCCAACGATATTGTGGTCCGCAGAGGCACGGCCAGTACGGAAACTAACATCGTTCCCGCCTCCGCATTCATGGATCCCAGGGGTCAACGACAGAGGAAGAATGAGACGCTCCAAGTTTTCCGCGACTGGCACCGGGCTGTTACTGGCTATCCTGATACTGGGATGGTCGATAATTTGTTCGGCCGCTGATCATGCAACTGCCGCTGCGTCGGGCGCGAACTCCGCAGATTCGGGCCTGTACGTTAAGGTAAAACTCAAGAGTCCTCTGAAGGTGTCGAAGTTGAAGCCGGGAGACGTCATTGAAGGCAGCCTGGCGCGGGATGTCTACTCCTCAGACCGCGAACTGTTTTCTGCCGGCAGCCAGGTGCGCTTGACGGTCGATCGCCTGGAAAAGAGACGGCGGATTCCGAACGACCACTGGCCTGGTGTGATTAAGCTTTTCACGCCTCGCCATGAGAATTATCCGGTCTTCAAGACTGCCACCGTCACTGAAGCGAATGGTGACAGTACCCTGCAGGTCTCATTGATCTCCATCAGCCGTCTGCGGGAAGTTCACGCGCAGGCGAAAAAGAAAGGGTCGGGTCCGCAGGCCGGCAACGTTGAGGTGAGTAGTCCGAATCCTCCCCGTGGCTCGCAAAAGAACCTAGCGCCGACCATGATTCTGGAAGCCTCGGCAATAGAGCCGGAATCGTCTCCCGGTGCGGAGAGCGCCGCTTCACCCGCGCTAGATTTATCCGGCATCGAGACGCTTCCGGCTGGAACGAGGTGCAAGATTATTCTTCTCGGCGATGTCAGTGCGTCCAAGAGCAAGCCGGGCGATGTAGTGCGGGCGCGTTTGCTCGAGCCCGTGCTGGTAGACTCCCGGGTGGTGCTTCCGGCGGGGACGCTGGTTGAAGGCAAGGTGGTGAAGAAGACGCCGCCGCGATGGGCGAGCCGGGCAGGATCGCTGGCCCTGACCTTCACCGGGTTGACTCTGCCCGGTGGAAACCTGACGCCCATTGCCGCTTCGCTCACTGGCGCGGAATTGGACCAGAGATCACACACCAGAATTGACCCGGAAGGACAACTCCGGGGCGAGCGGCCGGGCAAGGCGTGGATGGCCATCAACATCGGAGTGGCTGCGGGCATCGCGAAGGAAGCGGATGACACTTTCCAGTTGCTCGTCGAGGCAATCGTCTCCACCGCCACTGATGCCTCGACCGCAGGCTCGGGCCGGATTATTGCGACTTGCGCTACCGGCATTTACCTGGTCACCCGCCACGGAAGAGATGTGGTTGTACCCCGCTTCACCGAGATGAATATTGCTCTGGATCGGCCTTTGTCCCTGACGAAAGCTGCGGAGTCGGCCGCTCCCCCGGCTGTCGTCGGCAACTGATTGAGCCCGCATCGCGTGGACATGAATTACGACGCCATTCTGATTGTTTCTTTCGGTGGGCCAGAATCCAAGGAAGACGTGATTCCCTTCCTCGAAACCGTGCTGCGCGGAAGGAATATTCCGCGCGAACGCCTGCTCGCGGTGGCCGAACACTACTACCACTTCGAGGGCAAAAGCCCTATCAACCAGCAGACCCGCGAATTGATCGCCGCGCTCGAAGCGGAGTTGAAACGAAACGGTCCCCGGCTTCCGATTTATTGGGGCAACCGGAACTGGCATCCCTTTTTAGCGGAGACTTTGAAAAAGATGAGGGACGATGGCATCCGGCGGGCTGTCGCGTTCGTGACTTCGGCGTACAGCTCGTACTCAGGATGCCGCCAATATCGCGAGGACATTGCGCGTGCGCGGGCCCAGGTTGGCCTTTCTCAGTCTGGGCTTTCTCAGTGTGAAGCGGGCGCGCCGGAAGTGGATAAGATACGGCCGTTCTTCAACCACCCTGACTTTATCGAGGCCACCGTCGAGCGGGTGCGGGACGCTCTGCGCGCCGTTCCATCCGATGCGTGCGAGAACGTGCAGATCGTATATCTCGCGCACAGCATTCCGCTTTCCATGGCGAACACCAGTGACTATGTGAAACAACTGGAGGAAGTCCGGCGCCTGGTTTCGGAAGCACTCGGGCAGAAGAATCACGCTCTGGTTTATCAGAGCCGCAGTGGCGCTCCCGGACAGCCGTGGCTGGAGCCGAATATTCTCGATCATCTGCAGCAGGTGAAGGCGCAAAATCTCGCGTCGGCGGTCGTGCTGGCGCCGATCGGCTTCATCTCCGATCACATGGAAGTGTTGTACGACCTCGATGTGGAAGCGCGGCAACTGTGCGATGAGCTGGCCTTGCCGATGACTCGCGCGAAAACGGTGGGAGTAAATCCGAAGTTCGTCGCGATGATTCGCGAACTGATTTTGGAACGGATGAACCCAGAGTGGGAGCGGCGGGCAGTGGGATCGCTGGCTCCGCGAGCTGATGTTTGCGCGGAGGATTGCTGTCCAACTGCAATGGTCAGGGGTCGGTGATCCAGTGGCCGCTGGCCAGATATCTGGATTGAAAGAAATCACAGATCGAGCTACGTAAAATATCTGGAATCAGTGATTTGCAGGCCTTCGACCAGCGCGAAATCTGGCTAAAATATTAGAAACAAACAGCTTGGCTGCAAAATATTGGATTCGCTGTAGTTATCTCATTGCTATTCGGATGTCAAAGAACCAATGCGTAGAGCAATATAGGATTGCAGGGTTGAGAGTTGAAGTCAAGGGAATTTGTGGGTATGAGGAGTAAGATTCGGATTGGTTCGCATCAAAAATCGAACGTTCCAACCAAACTGAGCCGCCCATTGCTGTCAGAAAGCGTTAGTCGCGGTCACTACGGGATTTTTTCTCGTCTGCTACAGGCCACCATCCTTTGTGGCTGTTGTCATATGCAACCCGTTTCTGTACTTCGAGACGGCGCAATGATTTTCTTACAAAGGAAGGACTTCTCCGTACTTTTTCCGCGATATGTTCAACCGTGGATGGCTCGTAAGAGTCAAAGTCCATACGCACCGTCGGCTTGGGATTTCGTTCGAGAATTTGCATTACGGCGTTATCTCGAAAGCGGTCAATATACCAGTCCCAAGTTTCCAAAATTTTGCGAGGTCCATAGTATATAGCAGCCAATACCGCAACAACGGCTGGCACTGCTCCCTTCCATGTTTGTAGCCATCCCCAGACTAAGCCCCATCGCATCCCGAAATCTTATACTGAATAGTCGGTCAACTTGCCGAATTGTGCCTTCGGATCACTCGAGAAGGCCGCGCGTGGCGCAGAGGCAGCGCAAGGCATCAAGGCGCTAATAAGCACGACCAGCGGGCCGCTTCTATGACGGATGAATATTGATGCTCCGGCTTTGGGTGAGCGGCAAGCAAAATCCCCACCCTTCGACTTCGCTCAGGGCAGGCTTTCTCGCAAAAGACGGGAGAAATGGGGCAGCCCGCCCTAGATGCTGGTTGCGGAAGTGGGTCACCCGCCCCAAGCCCACCTTTCGCCCCTCTGGGGCTGGTTGGTGCCCGCGCCGAACCCACGGCTTGCGCCGTGGGCTGCATTCTTTCGCCGCTTCGCGGCTTAGCCGCACGCCTAGATCGAACTGGGAACTTTGGCGGCTTCGTAGTCGGTTGCTTTGGGGCGGCCTTCGACCAGGTGCATGGTGTGGAGGATCGTTTGGATGACGGCTTCGTTCCCTAGTGCGGTGTTGACCATCACGTGGTAGAGGGAGCGGGTGGGCCAGTCGGCGTCGAAGTAGTGTTTGACGAAGGCGATGCGCTGACGGTCGACGGTATCGACATTTTCTTCCGCCTCCGATTCTGTTAATCCATCCTGCAGCAGGCGGCGAATCTTTTCGGCGCGCGGGGCGTAGAGAAAAACGTGGAAGGCGGCCGGGTGCTCGCGCAGAAAGAAAGGCGCGCCCCGTCCGACCACAATCGCATTCCCTTCCTGCGCGATTCTGGGAGCGATCTGCTCCATCAGCGAAACCATGCAGTCGGTATCGAAGACCTGATTACCGAGCGAGGAACTGCTCTCATGGCTGCCGCGCCAGAACGTTTTCGCCAGGCGGTAGAAGCGGCTGTCGATGCGCTCGTCGCAGCGCTTGACTTCGGCGCAGTCAACGTTGGCGAGGCGAGCGATCTCCTCGGTGAGAAGCTGGTCCCAGAGTTTCCATCCCAGATGCCCGGCCAGTTGAGCGGCGATGGCGCCCGCGCCGCAGCCGTATTCCCGCTCGATGGTGATAAGGCGAAACATAGGCCCTTCCATTCTAGCGCGAACTGATTTGCCGGCAGTTAGTGTACCGCGATTCCGCCGCCGGGCCTGCCTTTTTTCATCAGGAAGACGAGGGGGACCATCAACAGGATTGCCAGGCCGAGGAAGCGGAAATCGTCGATGTAGGCCAGCATGGTGGCTTGCCGCTGCACAGTGCCCTCGATCAGGGCATAGGCTTTCTGGGTGGCAAATGCGGCGCTGGCACCATGCGCCCGCATGACCTGCTCGGTACCCTGCAACATCGACCGGAAAGTGGGGTTGGCAGGGCTCAGATTGCGGGACAAATCGTGCAAATGAACCTGGCCCCTCCGGTCGAGCATGGTGGTGACCAGTGAAATTCCGACACTACCCCCCATGTTTCGCGCCAGGTTCATCAAACCGGAGGCGGCATTGTTTTTATCGCGCGGCAGAAAAGCGTAGGCGGCCGTGTTGATCGGAACAAAGAGAAAAGCCATGCCCACAGCCTGGAAGATTCGGGCCGTGGCCGCTGTGCGGAAATCGATCAACAGGTCAAATCCCGCCATATGGAACAACGATCCCGAGAGCACGACTAAGCCGAAAATCAGCAGCCAACGTGGGCTGTAGCGCGAAAGCAGGAATCCTACCAGCGGCAGTAACAGCATGATGGTGAAACCGCCGGGCATCAGCGCCAGGCCCGATCGCTCCGCCGTGTAGCCGAGCAGGGTCTGCATGAACAGAGGCAGTAATAGCGTGCTGCCCAGCAGGGCAAATCCCAGCATGAACATCAGCATGTTGGAGACGGCGAAGGTGCGATCGCGAAACAGGTGCAGATCGATGATGGGATCCTTGTGCCTCCACTCCCAGAAGATCACGAAGATCAGGGAGACGGTTGCGATCAGCGTGAGGATCAGAATGAAGTGCGATTCGAACCAGTCATCGCGCTGCCCCTTGTCGAGGACAACCTGCAAGGTTCCCAGACCGAGGGCAACAAAACCGAGGCCGATGTAATCGATCTTGGTCTCACTGAGTTTGCGCCGTCTCATGTAGGGCGGATCTTGAATGAGCCGCGAAGTAAGCAAGAGAGAAAGTATGCCGACAGGGATGTTGATGAAAAAAATCCAGCGCCAGGTGAAGTTGTCGGTGATCCAACCTCCGAGCGTTGGGCCGATAGCCGGAGCGCTCACCACTGCGATCCCATAAACAGCGAATGCCATGCCACGTTTTGCGGGAGCGAACGTATCGGCAAGAATGGCCTGCTCGCTGGGCTGCAGACCGCCTCCGCCCGCACCCTGCAGTACGCGGCAAATGATGAGCACACTCAGGTTCGGCGCCAGTCCGCACATGAAAGAACTGATGGTAAAGAGGGCGACGCAGCCCATGTAGAAATTCTTGCGGCCGACGACTGAAGAGAGCCAGCCGCTGAGTGGAAGCACGATGGCGTTGGAGACGAGATAAGAAGTAAGAACCCAGGTGCTCTCATCCTGCCCGGCAGAAAGACTGCCGGCGATGTGCGGCAGTGCAACGTTGGCGATGGAAGTGTCGAGTACTTCCATGAAAGTCGCCAGCGTAACCGTGATGGCGATGATCCAGGGATTAACCGCGGGACGCCAGGCATCGGCATGGTCCAACGTGGCCGCACCAGCGCTCATTGCCGGATCCAGACCTTAGGCTCAACCGACATCCCCGGCCGCAGGGATTGATCCTTATCTTCTCCTGGATTGAGTACGATCTTGACCGGAATACGCTGCACCACTTTTACATAGTTTCCCGTGGCATTTTCAGGAGGCAGCAGACTGAAGAGCGCGCCGGTGGCGCCGGCGATGCTATCGACTTTGCCTTTGTAGGTTCGTCCGCTGGCATCGACTTCGAAAGTTACGGGCTGGCCGACTCTCATCTCGCGAAGCTGCGTCTCTTTGAAGTTGGCGGTAATCCAGATGTCGTTAAGCGGAATGACCTTCATCAATTCCTGGCCGGGCGACACGTTCTGCCCGACCTCGACGGTACGATTGCTCACTTCGCCGTCAACCGGAGCTACGATTTTCGTGTATTGCAAATTCAACTCCGCCTGATCGAGGGCGGCTTTTTTCTGCTGGGCATCCGCCAGCGCTGACGCAGCCCGGGAGCGTATTACCTCTAACTGTTTGGGCCCGGTCTGGGCGTTGCGCCAGTTGGCCTCAGCGTCCAGCAGTTTGTCCTGAGCCTGGGTCACCTGCGATTGCGCAGCATCGGCGTTAGCGTGGGCGGCGGCAACGGCCGCGGCGTCGGCTTTGGCGGCAGCCACCGCCTGGTCGTATTGCTGCTCTGAAATCTCCTGCTTGTCGACCAGTTGCTTGTAGCGAACCAGATCGTTCTGCGCTTTCACGTTGTTGGCTTCGGCCTGTTCGAGATTCGCTTTCGCGGCGTCGAACTGTTGTTTGGCAGCGGCGATTCCAGCGCGAGCGCTGGCTACGTCGGCTTCCGCGGACGAAACTTGACTCGTCGTGCTGACGGAGGTGATAGGGACGTTGACGCCAGCCCCCTCCGCCGCAGCCCGCGCATTGTCGAAGTCGGCTTTGGCGCGCTCGTAGGCAACCTGGTAGTCCGCCGGATCGATCTCGACCAACACCGTACCTGCCTTCACATACTGGTTATCCTGAACGTCCAGCGAGATGACGTGGCCCGAAATACGCGGGCTGATGGAATTGATGTGGCCGTCCACTTCAGCATCGTCGGTCGATTCGTAGCTGGTGACATAGCGGTACACAAAAAATCCAACTACCAGCAGCGCTATCACGCCGATGATGAGCGCGATGCGAAAGCCGGGACTGGCGGTGCGCGAGGGGCGGGTATGGAAGTCACGTTCCGTGGCGGGCAACGGCGGCGTGCGGGTTTCGGGCTGGGCTGGCGGAGCGGCCGGCGGACTTTGCGTCGTCTGTTCCATAAATTTAGGTTAGTGCTCGCCTTTCAAATAGCGCTTGACTCCCTGTTCCGCGTCGCCGGTGGCACGCGCTAGTTCGATTTTCGCCAGGTTGTGGGCGTAGAGACTCTGGATGTAACTCTCATGAGCGCTGGCAACAGATTCCTGCGCCTGTACCACCTCCAGATTATCGGTGACGCCGGCCGTGAAACGATCCCGGGATTGGGTAAGAGCCTCTTCCGCCAATTCGACTGAACTGCGGGCAACCTCAACCTGCTCGGCGGCAGAATTCAGGTCGAGCAATGAGGCCCGCACTTCGTAATCGATGCGCCCGCGCAGATCATTCAGCTGAGAACGCGCCTGCCTCAACTGGGCTTCGGCTTCCAGAACATCACTGTGGGTTTTTCCGCCGGCAAAGATGGGGATGTTGAGGCCGCCATCCACCTGCCATGTCCCGTCGGACTGGCCCGGTGTCACGCCGATGTCGCCGAAGTTTGCGCTGAGGTCGAGTGTCGGATAGTGCCCGGCCGTGGCGCCGCGGCGCGAAAGCTCCGCCGCCCGCACCTGCGCCAGCGCCGCCTGGTAGTCGGAGCGTGAGGCGTAGGCCCGCTGCAGATAAACGTCAACCGGCAACGGGGTCATGGTCTGGTACGGAACCTTCTCAGTGAGAACAAACTCCTGCCCGGACGCGAGCCCGATGACCCGCGCTAAAGACAGCTTCTGCTTGGCAAAATCGTCGTGTGCCGCGATGAGCTGCTGCTGGCGGGTTTGCAACTCGACGTGAGCGCGGAGAGTATCAATGGCCGGGCTCAAGCCGGCCGTCTGCTGGTCAACGGCTTTGTTATACAGAGCCTGCGCGTTGGTGACCTGGGCTTCCGCGGTTTCAATGCGGGCGGCGGCGGCAATGGCCATTAGGTATCCGTTGCCCACCGCAAGCACAACCAGCTCACGCGCATCCTTGAAGGTATATTGGGCCGATTTCAGGCTCTCTGCCGCGGCGCGCTCCTTCTCAAGGTCCTGAAAATTGAACAGTGACTGGCTCAGAGAAACCCGCGCGTCGAAATAGTTAAAGGGACCGATCACGCGAGGAACTGGGAAGGGAAAAACATTGTCCTTGAGGCCGAGAGCCGTAAGGCTCAAGGTTTGGGCGTTTTCCTGCACTCGAGCCGACAGGTTAGGCAGCAGGTTGCTGAGCTCCTTCCATCTCTCGCCCCGCGCCGTGATGGTTTGATCACCGGAGAGAAGAAGACCGAGGTTGTTCCGCAGGCCGCGGTCAATCGCCTCCTGGAAACTGAGCTGAATGACTTCAGGAGTGGCTTTGCTCTCCGGCTCGCTGCCGGTGAAAGGACTCTGCGAACCCGGCAGAGAAATCGAAGGCGTAGGGGCGGAAGTCTGAGCCAGAACGCCGGTGGCGGCGAACAGTGATAGCAACAGGAATTCGAGAAATCTGCGGTTTCGTTGAGCTAAAGAGCCAAGCATTTTCAATTCTGGAACAGGTCACATTATAAAGAAAAGTCCTCGGGGACCACATTTCTCATTCATGGCATGTCCACGGCATGTCGCGCTCCTATTGATTCGCCTGCCGTACCCGGCGATGCAAAAACCGTCCCGCGACGGCCGCGGCACATGGCTCTTGTCTCAAATCAGCGTAAGAACACGCAAAATAATGGAGATCCTGGTTGCAATCCTTTGCGCCTTTCGGCTCTGCATCCGGTTACTTTAGATACTTTTCCCCCTGTGCAACTGCCGCTAGAGTGATTGAGATCAGGAGTGTGCCCCGTACCGGCACTCGAGCTTTCTCGCGCTGGAGATGTCTTTATATGTTCGAGTCCTGCATGATCCAGCCGAGGAGCACACGCGGTAGGCTCTAAAACCAAGGCAAGCAGCCTCCACCCTCACACCATGAGCTCCTCCAAGCCAGAACTCGCATTGTCCCATCCCGACCGCCGAAGGAGACGGCACCCGCGATACCGGAGCGATTTCCGGATCGCCGTCAGCCACCTTCTGGCAAGCCAATACCAGAGGATCCAGGGACACTGCAGAGATCTCTCCGAAGCTGGAATCGGCATACTCCTAGCGGCCGAACTCAACGTGGGCGAGGTAGCGGGGCTGAACTTCCTGCTTCCGGGATCGACAACTCCCTGGGAAGTTCGGGCAGTAGTTCGTTACCGTCGCGGATACCATTACGGCTTTGAATTCTTGTCCCTCAAAAGCGAGCAGCAGGAGTCGCTCAAGAGTTATGTGAAAGGCCTGGAGCCGATGGATTAAGAGCCTTCCAGCAAAAGTCGGACGTAAGGGATGCCGATAGTTTTGGAATGGTTGGAAGATGACTTTGGTCATCTTGTAGACAGATGACATGTGGTTCAAGCTGGATCAGCGGAACTCGTTTGCAGGGATGGACGAGCCCACCACATCAATGAATAATTCCAACCCTAAAGCCGCGGCGGGGACGGACTGGACCGGGCTGCTCGCCGATCCGGATCTGGCCCGGAATTTTGGAAAGCTTTTGCAGATTTATCGCGACGCCCCACCCGAGAGCCGGGAGCAAGCTCTGCTGGCGGTGATGCGCGAGATCAAGCGCGAGACCAAGAAGGAAGCGTCCGGCGCTACGCCTGCGGCGACCACAGAGCGCAGAGCCGCAGAACCTTCGCCACAGACCCTGCCCGCACCGGTTTCCTCCACTCCTCCGTTCGAGCCCGATATCTTCAGCCCGAACTGGGGACAAGACAGGCGGCGGCATCTCAGAATCAAGTGCTTTGTGGCAGTGGAGCTGCACGTCAATGATGCAAGCGCACCCATCTGGGGCAACCTCTCAAACACGAGCCTGGGCGGATGCCAGGTGGAGACCGCCTCGGTGATCAGCGGAGGAGCTAAAGTCGAAATCGGACTTTGGGTCGCGACTGGCAAGATTTGGGTAAAAGGTTTGGCGCTGAATGGTGTGGTCACGCGCAGCCCAAATCCGGGGGTGCGGATTCGCTTCGCTGGAATGGACGCCGGCGAAAAAGAGAACCTTCGCCAGTTTCTTAAATACGTCCAGGAAACCACCCGCGCCTCAAAGAGCGAAAGCAGCTACCTGCAACTCCTGAAATAGCTGACATTGCGTGGTCCCCGCGCTCTTATCCCGTCATCTCCCTTCATTTCCCTTCATCTCCAGAAGGTTTTATTCGCTTTTTAATCTATCTGCGACATAGGCCGCCTGGAAATTGGTACACTCGATGGATGTCTGAAACCCTTTTCCTGTCCGGAAACTCTAACAGGGCAAACTTATAGAGCATCCGGGTGAGTTAAGGTTTCCCCTGGGGAGGAGCGCGTTGCATGGTCGTCAGCGAGCAAGCGGTAGTGACAGGAACGCAGTTGGACACGTTGTGCATTAACACAATCCGCACCCTGGCAATTGACGCGGTACAACAGGCGAACAGCGGGCATCCGGGCGCGCCCATGGGTTTGGCGCCCGTAACATACTGCCTCTGGCAGGAGTTTCTGCGCTACGACCCGGAGGATCCGAAATGGTTGAACCGTGACCGCTTCGTGTTGTCGAACGGCCACGCCTCCATGCTGCTCTACGCCGTGCTTTATCTTGCGGGCGTGCGGGAAGTGGACGAGAACGGCGAAGTTCTGAAAGAGCTGGCCGTTCCCCTGGAGGAGATCAAGCGCTTCCGGCAACTCGGCAGCCGCACTCCCGGACATCCCGAATCGCACATTACTACCGGAGTTGAGACCACGACCGGACCGCTTGGTCAAGGCGTGGGAAACAGTGTGGGGATGGCAATTGCGAGCCGGTGGCTCGCAGCCAATTTTAACCGTCCCGGTTTTGAGGTCTTCGATTTCAACGTCTACGCCATGTGTTCCGATGGCGATCTGATGGAAGGCATCGGCGGCGAGGCCGCCTCGCTGGCCGGCCATTTGAAGCTTTCAAATCTTTGCTGGATGTATGACCACAATCACATCACGCTGGATGGTCCCGCGAGTTGGTCGTTCAGCGAAGACGTGGCGACACGCTTCGTCGGTTACGGCTGGAATGTAACCCGGGTCGCAGACGCCAACGATCTGGAGATGCTGGCGCGGGCCTATGAAACCTTCCACAAGACAACGGACCGGCCTACTTTGATTATTGTAGACAGCCATATTGGCTACGGTTCACCGCACAAGCAGGACACGAACGCCGCCCATGGCGAGCCTCTCGGCGAAGAAGAAGTACGCCTGGTCAAAAAGTTTTACGGCTGGCCGGAAGATGCCAAGTTTCTGGTGCCGGATGGCGTGCGCGAACACTTCCGCGATGGAATTGGAAAGCGCGGGCATGAGGCGCGCACGCAGTGGGCAAAAATGTTTGCGGACTACTCGGCAAAGTATCCCGAACTCGCCGACCAACTGCACCGAATGCAACGCCGCGAACTTCCAGATGGCTGGGATAAGAATCTGCCCACGTTTCCGGCAGACGCCAAGGGAGTAGCTACGCGGGAGAGTTCCGGCAAGGTGCTGAATGTGGTGGCGAAGAATATTCCGTGGCTCATGGGCGGGTCGGCCGACCTCGCTACCTCAAATAAGACGAATCTTACGGGGGCGGGCGACTTTGAGGCGGGCAGCTATGCCGGGCGCAACCTGCATTTCGGCGTACGCGAGCACGCGATGGGCGCGAGCGTGAATGGACTTACGCTTTCCGGGATTCGTGCCTTCGGCGCGACCTTCTTTAATTTCAGCGACTACATGCGCGCCAGCATTCGTCTGGCCGCGCTCGAGGAAGCTCCTTCGATCTTCATTTTCACGCATGATTCGATCGGCGTGGGAGAAGACGGGCCGACTCATCAACCGATCGAGCAACTAGCGTCGTTGCGGGCGATGCCGAATCTGATTGTGCTGCGTCCCGGCGATGCCAATGAAGTCGTCGAAGCGTGGAAGATTATCGCGCAATTGCAGCACTGGCCG
>Ga0302326_10005363_pt1 | contig 29249 bp, 25 predicted proteins | sample Palsa_T0_3_FD_202264 | JGI IMG/M metagenome (GOLD analysis project Ga0302326, IMG submission 202264) | Peat permafrost microbial communities from Stordalen Mire near Abisko, Sweden - Palsa_T0_3 | ecosystem: Environmental > Terrestrial > Soil > Palsa > Peat permafrost | place: Sweden: Abisko... | reverse complement strand
TGGGCTGCAGCATCCGGTGTGGCTGACGAAGGGCCGTGCTGGTGGCGTCGTCGCGCGCGCCGCGGTCAGCTGGTCGCCGTGGCGGGTGCACGACAAGGTCGGCGACGTCCGGGATCTGCCCGCACTCGGCGCACGCTCGGTCGATCCCGATGGTGCCGCCGCAATCCGCATGCCGATAATTGCGCCGGCGCGACGGGTCGACGTAGTTCTCATTGCCCCAACTGGCCAGCGACCAGATCGTCGGCCATAGCTGGCGGCCCTTGCGGGTCAACACGTATTCGTCGCGCCCGCCGCCGCCCGCCGCTTTGGCCAACACGCCCTCGTCGACTAGTAGGGAAAGCCTTTCGGAGAGAACCGCTTTCGGGATGCCGAGGTGAGCGCGGAAGTCGGTGAATCGCCGTACGCCGTAGAAGGCATCCCGTACCACCAGCAGAGTCCACCGCTCGCCGACGATCTCGAGTGATCGGGCGATCGGGCAACTCTCTGCGGTGTATTCGCGGGGCAGGGCCACAGCCATATCCTACCCTTGCAGGTTCGTTCACCGAACCATATACTCGGAAATCGAAAGTTCGGTCAATGAACCAGCAGGAAGCGAACCGATGTCCTTTCACCGTGAACAGCACGAGATGACCCGTGTCGACATCGCCACCGGCGTGCCCTTCGATAAATTCGTCGCCGCGTTGGAGAAGGCCGCACCACCGGTCGACCGAGCGGTCTTCGCGGAGATTGCGGAATCCGGCGGCGACTGGAATGACGTTCTTGCCGCGGCAGCGAAGAACGCGCCGAACGAACTGATGGTCTACGCGAAGATCGACGCGACCGAATTATTCAGTCTCGCAGGGCATCGCACGCGGGCGATCGAATACCTGATAGGCAACCACGTCATCGCCGAGACGATGTTCCGCCACGACGCGAAGGCGCTGTTGTACGCCCCGCTGCGGATGCTGGTCTACACCGACGACGACGGCAACGCGAGCTTCACCATGGATCAGCCCGGTCCGGCATTCGGCAGTCTCGGCATCGACGCGGTATCCAAAGTCGGTGAGGGCCTGGACCGCAAGGTCGTCAACCTGCTGCGCGTCGTTGGGGTGGACGCCGCGCAGGCATTCGCCTGATCCAGGCGACCACGCTTAAATTCCGCTGCGGTCTTCGGTGCGAGCAAAACCTGCCATAAAGCTCTCGTCGATCGCCAGCCGGTAACCGCGCTTGACCACCGTCGCGACGATCTTCCTGTCGCCCAGTGCTTTTCGCAGCCGCAGCACCGCGGTGTCGACGGCGTGGGGGTCATTGGCGCCACCCGGCAGGGCGCGGAGCAGCTCGCTGCGGGCCACGACGGCGCCCGGGCGCTGGGCCAGAGCGCGCAGAATGGCCATCGTCGCCGGCGACAGCGGCTGCACGGTGTCGTCGATCATGACGCAGGAACCGCGCATCTCGATGCGGTGCCCTGCCGCGTGCATCGTTCGTGCCCGAAGCGCCGGCAGTTCCTCGACGATGTGGCGGGCTAACGCGCCCAGTCGCATCCGCTGCGGCCACGACGCCGGTACCCCCAGGCGGACCAGGGGTTGCGCGGTAACCGGGCCGACGCACATTGCGTGGACTTCCGAACGCAGCGCGTCGAGCAGCTGACCGGAGATGCGTAGGTCGGCGGCGCGCATCAGGGTGGCCGCGACCGCAGGTGCCGACGTGAAGCTGACCGCGTCGAATTCTCGGTGGGCGATTTGTTTGATCAGCTGGTCGAACTCGCCCCCGGCGGGCGCGGGTTTCCACCGGTACACCCGGATCGGGATGATCTCGGCGCCGGCCGATCGGAGCTCGTCGAGAAACTCGGGGAACGGATCCCAATTGTCGCTGGCGCCGTGTAACTGCACCGCGATGCGACAGTGGTCGACACCGGACTCCCGCAGATATTGGGAGACCTCACGCGATGATTCGGATTCCGGCGACCACTCCTCGCGGAGGCCCGCGGCGCGCAATGCGCCGGCGGCTTTAGGTCCACGGGCCACGATCCGAGCCTGGGACAGCGCGGCGACCAGTCCGTCCGCCGACCCCCAACCGCGGGCGGCGTCGACCCACCCGCGGAATCCGATGCCGGTTGTCGCGATCACGATGTCGGGCGGATTGCTGACCAAAGTTTCGGTGTTGCGCCGCAATTCGTCATCGTCGGGGAGCGCGACCATGGCGATCGCGGCGGCGCAGGCGACGGTGGCACCGTGGCGTTCCAGCAATGTGCACAGCTCGCGAGCCCGCCGAGCCGAGGTGACGGCCACCCGATAGCCCGACAGCGTCGGCGCGGTCGGGCCATTCATATGAATTTTCTATGCCCGCCAAATTGCAGCCGAGTTACCGACCAATTGCTGCGGCGTTGCCCGCTCAGACACCGCTCGGCGTCACCAGACGTCGCCGTCGCGCCAATCGCACATCAACGCCGCCGACGCGTCCAAGTCGAGCGCGAGCGGAAAGACGAACACCGAGCCGTCGGCGTCCGGGGTGCGGGCGGGCCCGGTGGGCGACAACACCGACGTCGGGCCGCCCCACGGCAGCCAGCCGCGCATCGTGTAGAGCCGCCGGCCCAGGTCAGACGAACTGAGCGCACCGAGCTGACAACTACCGCGGATCACTTGCTCGCACGCGTCGAGTACCGCGATCGCCAGACCTTGGCCGCGCCAATCTTCGCGTACCGCAACGGCTTCCACGTAGCCGCAGCGTAGCGAGGCCCCGTGGTAGAGCAGGCGGCGCTGGACGACGGCGCCGTGCGCGATGATCGCGCCGCGATGCCAGATCAGCGCGTGCATCCCGCCGAGGGCGTGGTCCCAGTCGGTATCGTCGAAGTCGCCGTCGAACGCGTCGTTGACCATGTCGTGGGCGCGCTGACGCGCGTCGCATTCCAGATCGGCGGTGTGGACCAGGCGCGCAGTGTGTACCTGGGTGTGCACACTGCCGGTCTACCAGGTGGGCCGGTCCTCCGCTACTTGACGAACGCAGACCCGGGCGTGTCCCTGGGCCGCGACCAGTGCAACCGCACCTGTTGGCCGGGTCGCAGTTGGGCGAGCGTGTCGATGTCGTCGTCGGCGATCACACCGACCACCGGATAGCCGCCGGTCACCGGGTGATCGGGGCCGAGGATGACCGGTAAACCGTTGGGCGGTATTTGGATAGCGCCGCGGGTGGCGCCTTCACTCGGGAGTTGGCGGTCCGGGCTGCGGTGCTGCAGTGGGGTTCCCTGCAATCGCATGCCGACCCGGTCGCTGCGGTCGGACGTCATCCACACGGTGTGCACCAGGGCCTCGGGATCGCTGAGCCAATCGTCCCGGGGGCCCGGTATCACCCGAAGCTCTACCGGGTGGCCGGAGATCGGCGCCACCGGAGCCTGGTCGACTTCGGGGTACTCGTCGGCGGGCTCGCCAATCGACACGACGTCGCCAGGTTCCAGCGGCAACGGCCCGATCGCCGAGAGCACGTCGTAGCTGCGGGAGCCCAGCGCCGATGGCACGTCGATGCCACCACGTACCGCCAGATAGCTACGCAGCCCGGACCGCGGGACGCCGAGCGAGATCACCTCGCCGTCACGTAGGTGTTGAATGCTGTTGGCGCCAAATGCTTTTCCATCGACACGCGGGGACGGATCGGCGCCTGTCACCGCGACGTCGACGTCGCCGCCGACGACCCGCGCGGAGAACCCGCCCATGGTCACCTCGATGGTGGCGCGGTCGTCGGGGTTGGCCACCAGTCGGTTAGCCAGCGCGTGCGAACCCCGGTCGGCGGCCCCCGAGCGGGTGACGCCGAGATGGGCGAGGCCGGCCCTCCCGAGGTCTTGGATGAGGGCCAGCGGTCCGGGGTGCAGGATCTCGAGCGTCGTCATGTGGACCCCACCGCCCGGAACTGAACCCACATACCCGGCGTGAGCAGAGCCGGATTCGGTCGGTCGATATCCCACAGCACCGCGTCGGTGTGACCGATCAGTTGCCATCCACCGGGGGAGCGACGCGGATAGATTCCGGTGAACTCACCGGCCAGACCGACGGCGCCGGCCGGCACGGCGGACCGTGGCTCGGCCCGTCGCGGCACCGACAGTCGCGAATCGTCGCTGACCAGATACGCGAAACCCGGTGCGAAACCGCAGAATCCGACCTGCCACGGGCGGGCGGTGTGGGCGTCGACGACCTGCGCCTCGGTCAACTCGGTGCGTTGTGCCACCTCGGCAAGATCCGCGCCGTCGTAGACGACGTCGATCACCGTCGGCTCGGAGGGCGCGGTCGAGGCCGCGTCGGGAGCGACCCGCACCGTGCCGAGTCGGCCGCGAACGGCGCCCTGCCGGTGCGGGCCGTCGAGTGTGAGTAACACCGTGCGCGCGGCCGGGACGATGTCGAGAACGCCGGGTAGCTCCGCGTCGCGCAGTGCGGCCGCCCACCTCAATACCTCAGCGGTGCTGTCGAATTGCAGCAGCAGCGCACGATCGCCGTAATCCAGGACGGTGTCGGCCATGTCGGCGCTAATGCAGGACGTTGGCGATCAGCGGAGGCAGTTGATCGGCCACCAGTGGGTAACTCAGCGGTGACGCGTACGCGATCGCCCCGGCCTGTTCCTTGGTGGTGAACACGCTGCGCGACCGCGCCGCCGCCACATCGCGGTTGGCCAGCAGCGCGGCCTGGCCCTTGTCGTCCTCCGTCGTCCAGACCAACACGTCAGCGCCCTCGAGCACCGATGTGATCTTGTCGTGCGGAATGAACGCCCGGTCCTGGTCGACGGACATCGGCGTGATGCTCTCCGGGACGGTCAACCCCATCTGGCTCAGAAACTCCGCGCGCCAGCCGATTGTCGCGACCAGGTTGTCGTCGTGAAACTTGCCCTGCAGCAACAACACTCGCTTGTTCTTGAACTGCGGATACTTGTCGGCGACGGCAGCGAAACTCTTGTCGACACCGCTGATCAGCGAATTGATCTGACCGGTCTGGAACACGGCTTGCCCGATCGCGGTCGCCTGTTGCTTCCACGGCTCGAAGAACGCGTCGCCGCCGGACTGCGCAAGGGTCGGCGCGATCGCGGCGAGCTTCTGGTACGTGTCCTGGTCGAGGCCGGCGTCGGTCGCGACGATCAGATCCGGTTTGAGGCCGGCGATCTGCTGAACCTGAATTCCGTTGTCCAGGTTCAACACGGCAGGCTTGGCGGCACCGAGCTTGGTCGCCGCCCACGGCCACACCCCGAACGGCTGGTCGCCGAACCAGTTGGTCACCGCGATCGGCACGATGCCGAGGGCCAGCAGGTCGTCCTGTCCGGTGAACCCGGCGCTGACCACCCGCTTGGGCGGGCCCGGGATGGTCGTCTCGCCGAAGGCGTGGGTGATGGTGACCGACCCGCCGGGGCCAGTGGTGGCGGTCTGCGATTTGCGCGACGAGCACGCCGCCACCATGAGTAGTCCCGTAGCCGCGCCGGCGCGAAGGAACCCTCGCCGACTCCATTGCTGGTCCACCGCGTGAGCGTAACGCTTCAGCTTTGCGGGTTCAGCGGGTCGGCCAGGGGCTGTAGTCGGCGATCAGCTCCTCCTGCGGGGGTCGCTCATCGTCGGGCACGTGCTGCAGGTTGATCCGGATGCGGTACCAGATCGAGCTCGGTCCGCGCATCCCGTCGACCAGGATGTCGACCGGGTGGAGCCGGTCGGCCACCGCGGGATGGCGCTCGCGCCAGGTGTCCAGCGCGGCCATCGCCTCGTCCTTTGTCTTGGTGCGGGCGATCTCGATCAGCGGCATCAGGGACTGACGCCGTCCCGTGCTCGCACCGCGACGTGCGCCCTTGGGCGCCTTCTCTGCGGGGCCCAGCTCTTCGGCCAGGGTGAGTAGCCGGTCCAGGCCGCCCGCGGCCTTATCCATCCCCGCCCACGGGTCTCCGATGTCGGCGAACCGCCGCGGCACCGTCGACACGGTGAACGCGGCGGGGTCACACGCGGCGACCTCATCCCACCTCAGTGGCGTCGAGACTCGGGCGTCCGGAGTCGCGCGCACCGAATACGCCGAAGCGACCGTGCGGTCTTTGGCGTTCTGGTTGAAGTCGACGAACACCCCTTCGCGTTCCTCTTTCCACCACCGGCTGGTGGCCAGCTCGGGCACGCGTCGCTCGACCTCCCGCGCCACCGTCTGCGCCGCCAGCCGCACGTGCCGAAACGACCAGTTGGGCTCGATCCGCGCATAGATGTGGAAGCCGCGTGACCCGGACGTCTTGGGCCACGCGGTCAGGCCGTGATCCTCGAGCACCTCGCGGGCGACCTGTGCGACGTCGAGGATCTGCCGCCACGTGACGGCGGGCATCGGGTCCAGGTCGACCCGTAGTTCGTCGGGGTGCTCGAGATCGTCGGCGAGCACCGGATGCGGATTCAGGTCGACGCAGCCCAGGTTGATCGCCCAGGCCAGGCCCGCGGCGTCGCGGATGACGGCCTCTTTGGCCGACGTGCCGGAGGCGTAGCGCAATTCGGCGACCTCGACCCAGGCGGGCCGTTTCTCCGGCGCGCGTTTCTGGAAGACCGCCTCCTGCTCGATGCCTTTGACGAATCGCTTCAAAATCATCGGGCGCCCGGCCACCCCGCGCAGGGCGCCGTCGGCAACGGCCAGGTAGTACCGGACGAGGTCGAGCTTGGTGATGCCGGTGTGAGCGCCTTGAGCCGGGAGGATCACCTTGTCCGGGTGGGTGATGTCGACCTGGCGCCCGCCCACCTCCAGCGATACCGGCCCCATGGGTCGATGGTAATTCGGCGGAACTTCCGCCCCGTGGTGCGACCTCCGTCACATAGGGTGAAGAGATGCCTAACCTCTTCGACCTGCCCGGGCAGGCGGTAGCCAAGGTTCAGCAGTACGCCGACCGTGGCTTGTCTGAACTGCACTACCTGCGCAAAATCATCGAATCCGGCACGTTCCGGTTGGAGAACCCGCTGAATTACGCCGCGATGGCTGCCGACATCGGCAAATGGGGCGAGATCGGCATGCTGCCGGCGTTCAACGCCAGGCGTACGCCGGACCGTGCGGCGATCATCGACGACGAAGGGTCCTTCACCTACAAAGAGCTCGACGAGGCCGCCAACGCGGTCGCCCACGGTCTGTTGGCCAAAGGTGTGCGCGGCGGCGACGGGGTCGCGATCCTGGCGCGCAACCACCGCTGGTTCGCCGTTGCGCAGTTCGGATGCGCCCGGGTCGGTGCCCGCATCATCTTGCTCAACAGCTCATTCTCCGGCCCGCAGATCAAAGAGGTGTCCGACCGCGAGGGTGCCAAGCTGATCATCTACGACGACGAGTACACCGAGGACGTCAGCAAAGCCACACCGCCACTGGGCAAGCTGCGGGCACTCGACACCACACCGGACTCGGACGAATCGTCGGGCAGCGCCGACGAGACGCTGGCGAACCTGGTCGCGGCGAACAGCAAATCGCCCGCTCCCAAAGCCAGCAAGCATTCGTCGATCATCATCCTGACCAGCGGCACGACCGGCACTCCGAAGGGTGCGAACCGCAGCACCCCGCCGTCGCTGGCGCCGATCGGCGGCATCCTCTCGCACGTGCCGTTCAAGTCGAACGAGGTGACGTCGCTGCCGGCGCCGATGTTCCACGCCCTGGGTTTCCTGCACGCCACCATCGGAATGTTCCTGGGCTCGACGCTGGTGCTGCACAGCAAGTTCAAACCGGAGCAGGTCTTCGAAGACATCGAGAAGCACAAGGTGACCGCCGTGGTCGTGGTCCCGGTAATGCTCTCGCGGATGCTGGACGCGTTGGAGAAGTTGGATGGCAAGCCCGACTTGTCCAGTTTGCGGATCATCTTCGTGTCCGGCTCGGCGCTGGGTGCCGACGTCGCGGAGCGGGCGCTGAAGGATATCGGCCCAGTGGTCTACAACATGTACGGCTCTACCGAGATCGCGTTCGCCACCATCGCCGGACCTGAGCACCTGGAGTACAACTCCAGCACTGCCGGGCCCCCGGTCAAGGGAGTGAAGGTCAGGATCTACGACGACAACGGCAAGGAACTGCCGCAGGGTGACGTCGGCCGGATCTTCGTCGGCACCAGCTTCCCGTTCGAGGGGTACACCGGCGGCGGCGGCAAGCAGATCATCGACGGGCTGCTGTCGTCGGGCGACGTCGGATATTTCGACGAGCACGGCCTGCTCTACATCAGCGGCCGCGACGACGAGATGATCGTGTCCGGTGGCGAGAACGTCTTTCCGGCCGAGGTCGAAGACTGCATCAGCGGACATCCTGACGTGGTGGAAGCCACCGCGATCGGCGTCGAGGACAAAGAATGGGGCCACCGGCTGCGTGCCTTCGTCGTCAAGAAGGGCAACGCGAACGTCACCGAGGACACCATAAAAAAGCACGTCAAGGATCAACTGGCCAAGTACAAGGTGCCCCGAGAAGTGATCTTCCTCGACGAGTTGCCCCGCAACCCGACCGGGAAGATTCTCAAACGGGAGTTGCGCGAGATCGACGCCGACTAGCCGTCGAATCCTGTTGCGCCGTCGAGTTGTTCGCGCAGGATGTCGATTTGGCCGGTGTGCCTGGCCGTCTCCTGGATCATGTGCAGGTAGATCCAGCCCAGCGACACAGTCGTCTCGAGGCGACCGTGCCGCAGCTCGTGGTCGAGCGGGTATTGCGCGGCAATGCTACGGGACTCCTCGCACTGCGCTTGGTACTCGGCAACCAGGATCGGCAGCGACTCGTCAGGCTGCATCTCGAATTCCCGAGCCCGGTCGTGCGTGCGACGGTTGTCATCGAGTCGTCCCTGCAAGAACTGCTCGAACCAGCCGTACTCTGCCCAGCGCAGGTGCTTGAGCAGGCCGCCCACCGATGTTCCCGACGGGACGAGCGGCCGTCGCGCATCCTCGTCGGATAAACCGGAGACCTTGCGTACCACGATGTCGCGATAGTCGTCGAGGAAAGCCTCCAGCGTCGCACGCTCGCCTGCCGGCTCGTGGTGACGACGCTCGGGACGCTCCGTCTCTGACACGACCGCGAAGCTAGCACTGCGGGTCGTCCGCGCGATCAACGCCCGTCCCGGATGCTCCGCGTTATCTCGGCCGACAGTTTCGGGTCACGCAGGAGCAGGTCGATGAGGGCCGAAATGACTTCTTGTCCAGTGACACGGGCGAATCCTAGCCGGTCGGCGGCTTCTCGCTGCCAGATGTCGAGAGCCCGATGAGTGGCCGGTGACAGGTCGACGGTGCGCCGCGTGCGTTGGCCCCGGGCCGGCTTCTCCGGATGGTGATGGTCGAAGTTCTGCCGGATGCTCGAGAAGCGCTCCGTCTGCGCCGACGCGTTGGCGCGGGTGGGTGGCTTGGACCGGAAGGAAGGCGAACTGGATTCCATATGGGTGGATGACCTCCGGTTGGCGCTCGGCGCGCAAGTTTTCAGTAGATCAGGACATAAGTATGTCCGCCGAAGCTGTGTCACGCATGGGTTGCTGCTGTGACGGCGTGTCCATCGACGCCCCGCGCCCGTGCGTGCGCCTTGACGCAAGCCGCTTCACGGCCGGATATCCGATGGTTGCTGTGGAGCGATTACCCCTTTCTCTCGGCGCTCTATCTGCTGTCAATCTATCATTCGCTGTGACGTGCGGCAATTGTCCGACTTGAACCCTCGTTCGGGCATTGCAGAAATACGCAGATCCTTAACTGCGTATCTGCGGAGGTACTGAGATCAGTAGATGTGGAAACCGCTTATGAACTGTATATTTACTGGAGACGTATGTACTGACGCCAGTATCAACGGACGTCATTATGTGCTGAAAGTGGTAAATTAGGAATTCAAATGATCAGTAATATTCAGTCATCATCCGTAATTGCTGAGCCAAAAAAACTTCTATTTCTTAGTATTATCAATAGCGGAATTTAGCCTTTGCTAAGGATCGTAATTTAACGTTCGTGGTGTCAGTCACCAAATGACGAAGGAGCAACGACAATGTTGAGTTCACTATCTTCAGCCCGCCGCATGGCCGCTGGCGCCGTCGGCGCGAGCGCGGTGGCTGGCGCAATGCTGTTCGGTGGCGTCCCCGCGGCCAACGCGGCCCCTGCCTTCACACACGTCGCGCCGGCCGCGCCCGCAGGGTTCGGGGCGCCACTACCTGATCGGCCGGGCTTCGGCGGTGGCCACGGCGGCTTCGGCCACGGTGGTTTTGGTCGCGGAGGCTTCGGGCGCGGGGGCTTCGGCCACGGCGGTTTTGGTCGCGGTGGTTTTGGTCGCGGTGGTTTTGGTCGCGGGGGCTTCGGGCGCGGGGGCTTCGGCCACGGCGGCGGCTTCTGGGGAGGCGGCCCGGGAGGGTTCGGTCGCGGAGGATTTGGTCGCGGAGGATTCGGTCCTGGCGGCTTCGGTCGCGGCTATGGCTTTGGTCGTGGATTTGGTAATGGTGGCTGGTGGGGTCACGGTCCCGGATTCGGACCGGGCCTCTTCCCGCCGCCGTTCATTCGCTGAGTCCACCTGACTAGGGGGACAGGCTAGCCCCGCCTACTTGCGCATGACGGGGCTAGCCGCCCTCCTCCACAAGCAATCCACGCCGACCTGAAAGCCTGCCAGGTCGGCGTGGATTTTTTTGTGCGGCCGTCGACTACGGATCGCGCGGAAGACCGAGCAGCCGTTCGGCGATGATGTTGAGCTGCACCTCCGACGTACCGCCATAGATGGTGGTGGCGCGACTGGACAACAGGAAGTCTTCCCACTTGCCGGGTGGTGTGTTCTTATCGCCGATCGCCGCGTCGGCCCCGAACGAGGACACCGCGAACTCGGCATAGCCCTGCCCGGTCCGCATCGACAGCAGCTTGGAGATCGCCGCCGACGGCATCGCGTCGCCGCCGGCCAGCGTCAACAACGTCGAGCGCAGGTTCAGCAGTTTGGCCGCATGCCCTTCGGCGATCAACTGCCCAGCTCGGTGACGGGCGACCTGGTCGAAATGGCCGTCGCGCACGAACTCGACGAGTTGGGCCAGACTGGCCAGGAAGTTGAGATCGCTGCCGCCGATCGACACTCGTTCTGCCGTAAGGGTGTTACGGCTGACCTCCCAGCCCCGATTCACCTCGCCCAGCACGTACTCGTCGGGCACGAACACGTCATCGATGTAGACGGTGTTGAAGAACTCCTGGCCGGTGAGCTCGCGCAGCGGCTTGACCGTCACTCCTTCGCTCTTCATGTCCAGCAAGAAGTAGGTGATGCCGTTGTGTTTCGGCGCGTTCGGGTCCGTTCTCGCCAGCAGCGCGCCCCATTGGGAGAACTGCGCGGCCGTCGTCCAGATCTTCTGCCCGCTGATCCGCCACCCGCCGTCGACGCGGGTGGCCTTCGTGCTCAGGCCGGCGAGATCGGAACCGGCGCCCGGCTCGGAAAACAACTGGCACCAGATCATCTCGGCCCGCAACGTCGGCGGCAAGAACCGCTGCTTCTGCTCCTCGGTACCAAAAGCGACGATCGACGGGATGATCCACGCCGCTAGGCCGACGTGCGGTCGCTTGACCCGCCCGTCCGCGAATTCCTGGGCGATGATGATCTGCTCCACCGGGCTGGAGGACCGTCCCCACGGCGTCGGCAGGTGGGGCAAGACCCACCCGCCTTCGGCGAGGGCGACCGTGCGCTCTCCGCGGTCCATCTCCTTGAGTGCATCGACTTCGGAACGGATTTCGGCCCTGAGCTTCTCGGTATCGGGGTCCAGGTCGATGTCGATCGCGCGCATCCCGGTGGTGATCGCGGTGTCCACCACCTTCTGCGGGTATTCCGATGTGCGTCCGAAGCCGGCGGCCAGAATCAGCGCGCGCCGGTAGTACACGCCTGCGTCGTGCTCCCAGGTGAAGCCGATGCCGCCGTGTATCTGGATGCAGTCCTGCGCGCAGTGCTGGGCCGCGGCGGGAGCCAGCGTGGCCGCTACCGCCGCAGCGAACTCGACCGCAGAACCCTTTATGTCCCAATTGTTTTCGCGCGCTTCGTCGATGGCCCGTGCCGCATCCCACACCGCGGCGGTAGCTCGTTCGGTGTCGGCGATCATCTCGGCGCACTTGTGCTTGACGGCCTGGAACTGACCGATCGGCCTGCCGAACTGTTCGCGGATCTTGGCGTAGTCGGCCGCGGTGTCGGTGGCCCATCGCGCGACGCCGACCGCTTCGGCCGACAGCAGGGTGGAGATCAGCGCCCGTGCTGTGACCGCGCTGAGGTTGCTCAACACGAGGTCGTCTGCGACCTCGATGGCATTGGCCCGCACATGGGCGATGGGCCGCAGCGGGTCGATGCTGGCGACCGGCTCGATCTCGACCTGATCGGCGCGCAACACCACCCACTCTTCGCCGCCGTCGATTGCCACCGGCAACACCAGCAACGACGCCTCACCTGCTGCGGGCACCGCGCGAACTTCACCGCGGATCACCAGGGCGTCGCCTTGTCGCGTCGCGGTCAGCGCCGATTCGAGCGCGTAGGCGGCGATGGCCTCTCCCGATGCCAGCTCGGCAAGCACCTTGGCGTCCGGGTCGTGCGCCGAGATGAGCGCACTGGCGATAGCCGACGGCACGAACGGGCCCGGCACCGCGCCGCGACCGAATTCAGCGAGCACGACACCAAGCTCGAGGATGCCGAAGCCCTGTCCGCCAATCGATTCCGCTAAGTGCACGCCGTGCAAGCCCTGTTCGGCAGCGGCCCGCCAATACGGTGGCGGGTTGTCGATCGGTGTCTCCAGCGCGGCGTGCAGTACCTCCGACGGCGCGACCCGCGCCACCAGGGACCGCACCGAGTCGGCCAGGTCTTGATGATCAGCAGTGATCGCGATCGGCATTGGTCGCCTTCCTTGGGATTCGCCCGAGCCAGTTTCGGTTCGACCCTTTCAATCTAATAACCGGTGGGTTGGTTGACTACATGGGCCAGCGGCAGGCCGTCCTTCAGCCGGCGGCAGTTGGCAACCGCTTCGACCAGATAGCGCCGCATGGTGTCGACGGTGTACCAGGTGACGTGCGGTGTGAGCACTACGTTGTCCAGGCCGAGCAGCGGGTTGTCCGGCGGCACCGGTTCGGCGGCGAAGACATCCAGGCCCGCGGCGGCGAGCCGACCGTCGCGGAGTGCGTCGGCCAGCGCGTCTTCGTGGACAATCGCGCCGCGGGAGGTGTTGACGAGTACCGCACCGGGTTTCACGCCGGCCAGCGCGGCCTCGTCGAGCAGCCGATCGGTGTCCTCGGTCAGCGGCAAGTGCAACGACACGATGTCGCTCTCGGCCAGCAGCGCCGGCAGCGACCGCCACTCGGGCAGGCCGTCGTCGCGCGTACTGGTGTGCAGCACCGTGGCACCCATCGCCGCGACGATGCCCGCGACCCGCTTGGCGACGTTCCCGTAGCCGACCAGTCCCACCGTGCAGGCGGCGATATCGCGGACGGTCTCGCCCAGTTGCGGGTCGGACGGCCAGCCGCGGCCTTCGCGGATGGCCCGGTCCAGCGTCGGCAGCCGGCGCAACGCGGCCAACATCAGCAGCACGGTTCCCTCTGCCACCGACGGCGCGTTGGCGCCGGGCATGTTGGCAACGGCGATGCCGTGCTCGGTGGCGGCGTCGACATCGATGGTGTTGACTCCGGCGCCGAACTTGTGGATCAGCCTCAACCTGGGCGCCCGCGACATGGCGGCGCCGGTAAGTGGATGCAACACATGCCAGAAGACGTCGGCTTCGGGTAGCTCCCGGTAGAGCGCTTCGTCGTCGGCACACCAGCGGATGTCAAGCCAATCAGCTTCGGCTGCAAGAAAATCCAGCACCTTAGGACCGGGCACGAAGTGGGCAAGGACCCTCAGCGCCACCGTTTGGCAATCCATCTGGCGATTGTGTCAGCCTGCTCGCTGCGTGCACCGGGGGTGGTGAAGTAGTGGTCGGTGTTGATCGAGCACAGCGTCTTGTCCGTGCTGGCCAGGGCCTCGTAGATGCGCCGTGCGTCCGACGGGAACACACCGGTGTCAGCTTCGGCGTTGATCACCAGCGCAGGGCAGTTGATTCGGCTCAGGTGCGGCTCCGCCCGGGTCTGCGCCGTTCGCAGGCTCCACATCGCCAGCCAACTTCGCAGGGTGCAGACCGCCGCGATGCCATGTGCGGAACGGTTCGCTTTGGCAGGCAGGCCGACATAGCAGAGATTCGGCTGGCGACTGGTGGGCTCGATGCTCGGATCGACCATCCGTGGATCGGCCCACGTCCTCATGACCGAGAATGGACGATCTGAGAACCCCGCTGCCCGAACGCGTTTCAACTCCGTTTCGACCCAATCGGTGATCATGTTGTTCCGCGCCACCTGCGCTGCCCGGTAGCGGGTCAAGAAGTCCGGCGAGTACGGCGGGCCGTTCTGCTCGTTGAATAGGTCGAGGGCTGGATCGGACGCGACCGGATCGTTCTCGTCGACGACGGCTCCATCCATCCAGGCGGTCAGCACGTCCGGGCGGCCCGGATGCGCTGCGCTGGCCACGTAGCCGTCGGCGGGCGACAAATCGGTGAGTCCGGCCGCCGGACGCATACCGGCGACCGGGGTCACGTGCGGATCGACCGCCTGCGCCTGGTAGGCGGCCATCAATGAACCGCCTCCGGAATTTCCCAGCAACACAATGCTTTCCACGGCTTGGGTGTCACGAAGCCAGCGAACCCCGACGCCGATGTCGACCAGCGCGTGATCGAGCAGGAAGCTGTTCTCGAATCCACGGAATCGGGTGTTCCAGCCCAGGAATCCGATGCCGCGCGTCGCGAGGTAGTCGGCGAGATAGTGCTCAGAGAAGTCGATTTGGTAGTGCGTGGCGATGACGGCGACCTTCGGTTTGCGCCCGACGCCCCGGTGATAGAGCCCCTGGCACGGATGGCCGCCCGCAGCAGTGCGCCGCGCGGTCGGCGACGGCAGGCCGATGAACTCGCGAATGACCCCGGGCGTACCTGCGGCGCGACTCACCTCAGCGGCCCTCCTTGTAGTAGATGGCTCGGTAGAAGATGTTGCTCAACGTGGCGATGCAGGCCTCGTCATCGGGTGGCTCGGGGCCGGTCAGCTGCAAATAACAGAACTGGTTCAGCATCGCCACGATCGCCAGCGCGATCAGTTGGGGATCGTCGCCGACGCAGAAGCCGTCGGGCTGAGCGCGGCGCACCATTTCGGTGATGAACGAGGTAGGGATGGCGCAGATTTCGGCCCAGTAGCCGGCGAAGTCATCGTTGATCATCGCCATCTGCGACACGCTGATCATCTCCGCCAGCAGGTATTTGTAGGTGTGCCAATGAGCCGTGGCGGCCTGGTGCACGCGCTCCTGATTCGATAGTCCGTGCAGGGTGACCTTCTGCGCCCGCTGGCCGACCTCGTCGCGAAACCGCAACGCCCACTCGCGAACCATCGCCTCTTTGGAGTCGTAGTAGTTGTAGAACGAGGCCGTCGACCGGCCCGCCTCGGCGGCGATGTCGGCGACAGTAGTGGCCAGGATGCCTTTGCGGGCGATCACTGTTCTTGCGGCGGTGTCGATGGCGGCCTGGGTCCGGCGGCCGCGGTCCGTCGGGAGCGGCGCCCGCCGGATGGGCTGATCGGACACGGTCGACACCGGCGAGCCTCCTTGCCCGTCGAATCTTCGGGAATGAACCTGAACGTGATGTTAGATTCAGATCCTGATCTCCGCCACGGAACGGAGCCCGGCGATGATCAAGCCGCACAATGTCAATTCCGAGTTCGAACTCGGCGGCATCAACCACGTCGCGCTGGTCTGCTCGGACATGGCCCGGACGGTGGACTTCTACAGCACCGTGCTCGGCATGCCACTGATCAAATCGCTGGATCTGCCCGGGGGAATGGGGCAGCACTTCTTCTTCGACGCCGGCAACGGGGATTGCGTCGCATTCTTCTGGTTCGCCGACGCACCCGACCGGGTGCCCGGCCTCTCGTCGCCGGCAGCGATTCCGGGCATCGGTGAGATCACCAGCGCGGTCAGCACCATGAATCACTTGGCGTTTCACGTGCCCGCCGAGAAGTTCGACGCTTACCGTCAGCGACTCAAGGACAAGGGGGTGCGGGTCGGCCCGGTGCTCAACCATGACGAGAGCGAGCGGCAGGTCGCGGCCGCGGTGCATCCCGGCGTCTACGTGCGGTCGTTCTACTTCCAGGATCCCGACGGAATAACCCTTGAGTTTGCCTGCTGGATAAAGGAATTCGGTACAAGCGACACGCAGGCCGTGCCGAGGACGTCGGCCGATCGTCGCCGTCCGGCCGTGCACTAGCTTGTTGTCGCACTGGTTATTTACCCAGTCCGTTGGGGTGGCCGCACCCGCTGCCTGTCGCGTTGTCTAGTTTGTCGCATTCCGCACCGACAGTTTCCATCTCGCACGCGGCGGTCTGCGCCGCGCTGACCGCTGCGTCAGCGGCCGACGAAGTTGGCTTTGCGTCGTTCGATGAAGGATTGGATGCCTTCGGCGCCGTCGGCGGTGGCGAACAGTGTGGAGACGTCGTCGACTAGCGCGGCGGCGGCGACGGCGTTGCCTTCATCGCGGCTGCGGTGCGCGGAGGCCAGGATGGTTTTGACTCCCAGGGGTGCGGAGTCCTCGGCGATTGCAGTGGCGAGGGCGGCGGCGCGGGTGAGGGCGTCTGCACCGTTGCCGGCGATTTCCTGGATCAGTCCGATGCGGAAGGCTTCGGTGGCGTCGAACTCGTCCCCAGTCAGGATCCATCGCATAGCGTTGCCCCATCCGGCTTCGCGCCAAAACCTCAGAGTGGCACCGCCGAACGGGTATATCCCGCGTTTGATCTCGAGTTGGCTGAACCGCGTGTTCGCGGCGGCGATGCGGATGTCGGCGGCGAGCAGCAGTTCGATTCCGAGTGTCATGCACCAGCCGTGAGCGGCGGCTACGACGGGCTTGGTCCAGTGGTAGTCCAGTCGCCAAGGATCGCGGCCTTCCTGGGTGAACGCGTTGTTTCCGGAGGCCAGGGCGGGTGCTACGTCGACCATGTCCAGGCCCCCGGTGAAGTGGTCACCGTGACCGAACAGCACCCCTGCACGTAGGTCGTCGTCGTTTTCGAGCTGCGCGTAGGCCTGGGAGAGTTCGGCAAGCATCGTCATGGTGAAGGCGTTGCGTTTGTGGGGACGATTGAGTCCCATGAGAAGCACATGTCCGTCGCGTTCGACGGTAACGGTCGGAGTTTCGTTCATGGCGGTGCTCGCTTTCGTGGGTTCCAGCACGGTCAGATTGGGCGTCGGTGGGTGGTGCTGAGTCCGCCGTCGACGGGGATGACGGCGCCGGTGATGTAGGCGCTGGCGGGGCTGGCCAAAAACACGGCGATGCCGGCGATGTCGTCGGGTCGACCGATCCGGCCCAGCGGTAACTGAGCTCCGATGGTGTCAGCGCCTGCGGTCAGCAGGGTGGCAGTCATCTTCGATTCGAAGAGACCTGGTGCAATGGCATTGACCAGGACGCAGGGGGCGAGCTCGCCGGCGAGGTGGCGGGTGAGCATGTGGACAGCGGCCTTACTGGCGCCGTAAGAGAAGTTGTTCATCCCCGCCATCGGGGACCGCAGGCCGTCGACGCTTCCGGTGTTGACGACCCTGGCGGGGTCGTCAACGGTGGCGCCGGCGGTGAGAAGCGGCAGAAGTGCCTGCGTCAGCAGGAAGACGCCTTTGACGTTGACCGAGAACACCTTGTCGAATCCCGATTCGGGGAAGTCGGCGAACGGCGCACCCCAGCTGGCGCCGGCATTGTTGAACAACGCGTGGACGGCGGGCTCGCGGTCGGACAACTGTGACCGCACGATGTCGATCCCGTTGCCGGTCGAAAGGTCGGCAGTAATCGACCGGACGGGTCCGAGCACGGAAAGCGTCTCTACGGCGGCGTCGAGTTCGGCTGCCTTGCGACTGCATAGATATACCGTGGCCCCGGCGGTTAACAGGCCGCGGGCGATCATCGCTCCGATGCCCCGGCCGCCGCCGGTCACAACCGCGACTTTGCCGTCCAGCCGGAACGGATCACCGCTCACCGGTCCACCACCTCCAACGTTGATGTCTGCAGCTGAGCCGGGCGTGCGCCGTCGCAGCGCCGTCGTAACTACGCGCTTGCGCGCACGTGTGTTCCACATGCAACACGGTCGATCCACTTTTATGCAAGTCTACATATATCGTGGGCATCGCCTCGCTGTGGCTGGCATCCTCTTCTTGAATTGGCTGGATCAAAGTGCTTGCAAAACAATGATATGAGCGTGTGTGTCTTCGCGGTCGGGCAATCACATCGACCGCGAAATTGCTCGTCGATATGATGGATGTAATAATGCAGTGAACATCGGGCGGCGATGAACGAGGGGCCAAATGGGACCACACAAGCGAGACACCCGGCGCGACATGGTGCTTAGCGCGGTTGAAGTGCTGCGGGAGCGTGGCGCCGATGCTGTCACCTTGGACGCCGTGCTTACCCGCAGCGGTGCTCCGCGCGGATCGATCTACCATCACTTTCCTGGTGGTCGTAGTGAGATCCTCAGTAACGCTCTGGATTTCGCCGGAGACGCCATCGCGGTCCGCATCGAGCGAGTCGCCGAGATGGGCGCGACGCCCGCGCTTCGAGATTTCAGCGTGTTCTGGAAGAAGATCCTGCACGACAGCGACTACACCGCTGGCTGCCCGGTGGTGTCGGTCGCGGTCAGCAACGCCGGCGAGGACGGCGCACAGCTGGCCAGTCGGGCCAGGGACATCTTCGATCGCTGGTGCGACGCGATGCGGCGAGCACTGGTCGGTGACGGACTGACGCCACGCACCGCAGAACGACTGGCAACCATGGTGATCGCCTCCATGGAGGGGGCGGTGGTTCTGTGCCGCGCCCGGCGCGATATGGCGCCTCTCGACGACGTCGTCGAGGAGCTCGAACTGCTCATCGACGCCGAGAAATTCTTGGCGCGCAAGAAGCAACCGCGACAACGAGCTTCGACTGCGAAGGACCGATCATGACCGCCGCGATGGACACCGAGAACGCCCTGTTCGATCTGCCTCCCGACGTCGCCGACGCGCGCGCGTGGGCACACGACTTCGCCGTCAGATACATTCGACCGGCCGCCGCCGACTATGACGCACGCGAGGAAACTCCATGGCCGGTCATTCAGGACGCCGCCATAGCCGGGCTCTACACGCCCGAGTTCGCCCTGCAAGCCTTCACCGATCCGTCCGGGCTGATGCTCCCGGTTGTTGCCGAGGAGATCTTTTGGGGAGACGGCGGAATGGGGCAGGCACTGCTCGGTACGTTCCTGCCGCTGGCCGCGCTCGTGGGCGCCGGCACCCCCGAGCAGATCCGCACCTGGACACCAGAGTTCTTCGGCTCTGTCGAGCACCCTGCCGTCGCGGCATTGTGCGCAAGTGAGCCCGACGCAGGTAGCGACGCCGCGAACATCCGCACCCGCGCCGAGTTCGACGAACCCAGCGGCGACTGGATCCTCAACGGCGTCAAAACCTGGGCCACCAACGGCGGCATCGCTGGTGTTCACGTCATCAACGCCACCGTGGACCGTGACCTCGGCGCCCGCGGGCACGCCCTGTTCCTCGTGCCGCCCGGCACCCCTGGTATCAGCCAGGGCCAGAAGTTCTCCAAACACGGCCTGCGCGCCTCGCATACCGCTGAGGTTCTCCTCGAGGATGTTCGCATCCCGTCGGGTCTAGTCCTGGGCGGCAAAGACGCCCTCGATGCGCGCCTGGCCGCGGCGCGTGAGCGCCGAAAGGTCCGCGTTCCCGCGGCCATGGCGGCGTTCGAAGCTACCCGTCCCTCGATCGCGGGCATGGCCGTCGGCGTGGCCCGCGCCGCCTACGAATACGCCCTCGACTACGCGAAAACCCGCGTCCAGTTCGGGCGACCCATCATCGCCAACCAGGGCATTGCGTTCATGCTCGCCGACATGGCCACCGAGATCGACGCCGCCAGGCTCCTCGCCTGGCGGGCCTCCAACCAACTCGCCCGAGGTATCCCGTTGCGCAACGCCGAGGGCAGCATGGCCAAACTCAAAGCCAGCGAAGTCGCCGTCCGCACCACCGAACAGGCCATCCAAATACTCGGCGGCAACGGCTACACCCGCGACTACCCCGTCGAACGCTGGGCCCGCGACGCCAAAATCTTCACCATCTACGAAGGCACCAGCGAAATACAGCGGCTCATCATCAGCAGAGCGATCTCCGGCATACGTATCGAATGACACTCCCGCCACGTACGACGGTTCCGACCCGCCAGCAATTGAACAGTCCACAGTAAGAAGCACTCGCACTAGTCGCGGTACAGGCGCGGGTCGGCCAGCCCGTCGAGAAGAGACGCGAGCTGATCCACCAGCTGGTCGGGGTCCAGCCGTACGTAGCCGGCCAGCCAGGCCCCGATCGTCTGCCCCACCCCGCCGACCACGAAATGTGCGGCGGCCTTGATGCGGTCATTTGCCGGGACTTGCAGCGCGTTCTCGACATGCTGGCCGGACAGCAGTGCGAACAACGCGCTCGATTCGAGCCGCTTGCGAATCAGCACGGCGTTGGCCAACTGCGCGCTGAACAGCAGGCGCCCCACCCGCGGATCGCCGCCGATGGCACCCACGACGTTGGCGATACCGGCGCGGGTCTGCTCATCCGGTGGTGTGGCGGCGACCGCGGCCTGCGTGGTGGTGGCCACCTCGGCGATGACCCAATCGAATACCGCTGCCACGAACTCGTCTTTGTCGGCGAAGCTTTCGTAGAAGTAACGCGCGGTCATCCCGGCCTGCCGGCAGATCCCGCGCACCGTCAACTCCGCGGCATCCGGCCGATCGGCTCCCAGCAGATCGAGGCCGGCTTCCAAGAGTCTGTTGCGCCGACCGGCCAGACGGTCGGCGGCACCGACTCCGCCGTAGGGCCGCGCGCCGGTCGTTTGGGCACCGGCCATGACGCCCATCTTGACACCATCCCGGGTGCGCTGCAATATCAGGAAACAATGGTTCTCAGAATTAGCGGGCAGGTGTGCGATGACGGTGAGTGAACCAATCAGCCATGTCGAGCGCACGCTGAGCGATCCGCCGATAACCCGGCGGGCAGGTGGCAGGCCGCGGCCGGGGGCCCGCCTCGACGATCAGCTGATGGGGATGGCGCTGTTGCTCGGGCCGGCGAACGTGATCATGCAGTTGGCCACGCCCGGGGTGGGCTACGGCGTGATGGAGAGTCGCGTCGAGAGCGGCCGCATCGACCTGCATCCGATCAAGCGGGCCCGCACGACGTTCACCTATCTCGCGGTCGCCATGGCGGGGACCGATACACAAAAGGCGGCCTTTCGGCGCGCGGTCAACCGTGCACATGCTCAGGTGTACTCAACTACGGACAGTCCGGTTGAATACAACGCGTTCGACCCCGATCTCCAATTGTGGGTCGCCGCATGCCTCTATAAGGGCGGCGTCGACTTTCATCGGACGTTCGTCGGCGAGATCGACGAGCAGGACGCCGACGAGCGCTATCGCGAGGGCATGGTGCTCGGCACCACTCTCCAGGTGCCGCCGGAGATGTGGCCGCCGGATCGTGCCGCGTTCGACCGCTACTGGCAGCAACAGCTCGACAAGGTCCACATCGATGACGCTGTCCGCGAATACCTCTATCCGATTGCCGCGGGCCGGATACAAGCTCTGCGGGCACCTGCGTGGCTTCGACGGCTGCCGGAAGATCTGAGCTTGCTGATCACTACCGGCTTCCTGCCGCAACGCATCCGCGACGAGATGCATTTGGCCTGGGATGCTTCCCGGCAGCGTCGATTCGACCGGCTGATATCCGTGCTGCGGACGTTCAATAACCTCATGCCGCGCTTTGTCCGCCGGTTCCCGTTCAATGTGCTGTTGTGGGATCTGGACCGCCGAATCGAGGCAGGCCGCCCACTGGTGTAGCAGGGCAAGCGAATACCCCCTACCGGAACGGGGTCTTGTTCTACGACATCGCGTCGTATTGACTGCCGTCGTGGCAAGATCCGGCGCCGTAGGCGTGCGGTTGGGCGGGCGTAGGGTCGGTGGTCGTGCGTACAGACGATGACAACTGGGACATCACCACAAGTGTCGGTTCGACCGCGTTATTCGTGGCGACCGCTCGAGCATTGGAGGCGCAGAAGCCCGATCCGCTGGCAAACGATCCGTTCGCCGAGATCTTCTGCCACGCGATCGGCGGTAGCGCGGCCGACGTGCTCGACGGCAAGAACCCCGAACATCAACTCAAGACGCCCGATTTCGGCGAGCATTTCGTCAACTTCCAGGGCGCCCGGACCAGATATTTCGACGACTACTTCCGGCGGCCCGCTGACGCGGGCGTCAGGCAGGTGGTCATCTTGGCCGCGGGTTTGGACTCCCGCGCGTACCGGCTGCCCTGGCCGGACGGGACGACGATCTTCGAGTTGGACCGTCCGCAAGTCCTCGATTTCAAGCGCGAGGTGCTTGCCGAGCAGGGCGCGAAGCCCAATGCCGAACGTCGCGAGGTCGCTGTCGATCTGCGCGACGACTGGCCGCAAGCGCTGCGTGACAGTGGGTTCGACGCGACGAAGCCGTCAGCATGGATCGCCGAGGGTCTGCTGATCTATCTCCCCGCTGCCGCTCAGCAGCAGTTGTTCACCGGCATCGATTCGCTGGCGAGTTCGGGAAGTCATGTGGCCGTCGAAGACGGTGCGCCAATGCCGGCTGACGCGTTCGATGCGGCCGTCGATGCCGAGCGCGCGGCGCAGGCAGAGGGCGATGAGCGATTGTTCTTCCAATTGGTTTACAACGAGCGGCACGCTCCGGCGGAGCAGTGGTTCGGCGAGCACGGCTGGACGGCGGCGGCGACCCCCTTGGTGGACTACCTGCACGAGGTGGGGCGTCCGGTGCCTGGACCGGATACCGAGGCCGGGCCGATGATCGCCCGCAACACCTTGGTCCGGGCGGTAAAGCAGTAGGACCCGATGGCGTACAGTCAGCCGATAACGACATCCATTTTCAATAAGCTATCGTGTGACGGGTGCTGGCGATGCCATTTGTTTGGGTCGCCCGAAAGACGCCGTCGGGAGGCCGTCATGCGTACTGACCTGCGACGGTTGGGCTTTGGCGCCGGCGTGACCGAGACGAGGTATCCCGCCGTTACGTGCGTCTCGACACTTAGCCTGTGCAATGCTAACTTCGCCCGAAGTTAGCTTAGGCAACACTACGTCCGAAGGGGAGACTGAGGCGTGGAAATCGCTGAAACCGGCACCGTCGCCACCCGGCCGATCACGGTCCGGGTGGACGACGACGTCGTAAGCCGATTCGCGACGTGCTGCCGGGCGCTCGGACTGACTGTCTACGAACGCACCCGCCCGGCCGATCTGGCCGCTGCCCGGTCCGGGTTCACCGGTCTCGTCCGCATCGCAAGCGAGCAGTGTGACGCCTGGGTCGGACTGGCCGCCGCAGGCGACACGTCGAGCCATGTGCTGGAAGCGATTTCGCGCAACGCCGCGACTGCCGGACTGCTGCAGCGCCACGTGGAACTGGCGCCGGGCGCGTTGGGATTCCAGTACGACACCGGCCTGTATCTGCGCTTCCGTGCCACCGAACCCGACGATTACCACCTTGCTTACGCTGCCGCGCTGGTAGCCGACGAAAAGTTCGCTGAGGCGTACGACTTGGTCAGCGAAGTCCGCCGCCGCCGGCCCAGCTCGCGAGAAGCCCGCTGGGTTGCGGCCACTGTGCACTATCGCGCTGGACGATGGGCGGACGTCGTCAAATTGTTGTCGCCGATCGTCAACGACACCGGCCTCGACGAGCATTACGCACACGCCGTCAAGGTCGCACTCGGGGTGTCGCTGGCCCGGCTCGGCATGTTTGCTGCAGCGCTGGCCCACCTCGAAGAATCGGAAGGCCCGATCGCCGTCGCCGCAGTCGACGGCGGGTTGGCCCGAGCGCTGTCGCTGCGGGCCGACGGCGACGACGAGACCGCCCGTGAGGTGCTGCAGGACCTGTATGCGGCCAATCCGGAGAACGCCCAGGTCGAAGAGGCGCTGACGGACACCAGCTTCGGAATCGTGCCGACCACGGCGGACCGCATCAATGCACGCACCGACCCGTGGGATTCCAGGACCGAACCGAAGCCCGGCGACTTCGTCGATCCCGGCGCCCAGGAACGCAAGGCCGTGCTGCTGTCCGAAGCCGAGCGTGAACTCGACGAGTTCATCGGCCTGGACAAAGTCAAGGACCAGGTCGCCCGGCTCAAGAGTGCGGTGGCGATGGAACTGGTCCGCAAGGAGCGCGGGCTGGAAGTCGCTCAGCGCACCCACCATCTGGTGTTCACCGGCCCACCTGGAACCGGTAAGACCACGATCGCCCGCGTCGTCGCCAAAATCTATTGCGGCCTAGGCCTTTTGAAGAAAGAGAACATCAAAGAAGTCCACCGCGCCGACCTGATCGGTCAGCACATCGGTGAGACCGAAGCCAAGACCAACGCGATCATCGACAGCGCCCTGGACGGCGTCCTGTTCCTTGACGAGGCTTATGCACTGGTCGCCACCGGGGCCAAGAACGATTTCGGTCTGGTGGCCATCGACACGTTGTTGGCCCGAATGGAGAATGACCGTGACCGGCTGGTGGTCATCATCGCCGGTTACCGCGCCGACCTCGATCGGTTCCTGGACACCAACCAGGGTCTGCGATCGCGGTTCACCCGCACCATCGACTTCCCGTCGTATCAGCCGCCCGAACTGATCGAGATCGCCAACTTCATGGCGACCAGGCGCGACAGCACTTTCGAGCAGGCGGCACTCGACGACCTGGAGTCGCTGTTCGCCCACCTGGCCAGCACGACCAAGGCCGATTCGGTCGGCGTGGAACGCCGCGGTCTGGACATCGCCGGAAACGGTCGGTTTGTCCGGAACGTCGTCGAAAAGTCCGAAGAGGAACGGGAGTTCCGCTTGGACCACTCCGAACACGCGCAGACCGGTGAGTTCACCGACGAGGAGCTCATGACGATCACCGCCGCCGACGTCGCCAACACCGTGCCGCCGCTGCTGGAAGGCTTGCGGCTGGAGATGCCGGCATGACCGCGCTGGCGACGATGCGGAGCGAAGCGACGAGGAGGAGCAGCGCCGATGGCTGAGCCTGAGTCCGGAGACGACCGGCGCTCGTTTGCCTCACGCACCCCGGTCAATGACAACCCCGATAAGGTCGTCTACCGTCGCGGTTTCGTCACCCGCCACCAGGTGACTGGTTGGCGATTTGTCATGCGCCGCATCGCTTCCGGTGTGGCGCTGCACGACACCCGGATGCTCGTCGACCCGCTGCGCACGCAGACGCGCGCGGTGCTGATGGGCGTGATCGTGCTGATCACCGCGCTGGTGGGCTGCTTCGTGTTCTCGCTGATTCGGCCCAACGGGTCGGCGGCCAACAACCCGATCGTGGCCGACCGTTCTACCGCAGCGCTGTATGTGCGGGTGGGCGATCAACTGCATCCGGTGCTGAACCTGGCCTCGGCCCGGCTGATCGCCGGCAAGTCGGCCAATCCCACCATGGTGAAAAGCGCTGAGCTGGATAAGTTTCCGCTCGGCAACCTGATCGGCATCCCGGGCGCGCCCCAGCGGATGGTGCAGAATACCCGCAAGGACGCCGACTGGACGGTGTGCGACGCCGCCTCCGGTGCGGCCGCCGGGACCACGGTGATCGCCGGAGCCCCCGACAGCACCGGCGCTCGCGCCAAGGCGCTGGCCACCGGGAGCGCCGTTTTGGCCAGCAATCACAGCAGCACCTGGCTGTTGTGGGACGGTCGGCGCAGCCGGATCGACCTCGCCGATCACGCGGTGACCGGTGCGCTGGGTCTGGGTCCGAACATCCCCGCGCCGAGGCCCGTTGCCGTCGGTTTGTTCAACGCGATCCCCGAGGCGCCGCCGCTCGCTGTTCCGGTCATCGCGGACGCAGGCAATCCAGCGCGGTTCCCGGTGCCCGCACCGATCGGTGCGGTGGTCGAATCACACGGACTGGATAGCACTTTCGGCAACAGCGTGCTCTACTACGCGGTTCTGCCCGACGGCCTGCAGCCGATCCCGCCGGTGTTGGCCGAGATCTTGCGCAATGCGAACTCCTACGGCCTGGAACAGCCTCCGCGGCTGAGCGCCGACAAGGTCGCCAAACTGCCGGAGTCGAAGGCGTTGGACACCAGCCGTTACCCCGAGCAGCGGATCAGTCTGGTTGACGTTTCGCGTGACCCGGTCACCTGCGCGCACTGGAGCAAGGTGGCGGGTGCGAGCACGAATTCGCTTGCCTTGCTGGCGGGCTCGGCGCTTCCGATTCCGGACGCCGTGCACACCGAAGACCTCGTCGGCGCCGGCAGCGGCGGTACGGCGAGCCGGGTCGCGATGGCGCCTGGCTCCGGATACTTCGCCCAGACCGTCGGACAGGGCGCGTCGTCACCGGCCGTCGGCTCGTTGTTCTGGATTTCCGATACCGGCGTTCGATACGGCATCGACAACGAAGGCGCACACGTGGGTCCCGCCGGACAGTCGAAAACCGCTGAGGCCCTTGGCTTGGACGCGCCTCCGACACCGGCTCCCTGGTCGATCCTGTCGTTGTACGCTCCGGGGCCGACCCTGTCGCGAGCCGACGCGCTGCTCGCTCACGACGGACTGGCACCTGACTCTCGACCTGGCCGTACCTCAGCCGAAGGGCAAAACTGATGAGCCGCTTGATCTTCGAGGCCCGCCGTCGGCTGCCGTCGCCGGTGACCCGCAAGGGCAGTATCAGTATCGAAGCTCCGCCGGAACTGCCGCGGGTGATCCCGCCGTCGTTGCTGAAGCGGGCGCTACCGGTCGTGATCGTCTTGCTGATCGTCGGAATGATCGTTGCGATGGTCGCCACCGGGATGCGGCTCATCTCGCCGCAGACTTTGTTCTTTCCGTTCGTGTTGCTGCTTGCCGCCACCGCGTTCTTCCGTGGCGACAACAAGTCGCGCACCGAGGAAGTCGACGCCGAGCGCGCCGACTACCTGCGTTATCTCTCCGTGGTGCGGGACAACGTCCGGGCCCAGGCGTCGGCACAACGTGCGGCGGCTGAATGGTCGCACCCGGAACCGGCGGAATTGGCCGCGATCCCCGGCTCGCGACGTCAGTGGGAGCGTGATCCCAAGGATGGCGACTTCCTGGTGGTGCGTGCCGGTGTGCACACCGCGGCGCTCGACACCGCGCTGCGGGTCAACGACACCGCTGACGAGGTCGACCTGGAGCCGGTGTCGCACAGCGCATTACGCAGCCTATTGGACACCCAACGCACCGTTCACGATGTGCCGACCGGGATCGACCTGGCCAAAGTTTCGCGGATCACGGTGCTCGGCGATGCCGATGAGGTACGCGCTGCCCTGCGTGCCTGGGTCGCTCAGGCAGTGACCTGGCACGACCCGACCGTGCTCGGCGTCGCGGTGGCGACCCCGGATCTCGAGTCACCGAACTGGTCTTGGCTGAAATGGCTTCCGCACGTGGACGTTCCGGCCGAAATGGACGGTGTCGGCCCGGCCCGCTATCTGTCCACCGACCCCGACGAACTGGCCGCCCTGCTCGGGAAGGCGCTGACTGATCGCCCCGCGTTCGCCAGCGGTTCAGCCGATGCGTTGCGGCACTTGGTGATCGTCGTCGACGACCCGGATTTCGACTTGGGCGCCTCGCCGCTGGCGGCCGCCCGGGCCGGAGTCACGGTGATTCACCGGTCGACCACCGCGCCGCATCGCGAACAGTATTCCAACCCCGAGCAGCCGATCCTGCGGCTCACCGCGCGGGCCGGCGGGGGAAGCCGAGCCGGCGCGATCGACCGGTGGCAGACTGGCGGCTGGCAGCGCTACATCGACAGTGCCGACCAGTTGGGAACGGACCAGGCCGTGCATCTCGCGCGACGGCTGTCCCGATGGGACTCCAACCCGACGCACAGTGGCCTGCAGTCCACTGCGACCCGCGGTGCCACGTTCTCGACTCTGCTGGGAATTCCGGACGCGTCGCGGCTCGACGTCCCGACGTTGTGGGCGCCGCGGCGTCGCGAGGACGAGTTGCGGGTTCCGATCGGCGTGACCGCGACCGGTGAGCCGCTCATGTTCGACCTCAAGGACGAAGCCGAAGGCGGCATGGGACCGCACGGCTTGATGATCGGTATGACGGGTGCGGGCAAGTCGCAGACCCTTATGTCGATCCTGTTGGCTTTGTTGACTACTCACTCCGCGGAACGGCTGATCGTGATCTACGCGGACTTCAAGGGTGAGGCGGGCGCGGACATCTTCCGTAACTTCCCGCAGGTCGTCGCCGTGATCTCGAACATGGCCGAGAAGAAGTCGTTGGCCGATCGGTTCGCCGACACGCTGCGTGGCGAGGTCGCGCGCCGGGAGACGATCCTGCGCGACGCAGGACGCAAGGTCCAGGGCAGTGCGTTCAACTCGGTCACCGAGTACGAGAACGCGATCGCCGCCGGTCACGACCTGGCGCCGATCCCGACGCTGTTCGTCGTCGCCGACGAATTCACCTTGATGCTGGCCGATCACCCCGAATACGCGGAGCTGTTCGACTATGTCGCGCGTAAGGGCCGCTCGTTCCGCATCCACATCCTCTTCGCGTCGCAGACTTTGGACGTCGGGAAGATCAAGGACATCGACAAGAACACCTCTTACCGGATCGGTCTGAAGGTCGCCAGCCCCGCGGTGTCGCGCTCGATCATCGGTGTGGAGGATGCCTATCACGTCGAGTCAGGCAAAGAGCACAAAGGCGTCGGCTTCTTGGTGCCCACGCCCGGTGCCGCTCCGATCAAATTCAGGAGCACCTACGTCGACGGCATCTACGATCCGCCGCAGGAACCGAAAACTCTTGTGGTGCACTCGGTTCCGGAGCCGAAGCTGTTCAGCGCCGGGCGGGTCGAGCCCGACCAGACCACGATCATCGCCAAAAACGGACACGACGAACCGGTCGCCCCGTCACGCAAGTTGATCGCCACCATCGGCGACCAGCTCGCGCGTTTCGGCCCGCGTGCGCCCGAGCTGTGGTTGCCGCCGCTCGACGAGCGGATTCCACTGACCGCAGCGCTGGCCCGGGCGTCGGTTGCGCGCGGTGAATGGCGTTGGCCGCTCGGTGAGATCGACAAGCCGTTCCAGATGCGCCGCGACGCGCTGGTGTTCGACGCCAGGTCTTCGTCCGGCAACCTGGTGATCCACGGTGGAGCCAAGTCCGGGAAATCGACTGCCCTGCAGACGTTCATCTTGTCGGCGGCCAGCCTGCACTCACCGCGCGAGGTGAGCTTCTACTGCCTGGACTACGGCGGTGGGCAGCTTCGTGCGCTCGAGGACTTGGCGCACGTCGGCAGTGTT